>OLQO01001203.1_pt1 | contig 17928 bp, 16 predicted proteins | sample 1672281 | NCBI WGS metagenome assembly OLQO01 (sample SAMEA3136667, study PRJEB25190) | human gut metagenome | biome: human gut; feature: human-associated habitat; material: faeces | place: Austria | collected 2013
AGTCTATGAACAGCTTGCGGATGTAGTGGACGGTGCGCCGACCGACGCCATGCTGAAAACGAGCATTGCCGCGCTCATGCGGATGATGCAGGCGCATTACGGAAAGCCGGTTATCCTGCTGCTGGATGAATACGATGTTCCGCTGGCAAAGGCAAGCAGCAACGGCTATTACAGTCAAATGCTGGAAATGATGAAAACCATGCTCAGCACGGCGCTGAAAGATAACCCATCGCTCCATTTCGCCGTGATAACGGGGTGTTTGAAGATTGCCAAAGAAAGCATCTTTACGGGAACGAATAATTTCGTTTCAGATACAATTACATCCACTCGTTTGAGCGAATATTTTGGATTTACTCAGACAGAAGTGGATCGGATTCTTGATGATGCAAGGATGCGGGATAAGGCGGAACAGGTTAAGGCATGGTATGACGGTTATCACTTCGGGGATTTCGATGTGTACTGCCCTTGGGATGTGATGAGCTATCTGCGGGATGTGCAGCGCGATCCGGCAGCGATGCCCGTCGGATACTGGAAAAATACCAGCGATAACGCGATTATCCGCTCGTTCATCGACTATGCGGGCAACAGTATCACCCGGAAAATGGAAACGCTGCTGTCCGGCGGCTATATCGTGCAGCGCATCGAGGAAAATCTCACTTACGATTATCTTCATGCGTCCGAGGAAAACCTGTGGAGTATCCTGTATCTGACCGGCTATCTGACCCGTGAAAAGGGGATTGAACTGCCGGAAGGCATGGCGGCACTTATGATTCCAAATGCGGAAATCCGGGATATTTTTGAAAATACGGTCATCAAATGGTTTGATGACAGCGCGCAGATTTGGGATCGGAAAAAGCTGTTCGATGCGGTCTGGCAGGGTGACAGCGAGAAAATCACGCAGGAGATGAACGCACTGCTGCGCATGACCATCAGCTACCATGATTACAGGGAGGACTTTTATCATGCGTTTCTTGCCGGTATCTTTGCCGGTGCGGGGTACACGGTGGAGTCTAATCGGGAGCATGGCGAAGGCCGGAGCGACGTAGTTGTATTTGATGCTCGCAGTGGCCGAGTTGCAATTTTTGAAGCCAAGTATGCCCAAAGACTGGAGAAGCTGACGGAATCCTGCCATGATGCCCTTCGTCAAATGGATGAACGAAAGTACGCACAGGATTTTGAAGACAGCTACGACCAGATTTTCTGTTATGGCATTGCCTTTTTCAAAAAGCGCTGTCTGGTTCAAGGAAAGTAAGATTAACCCCTTCGGAAAATGAAGCTGCGTGTTTCTGAATCCGAAGGGGTTTAATACATCACGACATCCAGATCAATCGGAACGTCTTCTTCCGGTTCATCATCTTCGATTTCGTAGGCATCAAACGTATCCTCATCCTTGGGATGAAGCGCACGATTGAGATAAGCCTGCGGGTCAAAGGCGTTTGCCGGATCAGCATCCGAGAGGTACTTATAGTTGGGATGTTTGGTCAGATCGAATTTGTCGGAGAGGAAAGGACGAACGCCGCGGATTTGCAGAATACACTTGCCGCCGTCCATCGTCGCCAGCTCGTCCTGCGTCATGAGTTCCTTGCCGAGCTTCTGATAATTCAGGCTGTGCGAGGTTTCTCTGCCGCGCGATTCGCCGGTGTTGCAGGTGTCGATGGTTTCGCGTCCCAGCACGGCGGAAAGCTCCTTGAGCGTCGTCGCTTCACGTCCGCCGAGGAAGATTGAGCTGTCGCAATTCCCTTGAATTGTGTCGCTCTGCTCTTTGTAAATGGCTTTGAGCTGGCTCTGTGCCTGGAAAATCAGAACGGCGGAGATTTCCCGGCTGCGGATGGTCGCCATCAGCTTTTCAAGGTTGGGAATCTGCCCGATGTTGGCGCACTCGTCAATCAGGCATCGCACATGCACGGGCAAGCGCCCGCCGTACACGTCATCCGCCTTTTCACAGAGCAGATTAAAAAGCTGGGTGTAAATCATGCTGATGAGGAAGTTGAAGGTCGAATCCGTATCGCTCATGATGAGGAACAGCGCTGTCTTGCGGTCGCCCAGCATGTCCAGCTCCAATTCGTCATAGGACAGAATCTCCCGAAGCTCCGCGATGTCGAACGGCGCAAGGCGTGCGCCCGCCGACACCAAAATGCTCTTAGCGGTCTTGCCCGCCGCCAATTTATATTTATGATATTGGCGCACGGCAAAGTGATCCGGGTCTTTTTCTTCGAGCGCGTCAAAGAGCAGATCGACAGGGTTTTTGAAATTGTCGTCGTCCTCGCGCACTTCCATCGCGTTAATCATCGCCACCAGCGTGTTGAAGTTCTGTTCGTGCGGTGGTGCTTCGTAAAAGATGTAGCCCATCAGTGCGCAATACAGCAGCATTTCGGCGTTTCGCCAGAATGGGTCGCTGCTTTTCTGCCCGCCGTCGGTATTGGTAATCAGAACATTTGCCAGCTTCAAGATATCCTTTTCCGAATGAATGTAATGGAACGGGTTATAGTGAAGCGACTTTTTGAAGTTGATGGTGTTGAAGAATCGAATCTGATACTTTTTCTTTTCCAGCAGAAGTCCGCACTCGATGAGTAGGCTGCCTTTGGGATCTGTTATGACATAGCTGGAATGGCATTGCATGAGATTGGGCTTCAAAAGGTAGCGGGTTTTGCCGCTGCCCGAACCGCCGATGACCAGCACGTTTTTGTTCCGCGCCGTCCTGGGGTCTTTGGGGCGGCTGTTCATGGTCAGCCGTTCCGTCTGTGTCAGCAGGATGTTGTTTTTGAAAACGGGGTCGATAAACGGCTCGATGTCCTTGCGCGTTCCCCAGCGTGCCGAGCCATACTCACGTCCTTTGCGGAACTTCTTCGCGTCTTTGCCTTTGAGATACACGGCAAGCCGGAGCAGCAGCCCTGCAAGCAGACCGACGAGCAGATCGGCAGGATGGAAACTCGGCAGCGACGAAGCAAAAGCGGAGGCAAAGCCATCGCCCAGGTGCAGCAGCTTTTCGGAAAGATTTGTGCCTTCCGCCATGCGCCACGCCTGCCCCAGCTTGGTAGCGTATAAGCCGATCATGCAGTAAGGCAGATTCAGCACCAGCTTCTTTTTCGCTGCTTCGGAAAGCGTGAAAGTGTGTTTCTTACGCTTGCTCATCGGCTCGGCTCCCTGTTTCGGATTTTCCCGATGGTCTTTGCCGCCTGTTCCTTCGCTTTTTCCAGCCGTTGGAGAACGGAAGGGCGCTCGGACTGCGTTCGGACTTTTGTGCTGGCCAGTTCCTTGAGCGCAGCGGTTAAAGCGTCCGAATCGCGGGCCTTGAAGAACACTAGAACGCGCGGCTTGTCGCCGTCCACTTTGCGGATTGCATAGTCTACGCCGTATCTGCGGGTGATCCGCTGGAACTCCTTCAAGTCCTGCCCGGAAAGCTCGATATTGCTTACGCCCTGATTCTGCCCGACCAGCTGCCTGACCGTCTGTTTGCCGCGGTGTTTCACACCGGGCGCAGACGGATTTTGACGATGCGCCAGCAGTTTGAGTGCTGCGGACTTGAGGGTGCGGAGGCTGAACTTGGTGCCGTTAATCATCAGGGTTGCGCTTTTCTGCTCGATTTCTTCCTGCATGAAACCCTCCTTTTTCGTTTAATGGGTATGAAAAAAGCGGCCAGCTTTAACTGACCGCCAGTGTGTGGATAAGGATTATTTCTGAATGAGTTTCAGCACGTCGTCTTCGGAAAGCTCGGTCGCCTGCGCAATCTGCTTGATGGAAAGCCCCATCTTGGACAGGCGCAGTGCCGTTTCGCGCTTTTCGCTCTGGATGCCTTTAACAACGCCATCATCAATCAGCCCTTGAATAGCTTCACACATATTGACCACCTCCGAATGATCGTCAATCTTGAATTTAGTGTTGGTCATGGTGCGAATGACCATCGCAGCGTCCCTGTCCAGGCGCGCAAAGCGGTCATCCGTTTGAAGCAGCTCCCGCATTTCCTGCTTATCCTTCTGTACCTTGATGCAGTGCAGCACCTCGCGCAGACTGCTGTGGAGCTTATCGAAATCTTCGCTTTCCATCGCCATCGGGTCGATGAGGAAAACTTTGTAGTCGGGCAGCAGCGCAAGCACTTCTTCCGGCTGCTCGGTCAGCATCTCGTGGAAGGTCAGCGGGCCGTCCCACTTCTTGTCGCCGAAGTTAATGACCAGCGTAATCACGGGAATGAGCCGGTCGTCCTTCGTCAGCCCGGAAAGGTACTCGTCCGCGTTTTCAGCATCGCGGTTCTGCCGATGCTTTGCCGCCAGCTCGCGCACCTGCTTTTCATATTGCAGCACGTCGTAAAGCATGTTGCGGATGGGCATGGCGTAATGCACCCGCGACTGGTTCTCGATGCCCAGAACGAGATAGGTACAGGTCTTGTCTTTTTTGACGGAAAGCGTCTTGAGGACATCCCTGTATTTCTGCGTGGTTTCGGGCTTTCCCTGCTCCTGCGGCGCAAAAGAAATAGCGATCTGCGTCGTATCCATTTCGCTGAGCTGGTCGGGACGAATGACCTGCCTGCCGGAATAGATCAGGTAGTTGAAAGCGTCGGCGAAGATTTTGCCTTTGGACATGTACTGTTTGGTTACGGTATCCTGCAAAGCCATCGTACAATTCCCTCCTGATGCTTCTATTTTATCACAAAATCCATCGTAATTCAACCGCGCACCCAATCCTTCACGCACCGATTGAAATCGGAAATCCGCTCCAAAATCCACTCGGCGGCATACGGCAAAGCAAAGACGCAGAAGCTCCCTGCAAACATGGCTGCGGCTTCCCTGAGCGTGACCTTGCCGAACAGCAGACAGCAGCAGGCGATGAAGAAAATCAGCGCCGCCAGCTTATTGGTGATGAACTGCGAAATGCCCAGCGCAAAGATGCCGAGCCATTCCATCAGCGTCAGCAGGGCGATCAGGGGCAGGGTAGCCAGTTTCAGCAGGAATGTCATGTTCTGCGCCTCCGTATCGTTATCGGTGTTTCTTTCTGAGCAGCCGCATCAGACCGAGCAGGACGGAAGCCGCCATCATCAGCAGACCGACGACCATCGTCGGCGTAACCAGGAAGTCAACGCCGGTCTGAATGACGGGTGTGTTGGTGATGCGTGCGAGCTTCTGCGGCGGGATGTAGGATTCGTCAATGGTGAACGTGATTTCCTCGTCGGTTCTGGCATAGCCGTCCAGCGGGCGGGTTTCGCGGATCAGATAGCTGCCCGGAACGAGGTTGTCGGCGCATACAACGCCGTTTTCATCGGAAACCAGCTCTCGAATGAACGTCCCCTTGTCGTCGTATAGACCGAAGCGAACGCCGGAAAGCGGTTTGTGGCGGTGGTCGGTTTTCTTGAACTCGTAATGGTTCGGGATGTTCACCAGCGTAACCGTCTGGTCGTTCTTCCAGTTATAACCGACGTGGAAGGAATAGTCGTTCATCAGGTTAAAGCCTTTCGGCACTTCATCCTCGCGGAGAATCCAATCGCCGACTGTGAAGCCGATGATTTCAAACTCGCCCTTTTCGTCGCTGACGGCGTGGGCGGCGACCGTTCCGCTCTGCGCGTCGATGAGAGAGAACGCAACGCCTGCCAGCGGGTTTCCTGCCGTATCGACCTTCCTGAAGGTCAGCTTCATGCGCTCGTTGGGAATGACGGCAATCGGCTCGGTCGGATTGACGAACGTGCCGTCAAGGGTCAATGTCACCTGCGCGCCGCTGGGCAGGTAGCCCGGAAGCGGTTTGCTTTCAACGACAGTATAGCTGCCATACGGGATTTTTTCAAACATGGCGATGCCGTCCGCATCGGTCAGCACTGTAGCGACGACTGCGCCGCGCTCATCTTTCAGCGAGAACGCCACGCCCGTCAGCGGCTCGTTATTCTCTCCGATCTTTTTCAGCGTGAAGCGCGTGAAATCGTTGCGGAGGACGGTATCCCCGGAAACATGCCCATCCTCGTCCACGGTAAAGGAGCAGGTCGTTTCGTTCAGCGCGTACCCTTCGGGCGCAAGCACCTCTTTGAAGGTATAGCGCCCCGGCGTAACAGGGATATCGGGGATTTCGCCGTTTTCATCGGTAACAGCGCGGTAAATGACTTCTCCCTGCTCATTCTTGACCTCGATCTCTGCGCCCGGAACGGTTTTCGCGCCGGTGATATCGGTTTTGGTCAGCGTGACTTTGGTGTAAATCAGCTCGTTACGCACCGTTCCATCCAGTGAAACGCGGATGACAGGCGCATCGTCCGCCTGATTTTCGGGGGAAATCCGTACATCGAAGCGGTTCGGATTGAGCTTCCAGCCCTTCGGCCCATCCAGCTCCCGGATGGTATATTCGCCGTGCGGCAGATTGCCGGAGAAGGTCAGTTTGCCGTGCATATCGGTCATGCCGACGGCGATAAGCGTATCGGCGGGCAGCATACCGTCCGCATAATGGATGTCGTCGGCATTGTACAGACCGAATACGAAACCCAGCCCATAGGTTGCGGTCAGCACTTGACGGATGTATCCGTCCTCGTCCGTATAGGGTTTGAGGATTTCTTTTTCCTTTTCGAGCTGAATTTCGGCGGACAGATATTCGTTATGCGCTTCAACGGCGATGGTCACCAACGGCGTGTGTCCGTCGGTGGATTTCAATTCGACTTCATACACCTCATCGCTGAGCGCGTATCCTTCGGGCGCGGCAATCTCCATCAGCTTGTACTTACCCAGCGGCAGTTCCTTCGACAGAGCCGCACCCGTTCCGCTGGTCGTGATGGTGTCCACCAATTCATCTTTTTGATACCAGATCGTTCCATCGCCACCGACGATTTCTTCCGCGGCGCGTACTTCAAAAACAGCATCCGCAAGGCAGCGTTCTTCAAAGACAGGAAACTGATATTCAAAGTCCATTTCGGTTTTACTTTCAAAGCCGACGAGCTGCAAGCCCTTCTTTTCAAGGCGGATCTGTCCCATGACGGCTTCATTGGGAATCTCGATATCCAGCTCGTACACCTGATCGGCGGTGTCGCCCGTCTTGCCAACGAACACGGGCAGGTTTTCCGTCCGAATCAGATATCCTTCGGGAGCTTGAATCTCCTCGATGGAATACAGCCCCCAGCCGACTTCTTCGGGCAGCGTCACGCAGCCGGATTCATCGGTGGTAAACGTGTCGAGCGTCTGCTTTTTCGGGTAGTAGACGGTCTGCGTCACGGTATTGCCGTCTGCGTCCTTGAGCTTGAAGGATGCGCCCGCCAATGTGATGACTTTGCCGGTTTTTGCATCCGTTTTGATGAGCCGCAGGCGGTAGAGAATCGGGCGGTCATTGAGCGTCAGGATGGGCGGCTGGATGGGATTTTCTTCGCCGGTGATTTCAAAGAGAATCGGCTTTTTGATTTCGAACCCGTCTTTGCCGACCGTCTGCTCCAGCACATACACGCCATACGGGAGCAGTCTGGTTTTGGCATACCCGCTCTTGTCGGTGATGAGGTGGTCGCGCTCGAATTCGCGCGCGTTTTCATACGAACCGGCTTTCCGAAGGTAGGTGGTGTATAATTGCGCCCTTGTCTCCGTCAAGGGTTTTCGCCCTCGTCCGCTTCCTGCGTTTCTCTCCGGCTCTCAATCAGCAGATTCAGCTTCTTTTGAACCGCTTCGCTCTGGAAGATGAAGGTCAGCAGCTCCATCACATCCTCATCGGTCAGGACGGTCGGCTCTTTCAAAAAGGTCTCCAACATTCTGGCACGAGTGCAAAGCCGAGGGGTTCTCTCGCTTCTGGTCAGCCGTTTCAGCTCGCTCTGCAATCGCTTTTCCTTGTGCTTGGCTGCGGTCAGCTTGCGCTCCGCAACATACTTTTGTGTCTCAGCTTTTCCAATTCTTCGCTCATGGCAACTTCTCCTTTCTGATAATGGGCAAAACAAAAGCGACCAACTTTTTACGGTTGATCGCCTTTGGCTTGGGCATTAGCTTGCTGAGAATGAAAGATGAAACCGACCTGTTTCGGGAGTATGAAATCCATCTGAAATATGCTAAAATATTAAAAGGTAGACTAAAAATACATTCTAACAAGATATAAGGGGGTGTTCGAATTGCTGGCAATGTCTGATGTCAACATAGAACAATTTTTCCCAGTGTTCGCAAACACCAGCGTTCCTGTTGCTTTTTTAGTACCCACTCCCACTGGCTATGGTAAATCCATTATGGATGCAACAGGTCCTGTTCGTGAATTATTGAAGAATGCAAGACTCCATGATTATGAATTGCAAGGTCAAGGGCCTGAGCACAAGGTCATGGTAGAAAGCTATTTTGTATATTCCGACCGTATACGAGAAACAGCAGCTTCCCTTTATCGCCCGGTTACAAAAAAGGGGGATCCTCGGATTTGGTTTAAGGATTTGCGAAGCTACTGTAACCCTTGCAACTTACTTGCTCTTATCACCATAGAAAATCGCATTTACGTAATTAACCTTTCCGACCCAATGATTGCTTCGTCACTTTGGAACAAAGGATACGTATACGATATTTTGCTCGAAGCAGCTCATAAGGATCGTTTAGTAGCTGACGAGCTTTTGCATAAGATTCAGGCTATTCATAATCAAGGATTTTTACCATCTATTACGCCCGGTGATCCAGGCGTTGGAGATACACTTGAACACGCTCTTGGTATCGAACGAAATAATTCGAGAGCGCCTGATTATAAGGGAATTGAACTCAAAACGACTCGTCTAACTCGCAATGGTTCTGCAAGACAGACTACCCGTTCAACGCTTTTTACTAAGGTTCCCGATGAAGGAATGACCTACCGAGAAATTGTAGACCACTATGGAAAGATTCAGATTCCAAGGGGAGAGACTGTTCCTCGACTGCAACTATATGAAACGTTTAGAGTGTCAAGACCAAATGCATACGATTTGGTTCTTGAAGTCAACCAAAACAATGACCAATTACAGATGCTTCACCAAGAAGATAGATTGCGGAAATATGTGTCTGCTTGGTATTTAAATACGCTGAAGCAAACGCTACTCTTAAAGCATCACGAAACTTTCTGGGTCAAAGCGGTGTCGGAGAATAGAGACGGGCGTGAATGGTTCCGATATGATAAGATTCTCCATACGAAGAATCCAAATACATCCCTACTTGCTCCATTGCTTGAAGCGGATAAAATCACCGTTGACTTGGCGGCACATTATAAACCCGATGGAAAGTGGAGAGACCATGGCATGCTTTTCAAAATGTTACCTAATGACCTCCCACTCTTGCTCGGTGAGCCGATTGAATACGACCTTACTTGTCCATAAAAAATAAGGGTAGTCCTAAAAAGGGCTACCCTTATTTTATAATACCTTCATGATTTCAAGTGCAACGGCTTTAGCTAAAAGTGGCGGTACTGCATTGCCAACTTGGGTATACTGAGGAACTTCTTTTCTGCGAAGAAGTCCTCCGGTTGTGCGCTTCCCCAAAAATTCAAAAGAGTCATCAAAGGATTGGCATCTTGCCATCTCTCGTACACTGAACGTTCTCGGTTCCCAGGGACTAATATAATCATCTGCAATCGTCACAACGGTGGCAGATGGTTGATCCGGTGCCCATCTCTGCCGAATGTTCTTTTTTGTGAGCAGAATCTCGGTTTGTTCTTTTGTCGCTCCAGGGTGTTTGAATAAATAGACAACTTCCTCAGCACTCATTCCAAAGTTCTCACTGCAAAGAGCGATAAGTGAAGGCTTATCGGATATATCAATACCCTCTTCCATTACTCTTCGTTTGAGATAGGTTCCTGTTTCTCCAGGCATAAACAGTTCAAATCTTTCCCTCACAATATCCGTCTGCCTTGAAAGTTCTGTACAGGTAATCAGCTTGGCCGCAATCGGCTTTCCATCAATGCCGGGAGTGCGGCCGTTGATACTATCCAGTTGATACTGCGATGGGGCAGGATTAACACTTTTCTTTTTTTTGACATCCGTAATAAGATCGCCAATCGCTTCAAGCAAAGTCACACGATTTTCTGGTTTTACAGTAGGCTCAGGATACTTAGGCGGAGTAAGTCCTCTTCTATATCCCATGAAAATAATTCTATTTCTCCTTTGCGGAACCCCATAGTCGGCAGCATTCAAGATTCTTGGTTCGAGAGTATCGTACCCAATTTCGTTCAACTCACTACGAAGAATATCTGGAGTAACGCTTCCATCTGGATACGCAATTCCTGTAATGCCAACATATCCAATGAATTGCATATCAACGAAACCTTCAACATTTTCAAGAACAATGTACTTGGGCTTGATCTCGTTAATTACACGAACATATTCACCAAAAAGCATATTTCTCGGGTCTGACTTATCTCTGCGGCCAGCTCTTGAAAAACCCTGACAGCTTGGTCCCCCAATCATTAAGTCGATTTCAGGTATTTCCTTGCCTTGGAAAATTTCCAAGGCCGTGATATGCTTGCGAATATCTTCACCAGTAAGATCCCGAATGTCGGAACGCTCAAACCAGGTGTTTTTTCCTTGAATTAAACCGAGCTGCTCGTGCCGGTGCTTATAAGTGACTTCAACCATGTCGCTGATATCTGAACTAAAGAGGATATGAAAACCTGCTTGAATCAATCCTTCAGAACAGCCGCCTGCGCCACAGAACAAATCTACTGCATAAGGCATATCCACAACTCCTTCCGATTTAGTATAAATAAATACTACCATACGTAGCCTAAAAAGTCCAGGACTTTTTGCATGGTAGTCTTACAATATTTTATCATAGCCGGAAAGGGGTTCGTCTGCATAGGTGAGCCACCAGACCTTGAACGCCGTTTCGGTTTCTTCGGTGATAAGCAAAACGCCGCCGTCCTCTTTCAAGGTGAACAGCGGCGCGGTCAGGTCGGCATCTTCGTATATGACGGATTCTGCGTAAGCAGCGGCATACGCATAGCCGTATTCCAAAATCGCTTCGGATACAGAAAACGCTTCCTCATCGTCGGGAAGCGGGCTTTCTTCGGGAATGGGCGTTTCTTCGGCAGGAACTTCTTCAGCAGGCGGTTCGTCCGTCGAGTCTGTATCAGGCATTTCTTCCGGGACTTCGGGAGAAGGGGTTTCCTCGATATCCGAATCGGACGGTTCGAGCGTTTGTGATTCATCTTTGTCGGGAAAATTTGGGCTGTCCTCGTCGGTGGGGATTTCCGTGATTTCCGATTGCTCGCCGGATTCCGGCGTTTCATTGGGTTCTTCCGAAACGGGCGGTTCGATTGGCACGTCTGGTTCTTCGGTCGGGAAATCGGAAAGATTGGGTTCTTCGGCGATTTTTGGCTCATCCTGTTCGATGGTTTCCGCCTGAATAGGTGTTTCGATAATCTCTTCCGAGAGGATGGAAACCGGAAGATTGGCCAGCAGGAGCGCGGCTGTCAGCAGCCACGCGAGCCGTTGTTTTCGATGGGGTTTGCGCATATCACAACCTCCTTTGAAATGGAAAACCCGCTCAGCAAAATTCTGAGCGGGAAAGTATAATGATAAAATTGTCAGTGTTCCGTAATCTCCCAATGACCTCTGAATCCTCGACCAACAAAACGAACATTAGACATTTCCTTTATGTGTCGTTTAATTGTTTTAGAGCTGGTTCCAAGCGCTATTGCCATCTTTTCCGTACTTATTTTGTTATCTTTTCGGATCAAGGATAAAATGTGCATGTCTAAAAGGTCTTGAGGGACATCTTGAGGGACATCTTGAGGGACATCTCGAAAAATCACATAATTCAAATTTGGCAGAATGACTGTGAATTGATATCTATCGGATCGAAATAAGGGCATTTTATCTGTTGTATAATTGATTTGGGTCTGATAGCCACTTATGATTTTGCCAAATCCGCTACCTTTCCGTTCCATGAAACCAAGCCTGTTAAAAACATCAGCAAGAACAGGGTTTCTCCGCGTGGAAGGAACCGTAAAAGGGTCTCTTTCTTGAATTATCGAACCATCGGGCATACCGCCGGGAGAATAAATCTCCATCCGATCATCGAAAATGTCAATGTGGACTTCACTACCATTGATCAAGTAATCACGGTGAGCTAAAGCATTTACCAAGGCTTCATGATAACTGCGGTCAACATACTCCGGCATTTCTTCTCTAGAATTAGCGGTTTTTCTCCACATCATTCGAACGTTGCGTTTGATAAAGGCTTCACCGTTCTCGATTAAAGAAATAACGCTTCCTGAATATTCAGCATCATCCAATGCATCAATAGTATCGCCGCTTTTATTAAGACCATTCCAACGAGTACAAAACAATCGTGACCAGCGGATAGGACTTTCATCGGCGATTAAAGCGCCAGCATTTGTTAAAAAGCCATGTTCATCAGCCAAACCGAAGGAAATCAGGTCTTTATCATCAAAACTGTTACCTGTCCATTTTTTGTAGCGTTCGCGAAGTTTAGAAAAAGCAAAATCTTCTGTTTTGTAAGCAGATAGCTGAGAATCAAAAGAAGAATTCTTTCCGCGAAGTACAAGCCGCTTCAGTTCGGTGGCGGTAGCTTTTACACTTTCATTTCCAATCCGAACATAGGCTTCCAGAACACCGTCTCCAGAATAATAATATGGGGTTTCATTCCCTTTGAAAACTTCAAGGATAAGCACGATTTTTCCTTCAGATACTCTTTGAAATCTAAGGCGAAATTCAGGAACAGGTTCAAGCCGCGTTTTGATAATTTCACTTATTTTTTCCGCGTCACTGTCTGGAGACTCAAGACCGACGATTTGACCATCGTTTGAAACGCCCCAAATTAGTATGCCGCCAAGTGTGTTAGCAAATGCACTTACACTTTTGCACCAACTTTTGGGTTTCTTGACTTCGAGCGAAAGTTTTTTATCGTATTCAGTGGCTTCGCCAATGAGCTGGTCAACATTCATTTTTATACAGCCTCCTTCCGGTCTTAATGGAATGTTCAAAACAACCTTATATAATAGTATAGCATGGAATCAGCGAGAATGCCAAAGAAAAGTTGGCACTACTATGATTGTCTGGGTGATGATCTGTTAGACGACAAAAGGAAAAAACTCTTTTTTTCCTGACCGCCATTACAACAAACCGCCCATCCGCGCCGCCGTAGGTGCGGTCGCAGGTGATGAGCGTCAGAAGGTGGTCGTCGCCGGTTACGGTCATATCGTTCTCATGCAGATTTGCGGACTTCACAAAATCCATGAAGTGCGCAAAATCATCTTCGGTTTCAAAATCGGCCTTTTCCGGCGTGAAATCATCATAGCGCATATTAAACGCGGCGAACACCTTGTAGATATAAGCGCCGTTCAACGTGTCCAGATGAATTGTCCGATGCGCCTGATAGAACTCCGCTTTCTTGTAGGAAAGCAGCGGGCTGAACATTACGATCGGCTTGGAGCGGATGTTGTGACCATAGATGGCGATGTTGCGGGATGGTCGGCTGAAGCTGGTATCGCCGGTGGCAAACAGCGTTCCCAGAGAGCTGGTCGAGCCGGTGAAGCTGTGCTTGAGGTAATAAGCGGTATCGTAGGTGAACACGACAGGATAATTGACGGGCGTGTTCGGGATGCTCAGCCATGCGGCAAAATCGCTGTTCTGCGCTTTGCAGGCTTCAAGGTCAATGCTCGATGTGCAAGCAGGCACGGAAGGCGCAGGGATATCTTCGCTCAAAACATACCCGTCAAGTGAGCTAATGAGGTCGTTCAAAACAGAAGAATCCGCTTCGGACGGCGTGACGACAGGCGGTTCGGATGCCTGCGGCAGCTGCACAGCGGAACTCAGCGCTTCGTACTCCGCCGATTCCTGATCGAGCTGTTTCTGCCAGCCGAGAATCGGCAGCAGGAATGCAAGCAAGCCAACAAAAAAGAGCAGCGCAACAGCCGCTCCAATCCACTTTTTCATGGTGTATTCTCCTTATAGGTTCATTTCTCCGCGGATGCGCTCGATCAGCATACGACCGTCGAGCGCGGTGAATTGGGAAAAGCGCTTGGAGCAGAAAAACCGCTCAAGCTCCACGAGGTCATACCAGGCTTTAGGGTTGTGTTCGCCTTTGACGTAGACGCGGTGAAGCAGGCGCTTGTAGTCGTGGACAGCCTGTTCCACAACAGCATTTGCCAGAAGCTCAAAGCCCCTTTCGGAAATAAAGGGCTTGAAGGTGATGATCGGCAGCTTTGCTGCATCCGTTTTAGGCATCGCCAGCCACCCTGCGGCAAATGATGCTTCCGCAGCGGGAAACCTCGCAGCAGGCATCATCCGACCAGAACGCCGCCTCAAGCTGATCGTTCAGCCACTTGCCATTGCTTTCAACGGGCTGCGTCAGCGGGTCGCCGTGATCCTCCGGCTGATAAGCAAGCACCTGCGGGTAAACATGGTGCGTGAGAAAGAGCGTTTCGGGCAGGCGGGTCACGACGGCATCCAGTACATCCTGATTGTGCGCGGCAGGCAGCGGTATCCCGCTTATCGCAGGCATACAGGCTCAGGGTGACGGGAGCAATGCCGGTTTCAACCGGCGCGGCAGAGCAATCGGCTTCATCCAGCACAAAGGAGTTTGCGCGGAACTTGGGTTCGGCTTTGATGACGATAAAATCGAGATGGTTTTCCATGATAAATCCTCCGTTTTTATATGTGGTGAAAGAAAAAAGGGAATAAAAAATGCGCCGCTCGCGATGGGCGGCGCATGGCATTATACAGGGTGTGCGCGATACTCGGCGGTAAACTGACTTTCCTGCGTAATCGGCGTGTTCATCAAGGTAGCAATCAGGTAGTTCTTGATGTTGCGGATATCGTTTTTCGTGCGGTCGAGGTTGTAATATACCGTCATCAGCGAATCGTAGGTGAGTTTCTTCAGCCGGTCTTGAATCGCCCATGCAGGCCATTCCCGCCCGCTGATCCGAATAGCGGCTTCCGGCGTGGTATGCAGCTCGACCACGATTTCATCGAGCCGTTCCCGATTGTATTTCCACTGATTTTTCAGCAGGTCGTCATACTGGATTTGCCGCTTGACAAGATCGCGCACATCCTCAAAGTCCTGACGGGTCGTAAAGGGTTTTCGGGCTTCAAGCTCGTTCCAGCGCCAGGGCATGTATTCGTCCTCGTCGGGGTCAATCGGCGAGATTTCGTCCAGCCAGCCTGTGGGCGCGGCATCCGCGTTATCGCCTGCATCGTCAGCTGATTCCTGCTGCTCCATCGAATCCATCCCATCCGGGCTTTCGGGAAGGTCAACGGGTTCGGGATGGATAGGATGGATGGACGGTAAGGGTTTTCTTACGCAGGGTTTGGTGACGATGGTTTTGGGAACGATGGTATTTCTTTGCACGGGCTTTACCGTTGGCGGTGAAACCGTGGACGGCTTGTCCGCGGCGGGTTTATCCAGTACGGGCTTTTCCGGTTTTGGTGCTTCCCGTATCGGCTTTTCGTAGATGGTGTAGGTCGCCGCGGCAAAGTGGCCGGCGGTGCTGCGCTCACGGCGGCGCATGACATAGCCCTGTGCTTCAAGCTCTTTGACGATGGCGGCAACAGCGTCCACGCCCTCTTTGCACTTGGCCGAAAGCCCCTTGATCGTGAAATTCCAGCCGTCGTGTTCGGAGAGCATCAGGGCAAGCAGCCCCTTGGCTTTCAGCGAAAGGTTCGTGTCGCGGAGTGCCGCGTTGGTGATAATCGTGAAGTCGCGCTCATGCGCGGCGCGGATGATAGCCATAGATAATCCTCCCTGTCAACTGTTGAAAAAAGGTTTTTGGAAACTTGACAGCTTTCAGCGTTCCGGCGCACGGGATTTCGTGCGCTTCATCCCTTCAAGCACCTTGCGCATACGGCGGTTTACGTCGTCGAGCGTGTTGTCCTCCGGGAAATAGGAGCGCCATTCCTTCGCCGTATCGAGCATGGAAAGAATCGAGGTTTCCATTTCTTTCGGCGTTGCGGATGGGGAGAAATATTGGGATATCTGTCTGCTTTGCAGCACGACCCTTTCAGTTTCCGGCTTTTTCTGCTCAGACATGATCGCCAGCACCATATCTTCGGTTAGTTTGCCGTCCTGCGAAAAGCGTTTCAGACGTTGCGCCTGAGAGAGCGACGGCGTGGATTGCTCGCTGTCGATGGTTTCCGCCAGCCAGCCTTGTTCTTCCGGGTTCAGATAGGAAACTTCAACGGCAGAGTTAAACGCCAGCTTTCGTTCGTCTACCAGATCGAGCAGTTCGGGCAGAAGCTCGGTCAGACGGATGTAACGCTGAATTTGGATGCTGCTCATACCAAGCTCTTTTCCCAGCGCATCGCGAGCATGGAACTTTTGACCAACTTGGTCAAAAGTTAAATCACGTCGTTTTCCTTGATGATTCATCGCTTCCAGCTTCATTTTGAACGCAAAGGCGCGTTCGCTGGGCAGGATATTTTCGCGTTGGAGGTTGGAATCCACCATCAGGATGACGGCGGTATCGTCGTCGAGTTCTCGGACGATGACCGGCACGGTTTCCAGACCAGCCAGCTTTCCGGCATGGCTTCTGCGGTGCCCTGATACAATCTCATATTTGCCATCCGGCATGGGGCGGGCAATGAGCGGAAGCAGAATACCGTGTTCGCGGATGCTCTGCACCGTGTCCATCATGGATTCATCATCAATGACTTTGAACGGATGGTCTTTGAATGGAATGAGCTGATCCAGCGGTATCTCGCGGATTTTTTCCAAACCCGCATCCTGACGGCTGGCTTCCGTCGAAAACAGATCGACGCAGGGTTTCAGGCGTATGCCGCTGGTATCAAATGCCATGCCCGATCACCTCCTGCACCAGCTTCTCGTAAGCGCGCGCAACCTTGCCTTTCGCATTATGCGCATAGATGCTGCATCCAAGCGCACTGATTTCCGAAGCACGGACGGAATAGGGAATCTGCGCATTGAAAATCGGGAGGGAATTTCCATAGGTATTGCTGATGAGGGATACCATGCCGCGCGCATAGCTGGTGCGTGCGTCTAACATTGTCAGGACAATGCCCTCTATGATAACATCAGGGTTGATCTCTTGCTTGATGAACATGACGGTATCCAGAAGCTGAGAAATGCCTTCGATAGACAGGAAGTTTACGGAAACGGGAATCAGGATGGAATCCGCGGCGGACAGTGAGTTCAGCGTGAACATGCCGAGTGTCGGCGCACAGTCGATGAGAATCACATCATATTGAGACTTCAGCGGCGCAAGCAGACGCTTGAGAATGGTTTCGCGGGCGTTTGCGCCGGTCATCGTCAGTTCCAGACTGAATAATCCAAGACTGGAGGGGAGAAGATCAACGCCTTCTTCGTGATGCAGGATAGCGGTGCGGATATCCAGAAGCGGTTCGTCCTTGCCGCGGCTTGTCCCTCGATTCAGAAGGTTGTAAACCGCGTCTGTCAGCGTTACGGGCAGCTCGTCGGGCATTTGATAGCCCAGGCTGATGGTCAGGTTTGCCTGCGGGTCAAAATCGACAAGCAGCACTTTGCGCCCCTGTCGTGCCAGACCGATACCGAGATTCACGCAAGTGGTCGTTTTTCCAACGCCGCCTTTCTGATTGGCGACAGCTATGATTTTGTGTTCCATAATGATCCTTTCCAAAATTCAATTCAAAAAGCAGAGTGACGATGGCGTGTCCGAAAGTTAGGGCCTTTCGGATGCGCCGGGTATCGGTCACTCTGCTTTTCTTTTTGAAAAAGATTCATTTCATGTGCAGAAAAAAGCCGCAGGGCATAGAAGTGCTAAGCGTTCTTTCCTGCTTTGCATCTCTTTACCCTGCGGTAACGAAGGAATAGCTGGCTTTCTGGGAATCGGAAAAAGTTGGAACTCTGCTAATAGAGGTGTGCGGAATAACCACACAAAACCAACGATTAAACCGGTCTGTCGTTTAGGAAAACTCGCAGAATTTCTTGGCAAATCAAGGCGAAATGACAGGAAATCGAACGAGATAAGATGGACAAAAAGTACGACACGAGTTCTCCTAAGCGGAACGTCGCGCGTTCGAATCGCGCCAAGCGCATATTT
>OLQO01001210.1_pt1 | contig 17853 bp, 19 predicted proteins | sample 1672281 | NCBI WGS metagenome assembly OLQO01 (sample SAMEA3136667, study PRJEB25190) | human gut metagenome | biome: human gut; feature: human-associated habitat; material: faeces | place: Austria | collected 2013
CTTAAATCAAAAAGACAAGATGTTAAAGCAGAGCCATCTACTTCCTTAAGCCAAGAATACTCAAGTGAAAGTCTTGGAAGGTCTTTGACATAACCGTAACTTATTTTCTTCTGAATAGTCTTTTCAAGATAATAGTTATAAACAAATCTGGTACATCCAAATGTCTTATTTATCAATATTTCTTGTTCTTTATTGGGATACAATCTAAAAACATAACCTCTTAGTACTTGCACATTGAACACCTCTTTTCTTAAGTGATGTCCATTATTATAACATAGAAAAAATGTTCGTCAATACAAACTTATTTTTTTTTACTGGTATATTTTGTCAAAGAAAAACCTATTCCGCTAAGAAACAGGTATTTACTTAAAATTGTTTATTTTTTTGGAGTAATTACTTCAAGGCCACCCATATATGGTCTTAAAACTTCAGGAACAATTATGCTACCATCCTCTTGGTAATTATTTTCAATAACAGCAATCATTCCACGAGGAGATGCTACCACAGTATTATTTAAAGTATTGACAAAGTATGTACCATTTTCTCCCTTAGCACGAATACCAAGACGTCTTGCTTGAGCATCACCTAAGGTTGAGCAGCTTCCTACTTCAAAGTATTTCTTTTGTCTTGGACTCCAAGCTTCTACATCACAAGATTTTACTTTTAAATCGGCCAAATCACCACTGCAACATTCTAATTGTCTAACTGGTACATTCATATTTCTAAATACTTCAACTGTGTATTTCCACATTTTATTATACCAATCCATTGCTTCTTCAGCTTTACAAATAACAATCATTTCTTCTTTTTCAAATTGATGAACGCGATATAATCCACGTTCTTCTAAGCCATGAGAACCGCCTTCTTTTCTAAAGCATGGTGAATAACTAGTTAAAGTTATTGGTAAATCTTCTTCCTTTATAATTTGATCTTTATAACGGCCTATCATTGAATGCTCACTAGTACCGATTAAATAAAGATCTTCATCTTGGATTTTATACATCATGGCCTCCATTTCTGGAAAAGACATAACACCAGTTACTACATCACTTCTAATCATAAATGGAGGAATACAATAAGTAAATCCTTTATTAATCATATAGTCTCTAGCGTACGCAATCATCGCTTCATGAAGTCTTGCAATATCCCCTGTTAAGTAATAAAAGCCTTGACCAGAAGTACGACCTGCTGCTTCTTTATCCATTCCATTAACATTCATAATAATATCAGCATGGTATGGAATCTCATAAGCTGGTACTACTGCTTCGCCAAATCTTTCTACTTCTACATTTTCACTATCATCCTTTCCAATAGGAACAGATGGGTCCATTATATTAGGAATTACCATCATTTTTGCTTTCAACTGTTTTGCTAACTCTGCCTCTTTAGCTTCGATATCAACTAGTTTTTCATTAATTGACACAACGGAAGCTTTTTTATCATTTGCTTCTTCTACTTTTTTATCACGCATCAATATACCAATTTCACTACTTATTTGGTTTCTTTCCTGACGAAGTGTGTCACCTTCTTGTTTTAAATTTCTGATTTCTTGGTCTAATTCTACTACTTCATCTACTAGAGGAAGTTTTTCATCTTGAAATTTTTTCTTTATATTTTCTTTTACAATATCTCTGTTTTCTCTTACAAACTTTATGTCTAACATTTTCTTCTTCCTTTCATTACTTAATATTATAGTATTTTTACCTTTAAATTACAATCACTTTTGTAGGTTGTAATTCCTTCACCTATGTTTGGTTTGTTATGACAATAAATGTTATCGATAATAAATAGTGATAATAGTACTATGGCTATTAAATATTTTATACTTGGTTTGATTTTATTATACAAATTATCTAAGAATGGTGCTACAAAATAAGTAAAGCCGCATCCTCCTAAGCCAAAGACTAATAGTCCTTCTAGGCAGATTCTTCCATTCAGATTTATAAAGTAGCCTGTATAGTCCCACCATCTTAAATGATATTTTACTTCTAGATACCAAGAGGTGCCATATTCTACTATTCCACATAAAAGACAGGTCAATATAAATAAAACGTATGGTTTATCTCGGAATGGTTTTAATAAAATCAATATTAAAAGTCCTCCATAACCATAGATTGGTAACCATGGTCCTATTAAAGTGCCACGATTTACAAAATGACCAGTTTCAAATAAGTGAAGAGTTACTTCCCAAATCCAACCTATCATTGAAAACGTGAAAAAGAAAAGAAGCAGATTTACTAGTGAGTAATCTTTTTTATAATCAAATTTCAACCAAGTTCGATATTCTTTTTCGTGAATGGTGAATTTATCCATTGGATAATAACTATTTTTAATATTTCCATCTAAATATCTATCATTTAGATAAATTGCTAAATCACTGTTCGTTTCCAAGCATTCATTCCTTACATTCATATAAAATTCAGCTAGTATTGCTTGATGATAAGGATTTAAAAATAATAAATCACTGAACTGAAAAGTTATTATTCCTAATAAGTACCAAGGAAAAAGTGATATTTCTAGTTTAAAAGCTTCTAACTTGTAGCCATTCATCATTTTTCTTGATAACTCAATAGCATCTTTACCACTGATAGTAGGATTTTCAGCTATTATATAAGGTACTAGTAAGTATGAGTAGTGTTTAACTATACCTCCTACGATAGTTAAGTTCCAGAAAAACTGATAAATTGATGTTAGTAGCATACTTTTTGCTGTGATTAGTGTTTTCTTTACTCTATAGATAAATAAGATTTTATCAAGGGGAACCTTTCGATATTTTGTACTTTCAATGAAAAAACGACATCTACCAACAGCAATAATATTTTTAATAAAGATAAGGGCTATAATGTTTAGAATAAAACCTAACAATAAAATAAAGAATCGGGATATATTTTCTTCAAATAATAATTGATTGAAAGCTTTTAAAATACCTGTCATTAATGAACCAGATGATGACACTTGATTAGCAAAAACTGCTAAAACACCTCTTGTATATTTTTCTTGCTTAGTTGGTTTCGTTTCCTCTATGCTGTTTTTTATATCTAATTTTATTTCTTCCTTCGATTTATTTTTTAGAGTGTCTTTGTTTTCTTCGACTGTTGCTAGCACTTTCTTTGGAGTTTCATTGGGAAATATTTTAGTTACAAAGGTATATCCATTTCCAAAGACGATTGTAAAAAGGAAGCAGACTAATACTGCTTTAAAATATTGACGTTTTAAGTCTTTAAATGCACGTTTTTTAATACTTCTTCTATTCATTTTACTACCTCATCTTAAGTATAACATAATAATACTAAAAAATGGTATGAGTTAGTATTCATACCTAGGAAATTTATTAATCATTTTTTAAATTTTGAAAAGCTTTATAAACTGCTATTTTTCCATATGCATAACTTATTGCTCCCTGTTGGTAAGCAATATATGGACTTCTTAATGGTCCATCACAAGATAATTCGATTGAAGAACCATTAGTGAAGCTACCAGAAGCCATAATTACTTCATCATCATAACCAGGCATTGGTGCTGGATAACAAGTTGAGAAAGAATCTACTGGGGAATACTTTTGAATTTCTTGACAATAAGTAATTAAGTCTTCTTTGTTACCAAAGATAATACTTTGAACAATATCTACTCTCTTAGTATTATATTTAGGTTCTACCTGATATCCTTGTTTTTCAGCTAGGTAAGCAGTTAAAACTGCAGTCTTTAAAGCAGCGGCTACTACTGATGGTGCTAAAAATAATCCTTGATAAAGACTTCTATTTATTCCTAAAGATGGTCCTACTTCTCGGCCTTCTCCTGGGAGTGTTAATCTCTCGGCTACTAATTCAATTAGGTTATGTCTTCCTGCTACATAAGCTCCATTTGGGGCAATAGCTCCTCCCAGATTTTTTATCAAAGACCCAACCATTATATCTGCTCCTACTTCACATGGAGTTTTGTCTTCAACTAGCTCACAGTAACAGTTATCTACCATTACTATAATATCCTTATTTATATCCTTAATGAATTCTATCACTTTAGTAAGTTTTTCTATTGAAAGACTTTCCCTAGTGGAATATCCTTTTGATCTTTGAATTTCTATTACTTTTATTTTACTAGTTGTTAAAATTTCTTTGATTTTGTTATAGTTAAAGTCATTATCTATTAAATCAACCTGTTGATAGTTTATATTAAAACTTTTTAAACTTGAGTTATTTTCTCTAATTCCAATTACTTCATCTAGAGTATCATATGGTTTACCAGAAATACTAAGTAGGGTGTCGCCTGGTCTTAATAGAGCAAAAAGAGTCACCGTTAGGGCATGACTTCCTGAAATAAATTGGCTTCTTACTAGGGCATCTTCACTTCCTAACACTCTACTAAAAATTCGTTCTAGCTTATCACGACCTTCATCATTATAGCCATATCCTGTGGTGGAATTGAAATCTGTTTCACTTACTCGTTCTTCTCTAAAAGCTGTTAATACTTTCAAACTATTTTTTTCTTCTTGTTGATCTATTTTTCTAAATTCTTCTTTTAATTTTTCTTCTATTAATTCTAAATTCATTTTATCACTCACTTACTTGAATTAAAAAGTCATCTTCTGTAAAGTATTTTTCTTCATCATAAACACTATATACGTTGAAGGCTTTATAAACATATAATTTGTTATCTTTAATGTAGTAGTGAATATCTGATAGATAATCTTTATCTCCACGGAAATATAAGAAACATTTGTAATCACATTCACCACCATAATAGTCATTACTTAACATATCATTATAAAAATATTTAAATTTGCTTTCTATTTTATTAGAAACGTCAGTAGTAGTCAAGTTAAACTTATCTAATAAGTCATCATCTGTTAAAATACTAAGATCTGATAAGTTGATGTTATATGTTCTAAAGTCTGGGTAGTAAATCTTATCGAAGTGAGCTGTTTTTACTACTAATGATAATATTTTATCACTAACATCATATTGATAAGAGATAAGGTCTGTTCCTTCTTTAAAACATTCACTAGTAAATTCTTCTATCTCTTGATTTAATTTTTCAATATTTTTTCCTTTTATGTTGATGTATGGTACTTCACTATGACGTTCATCTACGGTTTTTTGTTTGACAGTATAGATTAAGTTTTTTCTTCGATTAATTTTAATTCTACTTAAAGCGTCATTTTTGAAAGTACTATTATATATTAATAGAATGATGGTAAATACTATTAAACCGATAATGATTTTTAAGGATTTTTCTAAATTTTTTTTCTCATCTTCATCTAATTGAAATTTTTCTAACATTATTACTATTTCCTTTCTATTCTATCTTAATAAGCGGGAGAGCCGTAACCATAGACCCAACCTACTCTTGGTCTTGTTTTTCGTGATACACCATTAGAGCCTTTGCACAATTTTGTTGCTTCTCCTTCACATGATGTATTTCCTTCTATTGTATATATATAATTGGCATCTACTTTTTCTACAATACCAGTATGATCATTACCGCCGTTTCCAAAAAATGCTATATCACCTGGTTTTGGTGTATATCCGCTGCTTGCTAAGTGGAATTCATTTTTTCCTTGATAAAAGCTGATGCCGACGCTGCAGTGTTGATATGAAGGCATAATACCCGAATCAACAAAGCCAGCTTGATTAGAACACCAAGTTACAAACATTCCACACCAAGCCCAATCGGTTGGATTTCCCATTGCTATAGCATATTTTTCATGAGTTTTATCAGCTACATTATTGCCTATTTCGCCAATAGCGATATTTATTAATTTTTGTGCACCTTCTCCTGCTACGCCACTACTGCTTCCTGTATATTGTTTAAGACCAGATAAATCACCAAACATACCCGATAGACCAGACCCTTTCTCTGTTCCCGCTCCTTCTTTATAAATAGCAGTAGTTATTGTATCAGCAGTTTTCTTTGAACTTTGAAAACAAGTTAAAACGTTAAATACAGTGTTACTATCTGGACTTGAAGAATTGTAAAAATTAACTATGGTAGTGATAAAGTTTGGTAATAAAAAAATTAGAAGAGCTGCCATTCCTTTTTTATAAATGCCAGGCAATCCTTTTTTATCTTCAGGATTAATCATTAATTTGACTAACGATACTATAACAGAGATAATTAATATAATCGGTACAATTATACTAACCATCTTAAAAACATCATAGAAAAGTCTTAAAGAGGAAGCAACGGCATAATCACTACAACTTTCGTTAAGGTCTAATAAAATTTGCATTTTTTCCTCCTATTTTAGTAAGCTGGGGTTCCATAACCATAAACATAACCTGTTGCTCTTGCATGCGTTCTTCTAGCTACCATATTACTAGTATTTCCTTCTATAGTATAGACATTATTAGCATCTGCTTTTTCTACAATTCCAGTATGTGAACTTCCACCTGAACCAAAGAAAATGATATCTCCTGGTTGGGGTGTATATCCACTTCCTTCACGATGAAAACTTCCCTTACCTTGAAAGAAAGCAACGCCATCACTGCAAGCTGCGTATTTTGGAATGATACCTGACTGAATAAAACCAGCTTCATTAGCACACCATGAAACAAACATTGCACACCAAGGATCATCACCACCAAAGCCCATAAATGTTTCATATTTCATATGGGTTCCATCAGCTTCATTATTACCTATTTCACCAATAGCAACATTTAATAATCGCTGAGCGCCTTCTCCTGCTACACCACTACTGCTTCCTGTATATTGTTTAAGTCCTGATAAATCACCATACATACCTGATAGGCCTGAACCTTTTTCTGTTCCTGCCCCTTCTTTGTAAATAGCAGCAGCAATCGATTTAGCAGATGTTTCAGAATTATTCAAACAACTTGCTATACTAAATGTTGAGTTGCCTACTCCTGCTAAGTTATTTAGGTTAATTACAACATTTAACAGATTAGGAACCATAAAAATGATGATAGCTGCCATTACTCTTTTAAAGACACTTGCTACTCCCCCACTTTTTTTATCATCAGGAGCCATCATTAATTTTGCAACATTGATAGTTGCAAATACTATTAAAATGATGGGAACGATTATACAAATCATTTTAAATATTTTATAAGCCAAGTTTAATGTACTAGCAACAGCATAGTCAGAACAATTAGCATTTAGATCTACTAAGAATTTTATCATTTTACTCCTCCATCTACTACAATAATTGCATTATTTATATAACTAGCTTTGGAACTTGCTAAAAAAGAGACAACATTTGCTATTTCTTCTGGTTCAGCAAAGCGTTTTAAGAAGATTTTTTCTTCTTCTTGTTTTTTGAATTCTGCTGCTAGTTCTTTATTCATTTTAGTATTAATCCAACCTGGACAGACACAGTTAACTCTAACTTCTGGAGCAAAAAATGCAGCTAAGTTGTTAGTTAGAGAAATAAGGGCTTTTTTAGAAGCATCATAATCAATACTTTCTGCATAGTAGCTGTTAATGGCATTATTAGAAGAAATATTGATGATTGTTCCTCCTGCATCTTTTAATAAAGAAGAAAGTTGTTTGGAAAGGAGAAATGGCGCTACTAAATTAACTGTCATTACTTCTAAAAAATCTTTTTTGTCTTTTAACATTAAATCTGTATCTTTACATATTGCAGCGTTGTTTACTAATACGTCTAGTGAAAAATAATCAGTTTTAATATTCTCTACCATCTTATTGATTTCTTCTTCTTTTGTTAAATCAGCTTTATACATTCTAACATTTCTTTTATATTTATTTCTTATATCACTAGCTAGATTTAAAACTCCCACTTCATCTTTATGATAATGAAGTATTATATCAAAACCGTCTTTAGCTAAAGTAAGGGCAATTTCCTTACCAAGTCCACCTGTACTCCCAGTTATTAAAGCTACCATTTAGTCACCCCTCTTCCACTTCGTATAAAAATGTTTCATTCTTATAGAATTTTTCTTCACCAAGATTTGAGAAAATCATAAATCCATGGTAAAAGTATAGTTTATTATTTAAAACATATAAATGGTTATCTGTATCAAAGTCTTCTATTTGTCTTCTATTTAGGAAACAAGCAAAGTCACATTCTTGTTCACTTAAGTATAATTCATCAATTTCTCCTTGATAATTTTGTTGCATTTTAGTTTCTAATGTATTACTAACATCTTGCCAAGTCTTATTAAATTTGTTTAATAAAGTATCATCATCTATTAGTTCTTTAGTGTCTAAAGAGAAATTATAAGTTTTAAAAATCGGATATGTATAACCTGTTTTTTCTTCGGTTAGATAAGTGTAAGTTACTAACGAAAAGTATTTATCATTAATGCTATACTGATAGTTAAAAGCCTGATTAACAGAGGCAATAGCTTTATTATAATCATCTTCTATTTCTTGATTTACACTTTTAGCACTGTTACTATCAATTAGTAATCTGGGTAATTTAGAACTGACATTTGTTCCTTTTTTTGTATAAGTTGCTACTTGTTTGATATAACTTTTAGCACTATATTTACTATTTTTAAAAGTTTTTAAAATAGCTAGTAGAAAGATAAATACTAGTAATATGATTATTCCAGTAATTATATATTTTCTTAACTTAACTTTTTCCTCTTCTAGTTCCATTTTTTCTCCTATCTAGAGATTTTATCTCCATAGTTTTTCTTAAAGACTAGTGCCATTTCATGAGCTATTTTTTCTTTATTAGTCTCATACTTAGCCATAGCACTATTATTATCATAAAATTCAACTTCCATATAAGTCATAGGAATACCTAAGTTTTGAAAATATCTTTGATTTTGTAATCCTTGTGCTATATCATAATTTGCTCTTCCTGTATATTTAACTACGGCGTCTTTAAGTTGCTTATCTATTTTTGATATACCAGCACTTCCTTGCATAAGTAGGGTACCTTGTCCTCCACCGGCATTAAAGTGAATTTCAATTACATGAGTAAATTTTTTAAATTTAGCTTCATTATTTTTAAAGTTTTGAGTATTATTACGTAATTCTACATAAAGTGATTTATTCATCTTAGCATCTGTTCCTCCTAGCATTTCATTTGCAATAGAGGCCTTTATATTCATACCATCTAGTTCATTTTTTAACAGTTTAGCTAGTTTTCTCGTTTCTGTGGGTTCAACATAAGTAGTATCTTCTTCACGACATTCATTATTACCACCCTCATTACAATAAGGGCTATAAGAGTGTCCTGCTACTATTAAAATACCACCGTCTCCTAAGCTAGCACTAGTTTCTTCTGTATCTTTTTTAACATACTGACTAAGTCCTGATAAATCTCCATATAAGCTAAGGCCTTTACCTTTACTAGTTCCTGCTCCAGATTCATACTCTCCTACACCAATTTTTTTGTTGACTTGAAGTGCAACTTTATAACAAGTAGTAAAATTAAAGATTTCGCTTTTTTCGTTGCTAGTATAATTAAGAAAACTCATTACTACACCTAAAAGAGATGGCACTAGAAAGATAATAAGTGCTGATGCTACTTTACGTACTATCTTTTTTTGGCCATCTTTTTGATTAGGATCAACAGTCATAGATATAAGTGATACAACTAAAGAAACAATTAGAATAATAGGAACAATAATAGAAATCCATTGTATCACAGTATAAATGATACTAATTCCTCTAGCTAAAGCAGCATCAGAACAGGTGTTATTTATAGATGTTAATAAATACATAAAAATCACCTTTCTTTTCTTTTACTTACAGCAATTCCATCTCCTATATCTTGAATAACTGTTTCGTAGTTTTCATTATTTTTTAAAAAGGTAATATAGTCTTTAATTTTTCTGACAATTCCTCTTACATTACGACTTTCGATTTCTTTTTCGTTTTTATTTACTAAACCATGAAAATACATATTATCTGTTATTATATAACCATCATTTGTTAAATTACGTTCAAATAATTCAAAGAATTTTTGACTTTGAGCTTTAGCAGCATCAATAAATATTAAGTCAAAAGTATCATCTAATCTAACATTCAAAGCATCTTGATAAATTAAAGTTATTCTATCTTCTAAATGACACTTTTTAATATTTTTCAAAGCTTCCATGTAACGTTCACTATCGCGTTCGATACTTGTTATTTGTAAATTTTTATTACATAACGCCATCATGATAGCAGAATAACCAATAGCAGTTCCTACTTCTAATATTTTAACTCGCTGATTTTTAATAATAAAATTAGTTAAGAAATCAATTCCAGCATCTTCCATAATTGGTACTTTATTTTCTTTAGCATAGTTTTTTATATCCTTAATTATTTGATAAGTTTCATTGTCTACCATATCCAGTCACCTTTATCTTTCAATTCCTTTACTTTGGCACTATGTTCACTACTAGTTTTAGTATAATAAACGTTACCATTTTTATCAGCAACAAAATAATAATATTCTGAGCCTATTGGATTAACACTTGCTTCAATACTATTTTTAGATGGATTACAAATTGGACCAACTGGCAACTTACCAGCCATTTGACTGCTTCTTGTGTTGTAAGGATTATAAGTATTAAACATCTCACTTGTTAAGTCTTTTGTCATATCTTCACTAAAAGCATAGTAAGTAGTAACATCACTACCAAGGTTCATATTTTTACTCAGTCTATTTTGAAAAACACCAACTATCATTTTTCGATCTTTTTCTTTAACGCCTTCCAATTCAGCCATTGAGGCAAGAGTTAATACATCATGAATATTTGCTTTATTTATCTTATTTTTATATGGTTCTAAGTTTTTTTCTTCTTGGTCTAATAATGTTTTAATAACTTCCTCAACTGTAATATCTTTATTTTTAAAGTTATAAGTATCTGGAGCTAGATATCCTTCTAAGCCATAATAGATATTATCATTTAAGATAGCATCTGTTAAGAACCAATAGGAATCAATTAAACTCGTAAGATAATTCTTATCTTTCATCTTAGCAAGAAATGTTTCTTCACTAATATTAGTGTTAGTGCTAAGAACTTTAGCATAATCTTTGATAGTTTTTCCTTCCTTAAAGGTTATAGAAATATCATCATTTGCTTTCCCTACTTCTAATAAAGAAACAATTGTATCTAAATCCATACTTTTCTTTAAATCATAAGTTGCGGCTTTAATTGTTTGCTTCCTATTTAGTTTCACATATACTTTAAAGAAAAGTGAATTTCTAATTAAGTTTTTCTTTTTTAAAAGATTAGCTATTTCACTAGTACTCATTCCCTGTTTTACTACTACTTCATAAGTAGCAGTACTTTTTTTATCAACTGGACTAATTTCATATTGATAAATCCCAAAGGTTGCTAAGAAAACTAAACCAAGTATTAAAAATATTGTTGCTATTTTACGCATTGAATCACACATCTTCCCTTTTTATGAATAAGTAGCAAATTATTCTTTGCTACTCGTTTCTTCTTTTACTGTTTCTTGAATTGTATTTAAAATAGTTTCAATTATTTTCCATTCTTTATCGGTCTCAATTGGGTCTAGTTTTGTAGAAGTTCCTTCTCCTTTTTGGTAAGTACTAGCATAAACTTGAATATTTCCTTCTTCATCGGTTGAGTTATCTGTATAAACGATATAACTTTTATTAGTTTCTTCACTATCAAAAGTGAATAACACATCATATACTACTTCTTTTCCTTCTTCGTCGATTAATGTAAATTGATTTTTATTTTCCATCTTTTTCTTTTCCTTTCATATCTAAGTAAGTTTGTAAGATAATTGTAGCAGCAACAGAGTCGATTACTTTTTTCCGTTTTTTTCTACTAGTATCACCTAGTAAGAGTACTTTCTCAGCTTCGGTAGTAGATAAGCGCTCATCCATTAAATAAACAGGTAAGTCGTACTTTTCTTCTAGTTCTTTTTTTAAAATTAGTGTTTCTTCTACTCTTTTTCCACAAGTATTATTCATATTCTTTGGATATCCTAAAACAAAAGCTTCGATTTGTTCTTCACTAACTATTCTTTCTAATTCGGTAAATATTTCTTCTTTTGTTTGATAACGAATAACTCCATAACTACTCGCTAAAAAACCAGTCCGATCTGATATTGCAAGACCAACTGTTTTTGTTCCATAGTCAAGTCCTAAGTAGCGCAAAAACTCACCCCTTCAAAAGATTAGTTAGTAATACCTCTACTACTTTACTACGGTCTAATGACTGCATTTTACGTCTTGCGTCTTGATAGCTAGAAATGTAACCTAAATCACCACTAATCAGATAACCTACAATCTGGTCTATCGGGTTATAACCTCTTTCTCTTAATGATAGATAGACTTCTTTTAATACTTTTTGAACTTCTTTTGTATCTTTCGATTCAATTTGAAAAAGCATTGTTTTATCATTCATTATATTTTTCACCTCACTACAATTTCTTAAAATTATTCTAACATTTTTTTAAGTCTTAGTAAAGCTTTCATATTATTATTTCTAATTACATAGTTTTAGATAGGTGATATGTTTGAAATACTTAAATTTTATTTTGAAGGCTTTATTGATTAATATTTTGTTAATTTTACTATTAAGTTCTTTTACTACTCTTCTTTATTATTTTAATATTTTAGGTAGTGGTGTTTCTAATTTTTTTAAGTTATTTATTCCATTGTTTTCTATCATTATTACTACTATTTCGTTTACCAAGAAAATTAAAGAGAAAGGTTGGCTTGAAGGTTTAAAGCTTGGGCTTTTACTAATTATTATATTTATTACTATTTCTAGTTTTGCTAATACTAGTTTTAGTATTAAGATGATACTTTATTATTTAATTATTTTAATAACAGCTGTTTTAGGTGGAATGATTGGTATTAACAAAGCAGAATAATTTTTTGTCTTATTAAATAGAAAAATAAAAGATGGGTGCTATAATCCATCTTTTACTATATCATATAATTTTTTATTAAATAATTACTTAATTTCTGTAATTTCTACTTCATAATTACCATTAGGACTTTCAACAGTGATGACATCACCTTTTTTATGGTTCATTAAAGCCTTAGCAATAGGGCTTTCATTTGAAATTCTTCCTTCAAAAGGGTCTGCTTCTTGACTACCAACGATTTTATACTCATCAGTATCATCAGGATCATCAACATACTTAATAGCAACTGTACTTCCAAGTCCAACTTTATCCTTAGGTATATCCTTAATTATTTCAACATTTTCTAGCATTTTTTCAATAGTTTTAATTCTACCTTCGATTTGTGCTTGTTCGTTTTTAGCAGAATCATAATCAGCATTTTCTGATAAATCTCCTAAGCTACGAGCTTCTTTTATAGATAAGATATTAGCTGGTCTTTTTACGTTGATTAAATCATCAAGTTCAGCTTGTAAATCCTTTAAACCTTCTTCTGTTAAATATATTATTTTTTTATTTCCCATTATTATTCACCTCGTTTATATATTTAATGACAAGTCATCCTATCACTTATCAATATGACTAAGATTTTATCACAAAATGCTAAAAACATCAAGCTTTTTTAACCAATTTGCCTGATAAAATAGTCATCAGTCATACCAGCAATAAAGTCTACTACTTTTTGCTTATTACTTGTTTTTTCTAAATAATTATTACTCTGATGGGCTAAAAAATCTTTAAATATAACACTATCCAAGTTATTATTTTCTATGTCAAGTAAATACTGTTGATAGATTTTTTTCATACCTTGTCTATATCTATCATATTCATCATTTGTTAAAGAATACTTATAAATGTGGTGATAATTAAAATCTTTTAAAGTAAACAAAACCTCAAAAACTTCCTTACTCATTTTTATATAAGGTTTATCTAAGCTATTATTTATAATATCTAATATGATAGTATTCATTATTTCCTTGTTTGTACTTCCTAAAACACTAGTAATAGATGAAGGTATATCTTCTCTTTTAATCTTTCCAAGAATAATAGCATCTTCAATATCTCTTCCAACATAACCAATTATATCACTTATTCGAACAACACAGCCTTCTAAAGTCATTGGACGGTACTTAAGACTTTTTTTATCATCTTTAAACGCTTCTTCAAATTCTTTTAAAAACTCTTTCTTACTCTTTTTAACTGGTTCATATATTTCACTTACTAATTCGCCATTATGACACATTATTCCATCAAGAGTTTGAATTGTTAAGTTAGTATTAGTAATGTTAATATAGTAATTAACACCTTGAATATTGTGAGCAAAACTACCATTAAATTCTTCTTTACAAATCTCATTTAAAATTTTCTCACCAGTATGACCTATCGGTGTATGGCCAATATCATGAGCTAATGAAATGGCTTCAATTAAATCTTCATTAAGATTAAGGGCTCTTCCAATCGTTCTAGCTGTTTTGCTAACTAGTTGAACATGAATCATCCTATGACTTATATGGTCGTTCTCGCATTCAGAAAAAACTTGGGTCTTATCCATATACCTACTATATGATAAGTTATGAATAATCCTATCTATATCATGAAAAAAAGCTGGACGAATATCTTCCTTTTCTTCCTTTAATCTTATTGCTTCACTACTCTTAGTAGCATATTTACTATAATTTTGTTCTTTTTTTAAAAAGTTTTCTTTTATTAGTTCTTTATTATTCATTTTAATCCTTCTTTATTAATCTAATCATTGAATATTCTTCTAATTTTTCTTTAAAAGGTATTTTTAACACTTCATCTGGATGTCTTGCTATTTCGATGTTATTATTATTTTCATCTAATAATTTTTCTAAAACAAATTGATAACTCGCTCCACTAGGAGTAAATATCTCAATCGTATCTCCTACTTTAAAATAATTTCTCTCTCTTAATACTAAACAACTATTATCTTTATCATACCCTGTAATAACAGCAATATATTCTTGATTAGATATCTCTTGTCTACCTGTATAGTATTGGTCATTATTATCAGCTTTTTTTAAGAAATACTGACTAGTGCTTTCCCTATTAGCAACTGATGCTAAAACTTTTAAATATTTACTAGCAAATTCTTCTGTTAAATTTCCTTCATAATAAGCATCTATCAAGGCACGATAACTACCAACAACACTTGCAAGATAATAAATAGAACGCATTCTTCCTTCTATTTTTAAGGACTTAACCCCTATTTCGATTAAATCTTTTATGTAACTAGACATATTTAAATCTTTAGTAGCCATTGTAAATACTTTATTATCTAAAGTATCAAATGCAAAACGACATACTTGGGCACAACCACCTCTATTGGCATCACGATTAGTTATGTAATTAGATAAGGCACATCTACCACTAAAACAAGTACACATTGCTCCATGTAAAAACACTTCTACTTCAAGACCAGTCTTAGTAACAATAGAATGAATTTCTTCTTTATTTAATTCTCTAGCAAGTACTACTCTTGTTGCACCAAGTCTTTTATAAAACATTGCTTCTTTACTATTTGTAATAGAAGCTTGCGTAGAAACATGAGCTTCTAGTCCTTTCTTAGCCAAATATTCAATTAAATAAGGGTCACTAACAATAAAAGCATCAACACCACAACTAACTAACTCTTCAATATACTTATCAATATCTTCTCTATCACTATCATGAAAGAAAATATTCAAAGTTACATACACTTTCTTTTTAAGCTTATGAGCAAAAAGGCACCCTTCTTCTAATTCTTCTTTCGTAAAATTAGTAGCATTCGCTCTAAGTCCTAATTTTCTTCCACCTAAGTAAACAGCATCTGCACCATATAATAAGGTTACTTTTAATCTTTCTAAATCACCTGCTGGAGCTAATAATTCAATTTTTTCCATCTTTCTTCACCTGATATATCGTCTTTCTATTTAAAAATCCTCTATTACGACCTAATAGTTCATCAATTTCTTTAGTTTTTCCTTGATTAAGTAATACTACTAAGTTAATAAGTTCTTTTCTTTCTAAATCATCTTGATAAACTATTCCATAATTAATACCTATTTTTTGAAAGTCATTAAGATATTTACAACCATTAAAACGTTTCAAAGAGATAAAACTAGTACCAAACTCATCTTCAAGCAAGAAATAATGCTGACTAGACTTAGGTTCTACTACTTCTAAGTTTTTAGCATTACCACTATTAGTATTTAAACTTCTTCTACTAGTAGCAACAACAGGATATCCTATCAATAATTGCATTAATTCTAATTTAGTATTATTTCTAATATTTTTAATTTCATCATAAGTGATTTCATTAGATAATACCGCTCCCATAACACCTTTATGATGATAAAAGTTTAAAGTATCAGAATTAGTAACCATATAATTTTTATTAAGGTATAAATTAGTTTTATAATTATTTTCTATTTTTAATTCTAGCAATGAATCATCATAATAAAGTATACCATCAATATTCATCTTATCTATTTTAGAAAGCATTTCAGCTAATTCATCCAAATCGTTTTCAAAAAACATTCGATTAATTACAACAAAGCATTTTTTATCTTTACTATGTAACTTTTCTATTTCATCAAGAGTAAATTTATATTTATAATCTATAGAAAACCCATCTAACGGAAAGATAAAACCAGCCACATCCAAGTCTTGATAAAAGTCTTTATCCTTTTCCTTTGCTACTATCAATAGGTCCATACTTCCACCTCTTTCTTCTTTCATATAATAGCAAAAATCAAAGAAAAAATCTAGTGTGTATAAACACATTAGATTATATCTATTATTTAATAACATAGGGATTTAAAGAGGTCCCATCTCCTTTAGTTATTAGAGTATTAGCCTTTAGGTTAATAACTGGGCGGACCCCGAAGGAGCGATCCACGAGGCTCCACGGGTACAAACCAACAGAGGGAGACACAAGCCAGACAGACGCAATAGAGTAGTCAGGACGAAAGCGACCAGGCGAAAGAGACCACTGATATTGTCCATTATATAAATAATAATTTGTATTTGATGTATTAAATACACCTCCAGCCATCGCCATTTCATCGGCTGTAATTAGTGCCACTGGATAGTCTAGTTTTGCACTTACATTAGATACTTTGAATTTATCATTATCTTGTGCACATTTCAAGCTTGGTGTTTTTCTATCTGCATTTCTATTATATGATCCATAGAATGTAAATGAATCAGTTTTATATCCTGTTCCACTTGAAATACTTCTATCATTACAAAATGTTTCATCGGCTAATTTTGAAGTATAAGCAGTTAGATTATTTTTATACCAATTATCTATGGTTGTTTTAATATTTGAATTTGTATTATTTGTTTGAGCTGTTGCTAAACTTTTTGAACTATAACTTATTGGTTTTACTGTCATTCTTGTATCACTTTGATATCCTGTTACTTTATATACCACATTACAAGATGTATTTAAACAACTATATAACTGACTTTTTACTATTTCATCATGACTATCTTTCCATGTTAATTGTTTTATCGTACCAGTTAAAGTAAATTTCTTAGTAGATGCATCAAAGGTATACCCTGTTCCATAGTTATATTTTTGTGTATTAGTAAACCCGTCATATCCTGTTGTACCATTACTTTCATGTAATTCAAAGTCTTCATTATATTTATAACCAACGTAAGTTGGATCCCAGTATTTACTATTGAATTTTGAATTTCCAATTGTTACAGCTGTTCCTGCATCACTGGTTGATTTTCCTGAATAAATCATTCGGACGCTGCCATCTCCATTACGGCGAATGATTCTCCAAATGAATCCTGCAAATGAAACATAATTATTCTTTGATGCTCCTCGATAATAATAACTTTCTCCTTCATCATCTTCGGTCATAAAAAGGCCTTCATCCGTCGTTGCTGTCTTAGAGAAATCAGGTATTTCTTTTGATTTGATTGCTGTCTTAGCAGCATCTACACTTTCTTCATGATTATTCATTACTAATATACAATCTGATAAAGTATTGAAACCATTATCTTTACAATAAGTATCTTCTACTT
>OLQO01001222.1_pt1 | contig 17722 bp, 30 predicted proteins | sample 1672281 | NCBI WGS metagenome assembly OLQO01 (sample SAMEA3136667, study PRJEB25190) | human gut metagenome | biome: human gut; feature: human-associated habitat; material: faeces | place: Austria | collected 2013
GGTTCCAGCGGCTATTCCAGCACGGCGGGTTCCAGCGGCAATTCCAGCACGGCGGCAGCCACTGGGGCTTATTGCAGTGCAAAAGCACACGGCAAAGATAGCATTGCCGTTGTAAACGGTGTTTGCGGCAAGGCGTGCGGCGCACTGGGCTGCTATCTGGTGCTGACCGAGTACGATGATGACGGCAATATGCTGTGGGCAAAGATGGCAAAAGTAGACGGCGCTCACATCAAGGAAAACGTCTGGTACACGCTCAAAAATGGTGAGTTCGCGGAGGCAGAGCCGTGAAAAAGCGCTGCAAAACCAAATTGAAAGAAAGGAGCACGCCATGCAAAAGCCGAGCCTTACGATAGGCGAATGCGTCCAGATCCTTCGGGACAACAACATCTCAAAGACCGAAAAGGTCTTGGGAGCACAGATCCAGGCGGGGCTGTTTACCAGCTGGGCGATTCCGTCAGTGGGAACAAAAGAGCCTTGCCCTGACATCTCCCGCGCCGGTTTTATGGCGTGGGTGAAGGACTTTTATAAACTCGAAAGGGTTTATACAAAGGAGGAACCGAGAGAATGAGAAAGAAACCGATGAATTTTCGACTCATCTTAGCGCTGGACGGGCTGGCTTTACTGGCAATCATCGGCGCGGTGCAGGTGGTGCGCTGGGCCTGCTCCTGGCTGGCCGTTGCGCTGACCTACTGGGGCGGCTGGGACATCGCCGAGGCTGCGCATGCCGCACCTTGGATTATTGTTGCATCCACTGCCGGGCTGGCAATGTCGCTTTATGGGATGCATGAGGACAACAAACGGTATAAGCGCAGCGGCTACGGCAAAATCGTCCGCAACCATGCCCGGAACCCGGAGTATCCGCAGGATGAGGAGAAGGGCGCATGAAGCTGGAAGAGTTGATTCGGCAGCAGGCCGAAGAGTACCTGAAAACAGCCACACGGCTTGCAACGGAGTCCGCGCTCACGGGAGACATCTGGCTTTGGGTCATCTGCTGGGAAAAATCAGAGGTCTATAGCGCGGCAGCAGATGGGCTGCTCACAGCCCTCCACGATGCGGAGGATGTCGCACATGGCTGATTACATTCACTATATCACATGGTACACCGTGTACAGCGCCAAGACCGGTGAGGTAGTGGCAGCGGGAACGTCCTCCATGTGCGCTGCGAAGCTTGGATACAAGACCGCCAACAGCTTTGCGTCTTCCGTTGGACATCGACGCCATGAAAAAAGGCGTCCGTACAAGTACATTTTTGAGCAGGAGCGCATTGATCGTGCGGAGGTTGACTGTCTCCCTCCGCTTCGCCGTTACTGCAAAAAGACAAAAAGGAAACAGGAATATGAACGGTAGATATATGCGAGCCGCAGAGATTCGCTGGCATAATCGTCAGCCGGAGCGGCTGCGGCACATCCATCGGAATGAAGCTCAAAAACAGCAGGCTTCATTCTGCTGCCACGCTTACCATAAAGGGGATCCTGGCAGATGCGATAAATTGGTTTTTGCCGGTTTTGACCCCGTGTTATCAAGTGTGCAGGCTCAGCATTGGGCGGACGAAAACTGGCCGCTTTATGGCCATATCGACGTCTTGGATTCTTCGGGCCGCAAGATTTACGGGAGGTAATACACATGAGTCAGGCGTTAGCCCGCAGAGCCCGCATCAAAGACCTTTCCAACAAGGCCGAGGGCATTTTCCAGTACGTCGGGAACGACAATGTGTTGTTCCGGCTTATCAGCACCGGCAACAAGCTCACCAGCGACGTCAACTATGCTGTGGCTCTGTTCACCGGCTTTGCTCGGAGTCATCAGCTGAGTGATTTTGAGACACGCCGCACCATCGACTCGATTTATCGCCGGGTCGGTGAGCTCATGTGCCTCATCGACATCGTCCACGCCGCCGCTGGCGAGGAAATCATGCCTGAGCCGTATGAATCTATAGATTTTTGTTACATGACAGAGTATCAAACGATGCTACGGGAAGCTGTCATTCGTGGGATGCCGGACAACTACAAAGGCCCGGCACAGAACCCCTACACTGTCAGCCTTGTGAAGCCGGGCGTTGGCCACGGTAATGGTTACACACTGGACGAGTACGATGACGATTTTTTCGCCCGATTTACTCGCAAAGAAGAACCCCGTGACCGGAAGCTCGTCTTCCGCTGCACTAAATCCGAGCTTGACGCCATCAAGCGTTACGCAAATATCATCGATATTAAATTTACCGAGGAGGAAATTCATCATGCCTGAGAAAAACCAGACCCCTATCGAGATGCTCGACCAGAATGCAGCTGCCGTTCAGAGTACCGCAGCGCCTGCGCCTGTTGCACCCACTGCACCCGCTCAGTCGCCGCGTCAGAGCTACGCCGAGAAGGTGCAGGGCCTGACCGTGGACGAGCGCAACTGGATGCTTGCAAAGTCCAAAGCCGCCGCGATGGCGCAGCTGCCCGAAGGTTTTCTGCCTCAGACCTACACTGGCAATCCCGGCGCGTGTGCCATCGCTTGCGAGATGGCCCTGCGCATGGGCGTCTCGCACCTTTTCGTCATGCAGAACCTTTACGTCGTCCATGGTATGCCAACATGGAGCGGCAAGAGCTGCAAGGCCCTCATCGACAACAGCGGCCAGTTTGCAGGCCGCACCCGCTACCGCATGGAAGGCGAAGAAGGCACCGACAACTGGGGCTGCCGCCTGATCGGCGTGGACAAGCTCACCGGCGAAAAGGTCGAAGGTCCGAAAGTCACGGTCAAGATGGCGAAAGACGCCGGGTGGTGGAACAAGAATGGCAGCTACTGGCCCAAAATGACCGAAATGATGCTCAAGTACCGCGCCGCCGCTTACTTTGCCCGCGCCGAGTGTCCGGAGGTCCTGATGGGCGCCAACATCGACTACGAGGTAGGCGCTGGCGACGCCGAGGAAGAGGATGCGGCCCATGCTTAATGTTGTTGCGCTGACGGGCCGTCTGGTCTACGACCCGGAGCTCAAGACCACCCAGAACGGCACCAACGTGTGCAGTTTCCGCATCGCGGTTGACCGCAGCTTTTCCCGGCAGGGCGAAGAGCGCAAGGCCGATTTTATCGACGTCACCGCGTGGCGGCAGACCGCCGAGTTTGTCTCAAAGTATTTCCAGAAGGGCAGCATGATCGCCATCGAAGGCAGCCTGCAGACCCGTCAGTACCAGGACAAGAACGGTAACAACCGCACGGCTACCGAGGTTCTTGCGTCGCAGGTGAGCTTTTGCGGCGGAAAGACCGCAGAGAAGCCCGCTGTGCGCGATTTCGACCAGCAGACGGAAAAACATGTGCGCGAAGCAAACACCGCTCACAGCGCCCCGCAGAAGCCTCAGAGCGTGCCGGAGTATTCGCAGGGCAGCGCAGACGACTTTTCGGTCATCGACGATTCGGAGGATTTGCCGTTCTAAACTGAGAGCTGTGCTATCTGGCTATACGGGCGCGCAAAGGAGGTGATTGAGTGGCACAGGACGATAAAAAGTCATTTGTGGCGTATCTGAGCTGGTTCGACGCGCTGGAAGAATACTCCGACGCAGAGGTTGGGCAGTTGATGCGAGCTCTTGCACGGTATGCCAAAACCGGAGAACAGCCCGAATTTTCAGACCGTGGGATGCGCGGCAACTGGAAATTTATGTGCAGCGACGTAAAACGGGCGTCTGAAAAATGGGATGAAACCCGCAAGAAACGCAGCAACGCCGGAAAACGCGGCATGGCAAAGCGCTGGGGAAAGCCTGACGACATAACAAAAATAACAAACGATAACAATGTTAATGACGACATAACAAAAATAACTGTAGATGTAGATGTAAATGGAGATGTAGATGTAGATGGGGATGTAGATGTTGTAAAGCGCGATAACACCGCCGCCGTTGATATGGAGTTATCAAAAATCGTCCAGCATTACCAGCGTGCTATCGGCGACTTCCCGCGTTCGGCGCTGGAAAAACTGCAAAAATGGCGGCAGGAGTACAGCACGGAGATGATTTTGCTGGCGATCGACAAGGCCGCAGAGGCTGGGAAGCGCTCGTGGAACTACATCAACGGCATTCTGTCTGGCTGGCAGCGGGACGGGATACGCACCCCGGGGGATGTGACAGCGAATGAGCAGCGCCGACAAGAGCAGCCTCGCGGGAAGCAGGCCACAGAAAGCACCGCAGAAGCATACGCAAATATTTTCAAGGGGGTGAAACCGTGACAGTGGAGATGATGACAAAGCTTCTTGCGGACGCTGAGGCCTATTTTGGACGGCCTCAGACCGCAGAGAACCGCGCAAGCATCGCGGAGATCTGGGCGAACTCATCGCTCAAGGATGTGCCGGATGAGATGGCCTACAAGACATTCCACGAGGTGATTTCGGAGTGCAGCTGGCAGAGCCAGCTTCTCCCGGCGTGGAAAAAGGCCGTCGAAAAGGCCCGGGGTGAGCAGATGCTGGCAAAGCACTGCCTTGCTGCCCGCACCCGGATGCTCAAGTCCAGAGCTGAAAGAAAGCTTCTTGGGCAGGCAAACCAGAACGGAGGACGAAATGCCTAGATACAAAGTCATCGTAGAGTGTAGCGGCCTGCACGGGAACGCGGCGCTTACATACCGCATCAACGCCGCGAGTCAGTTTGCGGCAGAGTTCCGGGCCTGCCAACTGGCGGGCGACCATTACCCCGAGTATCGGGACATCAAACCAGTGAGGACGGAGGTGCTGAAAAATGGATGAAGTGAGGTTGATTAACGCAACCCCTCTTGAAAAAGAAATGCGAGAATACTCCCAGTATATTGGACGTGAAACCACAAACGAGTGCGAAAGCACCGCTGAATGTTGCGCAGATATGGTGAGCGAGGCGCCCACCATTGACCCGGAGAGCTTGCGACCGACGGCAAAGTGGATTATTGTGCGGCGCATGGCAGATGGTGCGGAGTTCAAGTGCGGGAACTGCGGACGCAAAGAGGTTTTTACAACATTCGATCGGCACACGGAACATGCCTATTGCTGCCGCTGCGGGTGCAAAATGGAAGCAGCGGATGAAAGCGAGGTACGCGAAAAATGACGATGACACCGTGTAAAGACTGCCCCACTCGTCACCCGGTATGCCACGACACATGCCCAAAGTACGCCGAGTTTAAGCTCCAGCATATCGCAGAGCTTGCTTACACCAAGCAGATGACTGACCGGGGCGTTGTATACCACTACGACCACGAGGACCGCCACCGGGAGCGGGGCCGCAAGAAGTACATGGGAGCGAACGGAGGAGCGGACAGATGAAAGCTGTGCTTTTGAGCATCCGGCCTGAATGGTGCAGTCTCATCGTTCAGGGGCAAAAGACCATTGAGATGCGCAAGACACGCCCGAAGATGGAAACGCCGTTTAAGTGTTACGTCTACTGCACGAAAGACCGGTCAAAGGTGGGCTGGATGCGAATTGTCCCCGAAAAAGGCTGGCTGCGGTTAGACGGTTCGGTTATTGGCGAGTTTACATGCGATAAAATCGAACGAGCTTTAATTCCGTATCCAGCGCATCGGGACGAGTTTAATGAACGATTTGCCAAAGATTCGTGCGTATCCTACGATGAGCTGCATCGCTACGCATCACAAAATGCACTCTACGTTGACCTGTTTTTCTGGCATATTTCAAACTTCAAACTCTACGAAGAGCCAGTAAGGCTTAAAGATTTCTGGGCGATACAGCCCTGTACGCATCACGGAGACTGTTGCACCTGCCGCAGATGGGACGCAGAAAAGCTGATTTGCAGGGGAGAAGCATTCGGAATCGAACGCCCGCCGCAAAGCTGGTGCTATGTGGAGGATCTTCACACATGAACACCGGCAAGCAGTTTGAAGCGGACTTCAAGGCATCCGTCCCATCCGATGCGTGGTGCTACCGCCTGAAAGACAGCGCTGCCACCTACTACGGCGGCAACGAAAATTTGTCCTTTTCCATCGACAACATCTGCGACTTCCTTGTGTACAGATACCCGATGAACCACCTGTTCGAGCTGAAAACCATCGAAACGCCCTCTATCCCTCTGGAAAAAGTGTTCGGAAAGTACGACAAGGCGAAATGCAAGTACCGCAAGGAAAAGCACATCACAGACATGGTGGATGCAATGGTGTACAGCGGTCAGACCGCCCATGTGATAGTCAATTACAGGGCGGTTAACCGCACCTTTGCCATCCCTGCAAGCAAGGTTCTGGCATTCCGTTACAACGAGAGCCGGAAGAGTATCCCTTGGCAGTGGGCAGAGCAAGAGGGGATAGAAGTCAAAGCAAAAAGGCTGCGCGTCCATTGGCGGTATGACGTTGATGGGCTGCTAAAGAGATTGGAGAAAGAAAATGGGAGAGACGCTTAAGTGCGATATATGCGGGGAGACGTATCCTTACGAAAATGAAGAGGTGAGAGTGTGAAACTGGTTGATGTTGATCCAATCATTGCGGCGTGGAAAACTGTTGGTGTTAATAAAAAGAATGAAGCAAAGTCGTTTTTGGATAGCAAAAACTTCATCGCATACATACAAGGACAAATCAGAAACGGCATTGGAGATGTGTTTTTAGATTTAGCCAACGTATTGGAAAAATCTGAGCCCGCCAATATATGGTTTGATGCCAAGAAAGTTTTACCCGAAAAAGACAAAGAAGTTCTCGTAAAAAGAGAAAAGTTCGGCATTGAAATTGCATTTTTATCTTATGACGGATTATGGCAAGAGCACAACGAGTACATTGTACTTGGAGATGTAACTCATTGGGCGTATCTTCCTGAACCACCAAAGGAGGTCTGATAGATGGCAACCGCAGAAATGAACAAGTTGGACGCCGCCCTCACGGAGATGGGCATTGAGGATTTTACAGGAGGCGTGCCAATGACCCGCACATGGACACCTGACACCGACATGCCAAAGCCTGACAGCGGCGTGGACTACCGCACCGTCAAGGCGTGGTTTCAGCAGTGCCGAGACCTTGCGGCAGCTATCGAAATCCAGAAGCAAAAAATACAGCGCATCCGGGACGTGGCCGAAAAATGCACCCAGAGCCTGAGCGGGATGCCTGCGGGTGGTGGCAATGGAGACAAGGTGGGCTTCGCTGTAGAGCAGCTGGACACCGAGCGCCGACAGCTTCAGAGGATGGAGACGGACCTGTGCAATCTGCGTGTCGAGGCCACCCGGCGGGCATACTGCCTGATAGCCGAGCCGGAATGCGCCGAAGCGATTTGCGAGCACTATGTCATAGGCAAGTCTCACAAGGAAATTGCAAAAGAAGTCGGCGTATGTGGGGCAGATGTGGTCTACCGGCGAATCAAACGCGGATGCATGGCCCTGGCCGAGATATGGGACGAATTTTCTGACGTGCAAAGTGTACAATATGCACAAGAAAACACAGCGTGATTTTGGCAGGGGTCAGCTCTTTTCAAGTCTGCAAGCTTGGATGTAAAATTCTAATAAGCGGTTCAGCGCTAAGCGGTAGCCGCTTGCCACGCAGCCTCCAGAACGGTCCCTTCCTTGTGACAGGTTTTCATGCTTTCCTGTTCTCCTTCACCGTTTTGCGGGCTGCTTCTATGCGATACACTGACACAAAGGCAGCCTGTCGATCATGAGAGACAGGAGGCGGTTCGATTCCGCCGTATCGCACCGTATGGCGCATGGACTCATCCCCCACAAAGCTGCACGCTTAACCTCCCGTGCCACGAGAGAAAGCTTTGAATCCCCGAGGGTGTGGGTAGACTTCCCGACGGGATGTGCGTCAAACAACAGCCCTGGCGGAGAACCAGGGCTGTTTTATATGGCCGCCTGAGCGCAGTACGGAGCGCGTGTCAGCTGAGATATTGCTGGCTGGTTCGAGTCCAAGGGCGGTGTTTTATACTCCGGTAGCTCAAGTGGTAGAGCGGCGGTCTCCAAAACCGCATGTTGCAGGTTCGAGTCCTGCCGGGAGTGCTTGCATGATCTGACGAGAGCGGGGAGTGCAATAGCGGGGCATCCAGCCGCGAAAGTTCTGGACGCAGAGGCTTTGCACCCGACAAGCAAAGCCTCTTATTTTGACATTCTGACCGTTCGGATTTCCGGGCGGTTTTTCTTTTGCATGGGTTTAGAGAGGTGGTGGCTGTGGGGGCAAAACTGACAGACCGACAGAAAAAGAAAATCATTGCGGACTATGTGCAGCTCCACAATTACCGCAAAACTGCCAAGCTGAACAACGTCGCCGAAAGCACTGTGCGCAAGGTTGTGAGCGAAAATCCGGTATGTGCAGATTTGTGCGCCTTAAAAAAAGAGCAGAACACGCAGGACATGCTTTCATACTTAGGCAGCAAGCGCGAGGAAGCGCAGGATCTTCTCGGGCTGTACCTGAAAGCGATGGCAGACCCTGACAAAATCGCAGAAGCGACGTTGCCGCAGCTGTCCACAGCGTTCGGCACCATCGTGGACAAGTTTGCTATGCTGGGAAACCAGAGCGGCATAGAAGCCCCGGACGATGGCCTGCTTGAGGCTCTGAGCGCTGCCGCAGACATCAGCCCGCCGGACGACGTGGAGATGCTGCCTGAGGAAGAGGACGACCATGCGGAAAAGTAACGGTTTTCGCTGGAAAGCCCTCAGCCAGCGGCAAAAGCAGGTCTTGAGCTGGTGGACACCGCAGAGCGCATACAGCGGTTACAACGGCATCATTGCCGATGGCGCTATCCGCTCGGGCAAGACCTTCGCCATGAGCTTTTCGTTTGTCCAGTGGGCTATGACCTGCTACAGAGGCCAGCAGTTTGCCATGTGTGGCAAGACCATCGCCAGCTTCCGTCGCAACGTGCTGGGGACGCTCAAGCAGCAACTTGCGGCCCGTGGTTACAACGTCAAGGAGCATCGGGCAGAAAACTGCATGACCGTCAGCAAGGGCGGCAAAGTTAACGAGTTTTACTTTTTCGGCGGCAAAGACGAGAGCAGCCAGGACCTGATTCAGGGCATCACCCTTGCCGGGGCATTTTTCGACGAGGTGGCCCTGATGCCGCAGAGCTTCGTCAATCAGGCCACAGCCCGTTGCTCTGTCACCGGGTCAAAGTTCTGGTTCAACTGCAACCCGGGCAGCCCGCAGCACTGGTTTTATATCGAGTGGGTGCGCAAGTGCCGTTCCCGCAGGATGATGTATCTCCATTTCACGATGGACGACAACCTGTCACTTGCCGAGGACATCAAAGAGCGCTACCGCAGCCAGTACAGCGGCGTTTTCTACCAGCGCTACATTCTGGGCCTGTGGACGGTGGCCGAGGGCCTTGTCTACGATATGTTCGACCGACAAAAGCATATCATTAACAAGCTGCCGGAGCTGTCACCAAAGGGCGCGTATGTGGCATGCGACTTCGGTACGCAAAACGCAACGGTTTTTTTGCTGTTCCAGATGCAGTCGGACACCGGCACATGGATAGCGACCCGCGAGTATTACTACAGCGGGCGCGAACAGAAACGCCAGAAGACCGTGGGAGAGTATGTTGCAGACCTCAAGCGATGGTTAAACGGCACAAAGCCAGAAAAGGTCATCGTTGACCCATCTGCACTGCCGCTTATCACGGAGCTAAAGCAAAACGGGCTCCCGATTCAGGCAGCAAACAACGACGTTCTGAGCGGCATTCTGGACGTTCAGACGATGCTCCAAACCGGCAGATTAAAAATATACAGAGAGTGTAAACGCACCATACAGGAGTTTGGCGTTTACGCATGGGACCCGGACAGAGAAGATGTGGTCATCAAGGAAAACGACCACTGTATGGACTCTATCCGGTATTTTGTACGCACGAAGCGCCTTGTCAAGCGGGCCGGAGGATAAAAAGTGGCTACATTTACGTTTCAGACATTCCAGCAGGCCCAGCAGGAAGGGCGGCTCACAGATTTTCTGTGGGATTTCATCCAGCAGCACAAATCTTCCCCGCAGGTGGTGGGCAGGACGGGCGCGCTGGCTGCTGATTTATACGACCGGCAGAAAAACCCGGGCGCAGAGCAGTTCGCCGCGGCCTATGCAGAGATGCTAAAGCGGGCAACAAACAACACCCGGGACATCATGAGGCCGGATATGGTCAAAAGCAACCTGTTCCGGCGGCTCAACAAGCAGCGCGCGGCGTACTCGCTGGGCAACGGCGTCACATTCGCCGATGGTACCGACAAGCTAAAGCTGGGCGCGACCTTCGACGAGCGGGTCTTTAAGGCCGGGTATTTTGCCCTCATCCACGGCGAAAGCTTTGGATTTTGGAATTACGACCACCTGGACGTGTTTAAGCTGACCGAGCTTGCCCCGCTCTATGACGAGGACACCGGCACACTGCGGGCGGCTGTACGGTACTGGCAGCTCAACCCGGACACGGCAACAAAAGTGGTGCTGTACGAAGAAGACGGATACACCGAGTACAAGTCTCAGGCGCGTGGCGCATACCCGCTGCAAGAGGCTGCGGCAAAGCGTGGATACCTCAAGACCACGATCACAACCAACGTGGGCGGCGAAGAGTCTGTCACAGAGGACAATTACGGCGCCCTGCCCATTGTACCGCTTTGGGGCTCAGACCTGCACCAGAGTACGCTTGTTGGGCTTAAAGCCTACATCGACAACACAGACCTTGTCATGTCCGGCTTTTGTAACGATTTGCAGGACTGTGCGCAGATCTATTGGCTGTGCGAAAACTTTGGAGGCATGACGCAGGACGAGCTGCAAGGCTTTTTGCAGCAGCTCAACCTCTACCACGTCGCCAACGCCGACACCAGCGATGGCGGCAAGGTGCAGCCTTACACCACCGAAATTCCCGTCACGGCCCGGAGTACGTTGCTTGACCTGCTGCACAGCCGGTCTTATGAGGACTTCGGCGGGCTGGATGTGCATTGCGTGAGCGCGGATAGCACCAACGATCATCTGGACGCGGCGTATGAGCCGCTGAATCACAATGCGGACGATTTCGAGGCACAACTCACGCCCTTTATTCAGCAGATTTGCAAGCTAGCTGGGTTGGGCGACGTGTCCCCGATTTTTACCCGCAGCAAAATCACAAACACCGCCGAACAGGTCGGCATGGTGATTTCTGAGGCGCCGATCATCGGGCAAGACATGGCCATTGACCTGCTGCCCAACCTGACCCCGGAGCAGAAAGAAAAGGCCCGGGCGTCCCTGATGGCGGAGAACGCAGAGCGGGAGACCGTGGACGAGGAGGAGGATGAAGATGGCAGTAGGTGAGACTTACGAAGAGTTTGTGGAAAAGTTCAAGCCGAAAAAGACCACGGACGACTGCTATACACCGCCAGGCGTGTACGATGTCGTCAAGGACTGGGCCTGCAAGGAGTACGGCATCGACCCTGCCAAAATTGTGCGCCCGTTTTACCCCGGCGGCGATTATGAGAATTTCAACTACCCGGAGGGTGCTGTTGTTCTGGACAACCCACCGTTTTCAATCCTGTCCCGAATCTGCGGATTCTATCTCGATCGTGGAATTCCGTTCTTCCTATTCGCTCCATCTTTGACAGCGTTTTCTGGAAGAGCAAATAATATGCGGATGAACCATATCATTTGCGACTGTAATATCGAGTACGAAAACGGTGCAATCGTCAAAACAAGTTTTGTGACCAGCTACGGAGGGGACATCATAGCGCAGACCGAACCTCGCCTGACGAAGCTGGTAAACGATGAGGTGGAGCGCTTGCGACGCACCAAAACGGTACAGCTGCCAAAGTATACATACCCGGATCATATTGTGACGGCTGCATTGCTTCAACGATACAGTCGTTACGGTGTGGGTTTCAAAATTCACAAAAAGGACTGCGCTCCGATTCATGCGCTGGATGCGCAACGACCCACAGGAAAAACGATTTTTGGCGGAGGCCTACTGCTGTCTGATTCTGCTGCGGCTGAGAAGGCTGCGGCTGAGAAGGCTGCGGCTGAGAGGACTGCGGCCACAAAATGGGAGCTGTCCGCCCGGGAACGTGCCATTGTGGAGTATTTGAACAGCCATGAAACAAGCCGACCGTGACCGCATCTCTACCCGCCAGCTGAACCGCCTGCGCCGCCGTATCCTCCGGGTGTATGGCACTGCCCGCCGGGAGATGCAGGAGCAGCTGACTGAGTTTCTGGCCAAGTACAAAGCACTGGATGAGCGCAAGCGGGCGCAACTGGACGCAGGCGAGATTACAGAGGACGACTACCGCATCTGGCTGCAAAATCAGGTTTTTCAGTCCGATTTGATGCACGCCAAGCTGGACGGCATCACCCAGACATGCACCACAGCCCAAGAGACGGCCTACAAGCTGGCCCGGGACGAGCAATACAATATCTTTTCCTTTGGTGCAAACTGGGTTTTCTACGAGCTGGAACAGGCCGCAGGCGTGACGTTCGGGCTGACCCTGTACAACACCGAAGCGGTCAAGCTCCTGCTGAAGGAGAACCCCCGCATGGTGCCCAACAAGCGCATCAAGAGCGAGAGTAACCTCACCTATGATGCCCGGGTATTCAACCGCTACGTCATGCAGGGCATCGTGCAGGGCAAGAGCGTCCACGACATCGCCGTGCAGGCCGTCAACGGCATGGCTGACACAGAGATCCACTGGGCCATGAACAACGCCATCACAGCCCTTACCAGCGCCCAGAATGCCGGGGCTTTGCAGCAGATGCGCAACGCCCAGGCTTTGGGAATCGAGGTCAAAAAGCGCTGGAACTCAACCCACGACTACCGCACCCGTGAGATGCACCGCCTGCTCGACCAGCAGACGGCAGAGCTTGACGAGCCGTTCAAGGTCATGGGTTACGAGATTCAGCGCCCCGGCGACCCCAACGCAGCGCCGGAGATGGTTTACCACTGCCGCTGTGTGCTGTCCTCTGCTCTGGGCAAATATCCCCGGCAGAACGCCATGCAACGGGACAATGTGACCAAAGAGACCACCCCCGTCATGGATTACACCGAGTGGTATAAATCCAAGGGCGGAACAGAAGCCGAACAGATGTGGTGGGCGGAAGAGAGAAAACGGAGAAAGGAGAGCGCAAAGCATGAAAAATAAGAAGTTTGGGATTGTCGTAATCAACGATGACTTTTTCTTGAACTTTTGCCGTGATTTTAAGCCACCGTGTGGTTACATTAAGCCAAAACACGCGCGGCCTTCCTACGGAAATGGCGCAAAGCCGCACGGAGCACACAAACGCCTTATTAGGACAATGGAAGGATTCAGAAAATGAAAGAAGGGATGAACTGTGCCGTATTATCCGGTAGAAAACACTCACAAGGCAGTCTTCCAGGGTGCTGGCAAATTTCACATGCCAATCATCAAGCCGGAAACGGACATCCGCATTGATAAGTTGGAATGGATTCCCTTTGACAAAATCCAGAAGACCAAACCGGGCGACAGAGCCGGGCAAGGCGTCCATTTTTACTGCGTTGACCGTGCCTTTGAAGCTGTGTGGCGTCAACCTGACAGATACATCCCACTTTTGCAACAGTTCGGTGCAGTATGTTCGCCGGACTTTTCTATGTACCGTGACCACCCGGAAGCGGTACAGATTTGAAGTATGTACAAACGGCACTGGCTCGCAGCGTACTGGCAAATGCACTGTATCAAGGTCATTCCGACCCTCGAGTGGGTCTGGCCGGAGAGCTACGAGTGGTGTTTTGATGGCGAGCCAAGAAACGCCATTGTGTCCATTTCGTCGTGCGGCTGTATGCGCGAGAAGTTGGCAAAAACATTGTTTACGATGGGTTGCCAAGAAGCTATCCGGCGGCTGAATCCTACACAAGTTTTGTGGTACGGCAAGCCGCTGCCTGACATGGATTTCAACGCAACCGTTATAAAATCCGAATACAACAAAGTAATGGGGAGGTATTACGATGGGCGGGTCCGGCGCAGCGAGTAAAAGCACAAAGGTTGTTGGGATGGCAAGACTAAAAGGCTCCCCCTCAACGGTAGCCGACGCAAAAGAAGTAAGAGCAATCTTAAATGAAGCACTAAACGACGGCATCGAGACAATGAAGCAAATGGAAAGCCGCGTTGGAAAACAAATGGTGGATGAATCCATCGCACGTGCAGAACGTGTAAAAAATGTTATAAATCGTGAAAAAGAAGCGAGGGAACTTAGCTCCTTTTTGAATACGTACACAATGAATTTGGTCGCTAAAACGGGTTCTGACCAGAACACCCCGCAGCAAAGAAAGAAAATGTACGCAATGAACGCCATTCAAAACGCAGCTCAGAATGTTCAAAAGGTGGAAAAAAGGGAAGCCAATCTTTATATTTCTGATTTTGAGAGAAAAATCGCAAAGGCTTGGAACGGCAAATAACCATGAAATTTTGATAGGCTATGACCAAAATTAAGCCGCAGTATGCGGAAGTGAGAGAGGTGTCACGATGGGCGGAGGAGGAAGTCAAAGTAAAAGCAGCTCCGCGAAAGCGGGCAACGGAAGCGCTGATGAGCACAAGTTTGAATCATTTGTAAATGGCCGCTGGATAACAGACGACAGAAAAGTTGAAGCAGAACGGCAAAGAAAGCTTGCGACTATTGTTGACAATTCGAGATATAAGAAATCACACAACGAAACCATTGACTTTGTGAAAAAGCAAGTTGGCGTTGACCTTAACAAATACAGAACTGGTGATGGTTCTGAACCTTACATGACAACATTTTGGGAAAAAGGCCCAAAAGTTGCATTTGATTTCAAAGGAATGTCTCGCGGCGACTGGGACAAGTTAATGCAGCTAACAACAAAGCCGTATGGCGTTACTTTTGAGCAGGGAAATGCGTGGATTGGTTACATTTCCAGAAAGAAGAAAAAGTAAATGTGCAAGTACTGTGATACAAGCCAAATGCATGAAGAAAATATTGCTGACAGTGGGGTTGGCGATTTTTTAAGCATTGGTGTTGATAAAGCAAAAAAGTGCTATTTGAAATCGTGGGGAAACGATGAAGCCGTTTGGTATCCGAATTTTTGCCCTGAGTGCGGTCGCGTCTTAAAGAAAAAGCGAGAACCGAGGGGTGAACCGTGAACTTTAACTACGACATCAAATTCACCGACAACACCCCGCGGCTGCATGAAGCGCTGGATTCGTGGGCGGAGCGGGTGCTGACCCTCTGGGGCATGAAGGTGCAGGACTACGCCCAGCTGCTTGTGCCAACAGGCACGGCAGATAGCACGGGCATTGAGGGCTATGTGGGCGGAGCGCTCAAGCAAAGCCTGACCTACGCCCTCGACCTAGCAAAAAAGACCGTGACCATCGGCAGCAACCTGTTTTACAGCGTCTATGTGGAGCTGGGAACGGGCATCTTTGCCGAGAAAGGCAACGGACGCAAAACGCCGTGGGTCTGGAAGGACTTCAACGGCAAGTGGCACTTTACCCGGGGCATGGCCCCACGCCCGTTCCTCCGCCCGGCGGTGGAAGATCACATTGACGAGTTGCGAGAAATCGCGGTGGAGGAAGGAAACAAGGAGGCTTAAACATGAGTATTTACGACTACGACGAGGAAAAAGTCTATGAAGTTGCCGTCAAGGTAGACAAAATCCTCAGAGAACATCTTGCGCAAGAAGAGCTGGAAATCGTAAGCGCCTATCTTCTGACAATGAATAAATTTGCCGAAATTGCAGCCGCAAAAGAGGAAAAGTTTGCAAAAGAAGCGTTGGACAAGCTTTTTGAAAAGGTGGATAAAAAACATGGATAACATTGTTTACACCGCTAGGGTTGAAGGACTTACGTTTGAAGACCTCAAAAAAATTCAAGAAATGTTTGAGCAGAACAGCAACCCACGCGTTGACCTTTCTCCATATTACCGGCAGGAGACAAAAGAACGGATTCTTTTGGTTGAAATGCAGAAAGCAAGAGAACATCTTCAGGAACTTTGCGATAATGCGTATGGAAAAGGAAATCGCGTTATTATGGTATCTTCTCAGAAATCAATTTAATACCCAGCGGTTGACGCACAGCGTCAGCCGCTTTTTTATGCCGCTTTCGCACAACTGGCAGTGCTCCCGGCTCATAACCGGGCAGTTGCAGGTTCGAGCCCTGCAAGCGGCACCACACCGGCAGCACGTCCGGCAAATAAACCTTATTGCCAAGCATGGCAGCCCGAGCAAGGGCAGAAAGGACTATCACATGGCACTCGAACGCAAGACTCTCCGGGCGATTCTGGAAGATGAAACGACCGACACCAGCGGCAAGCTCAAGAAAATTCTGGACGTGCTGCATGAGGAAACGGACACTTTGCAGAACCAGCTCGATGAGAAGAACGCAGCCCTCGCCAAAGCCGAAAAAGACCGGGACGCAGCCAACGGCGGCAAGGAAGCCGCTGAAAAGGCGCTGACCGACTACAAGGCCCAGCAGACCCAGAAAGACACCCACGCAGCCAAGGAAGCCAAGTTCCGGGAGCTGCTGAAGTCCGCCGGGGTGCTGGACAAGTATGCAGATCGGGTCGTGCGGCTGTCCGGCGAGGATATCGACAAGCTGGAGCTGGACGATAAGGGCGAGGTTAAGGACGCCAAGAAGCACACCGACAGCCTGAAAGCTGATTGGAGCGACTTCGTAGGCACTACGACCACCACCGGCGCAAAGGTGGACACCCCGCCCACCAACACCGGCTCCAAAATGACCAAAGACCAAATTTTTGCAATCAAGGACGCCGGCGAGCGCCAGGCCGCGATTGCTGCAAATGCCGACCTGTTTACAGGCGGCGGAAAGGACTAACACATGGCAGCAAAGACCAATCTGATCACCACTACCGAGATCACCGTCAACCCCCGGGAAATCGACTTTGTGACACGCTTCCAGCGCAACTGGGAGCACCTGCGCGAGATCATGGGCATCATGCGTCCCATCCGGATGCAGCCCGGCACCGTGCTGAAGAGCAAGTACGCCCAGGGCACCCTGCAGAGCGGAACCGTGGCAGAGGGCGAGGAAATCCCCTACAGCCAGTACACCGTCAAGGAGAAGGACTACGGCAAGATCACAATCGAAAAGTACGCCAAGGCCGTTTCTCTGGAGGCAATCCAGAACTATGGCTATGATGTGGCCGTGCAGAAGACCGATGACGAGTTCCTGTTCGACCTGACCGCAAAGGTCACGGACAAGTTCTACAAGTACCTGAACACCGGCAGCCTGAAGGGCACCCCCAAGACCTTCCAGATGGCTCTGGCCATGGCAAAGGGCAGCGTGGAGAACAAGTTCAAGAATATGCACCGCACCGTCACCGGCGTTGTGGGCTTTGCCAACGTCCTGGACGTGGCGGAGTACCTGGGCACCGCACCGATCACCATCCAGAACCAGTACGGATTCCAGTACATCAAGGATTTCATGGGTTACAACACCATCTTCCTGCTGTCTGACGGCGAGATCGCAAAAGGCAAGGTCATTGCCACCCCCGTGGACAACATCGTGATGTACTACGTTGACCCCTCCGACAGTGACTACGCAAAGGCTGGGCTGGTGTACACCACCGCGGGCGAGGCCAGCAACCTGATTGGCTTCCACACCCAGGGCAACTACACCACCGCCGTCTCTGAGAGCTTCGCCATCACCGGCGTGACCCTGTTTGCTGAGTACCTGGACGGCATCTCTGTCCAGACCATTACCCCGGGTGAATCGGTCTAACCTGCAAGGGGGGTGACTTTGCATGACCGTCCCCGAGCTGTGCAGATACACGCACAATTTTTTTGACCGGGCAGATGACCCCATTGCCGGGGAGTTTGCCTTTGAGCCGGATACCGTGCCCGCCGGGGTAGTGCCGGGGCAGTATTTCCTCGTGTGCGGATCCATCTTCAATGACG
>OLQO01001223.1_pt1 | contig 17712 bp, 19 predicted proteins | sample 1672281 | NCBI WGS metagenome assembly OLQO01 (sample SAMEA3136667, study PRJEB25190) | human gut metagenome | biome: human gut; feature: human-associated habitat; material: faeces | place: Austria | collected 2013
CAGCATACTGCGGAAGTGACAAAAAAGTAAGAATGAAGATTGAAGGTGATCTGAAAACAGTAGGGGAGACGATTCCTGAATATTTGAATATGCAGGACGAATTTCGTATTTTGTCCCTTGCTATTACTAATATGAAAAAAGTTACTTTTTCTATTACTGTTGTTGTTTTACTTGCTATGATTGTTGGTTTAATTGGTTATGACCGTTTTTCAACAAGTCAAAACGCTAAAAAATACCAATCAGAAGAAAAAACAACAACTACAACAAAAGAAGAAACAACAAAAACAAAAACAAAAAAGAAAAAAAATAGTCAACGTATTTATTGTATTGGTGATAGCTTTACCTTGGGAAGTGAATTTGCTAGTTACCCACTTAATTTAGAATCACTTACAAATAGTGAAATTATTAAATTCGGTGGAAACCAAGATACAACTTTTGATTTATCTATTCGTGTAGGAAGAACAAAGATTTTCGCTAATAATATCACCATCCCTGGTGATAAAGAAGCTGTAGACCTTACTTTCTATAATGAAAAAGGTGAACAAGTAGAAGCTTTAAAAAATAGTGGATCAAACTTCGATGAAGTTACCATTCAAGGTATTAAAGGAACTTTAGCTTACGATTCATCTCGTAATATTCATACATTTACAAGAGACAAATCTGGAAAAGCTGTTACCCTAACAGCTCCTGCACAAATCGAAGCAACACTTCCTGAATTCAACGAAAATGATATCGTTATTATCTTTTCTGGAAACTATGATAAACAAAACAACCAAGATGTTTATCGTACAATCACTTATCAAAGAGCTATTTTAAACCAAATTAAAACACAAAAATATATTGTTGTATCAATGACATCAAAAAGACAAAACAACCTTGTAAGAGACGATAATAACATCTTAAAAGAAGAACATAAAGATCACTTCTTAGACTTTAGAACTTATCTTCTTACAAATGGCTTAAAAGATGCAAATATTACAGCTACTGAACAAGATCAAAAAGATCTTACAAATAGCTATATCCCATCAAGTCTTCTAAAAGAAGACAAATTCGCAGGTAATGATACATTCAATCAATTACTTGCAAACCAAGTCTATCAAAAATTACAAGAACTACAATATATCAAATAAAAAATAATAATTAATCAAATTATTTAGTGTACTTTGTAAGAAATATTTTTGAAAATTAACAACACTATAACAATTAAAAAAAGTTAACAAAAAGAGAACAATCGTTAATTGCGAACCGTTCTCTTTTTAAATGTAATATCTTTTATTAAACCTAATTATAAAATATAACAACTTGTAAATGTAATTTTTTTTGCTATTTTTTATCTGAAATTTTAAAATTTGAATCGCATGTTCTTAACCCATCGATATGCTCAAATAAATCAGGTTTTACAGGTGCTCCAAGTGGATCTAAAATAAAATCTATACCTTCTCTTCTTGCAAGCTTAGCTGCAGAAACGAAATCACTGTCTCCTGATATTAAAACAATTTGATCTACTTGCTTTTTATATGCTAATGAAGCAATATCTAACCCAATCCTCATATCTACTCCCTTTTGTTCAATTTGAAGAATACAATCTTTTTCTTCTAAATCTTCAAATTTAATAGCACCATTACATAATTTTTTAAATGCTTTTTCTGTTAATGAATAATGAGCTTGTACTTCCGCCAATTGCCCATATCTCAATGTAAATTTTCTTTTTTCTTTTAGAAAATCAAAAAATTCTGTTGCCCATTTATATGTATCCGTTTTAGATAAATCAACTTGTTTTTTTGTTAAAAGATTATATATATTTTTAGAAACTGGTAAACAATCATAATAAAAAATTCTATATAATCTATGAGATGTCTGAATTCCATATATTTTTTCGTTTAAATGTCTTTTACAATATGATTCTAATTCATCAGCTCTTTCTTTTGGAGATTTATCTCCTAACCGAGCATAAGCTCTACGTCTATAAAATCCTCCATCTACCAATATTGCTGTTACTATTGTATCTTTTACAAATTATTTACCTTTTGACATAATTTTCTCCTTTTTATAAAATAAAAGCTCTAGTCTCACCTGAACCCTTATAACGGGAGGTTACTACTAAAGCCTAGTTAACAACTTGTGCACTCATTAAGTACACTTATATATTATGCTCATTTTTATAAAAAATCAACAAAATTTATAAAAATTTACAATTCCAGATTATTTTTCTTTCCATCTTGATTTTTTTCTCCTAAAATCAGTTATTTGAAATAAAGGTGAAAAATCAACATCTTTAATGGCTTCATATTGTGAAACAAAATAGTTTTTCATATAATCATCTGATTTTCTAACCCCCATCTTACCAGCTGTTTTAAAATCTGAAAGAGAATAAAGTTCACTTATATTATCATTGTTTCTTTCAACAAACTTTATCTCATCTCTTCTAAATAAATTATTATTTAAAAAGATAGGGTAATGAGTATTTTGGCTTTACAAAAAAAAGAAATCTTACAATTATTAAAAGATTATAATCTAACAGATTACGTAGATGAAGTTAAAGAATGGTATGATGGTTATTTATTTGGAAACATTGAAATCTATAATCCTTGGAGTACACTTATGTATGTTGATTGTAAATTAAATAGATCAGATAACAAACCTATTTCCTTCTGGGCAAATACCAGTGGAAATGATCTTGTTGTCAACTATATTCAAAATGGCAGTGATGAACTTCATGAAGAATTTGAACAACTCATTCAAGGAAAGTCTTTAACGAAATATATCAAACCTGAACTTACTTATCGAGAAATGGATAATATTAATAATATCTATAGTTTTCTTTTACTTACAGGATATTTAAAGATAAAAGAAGATTTAGGAGAAAATAAGTATAAACTGATTATTCCCAATAAAGAAGTCTATGAAATCTATAAACAAACATTCATGTCTTATTTTGAAGACTATACTTTTGTAAGAAAAGAAAGTCTTTATCAAAGTCTTGTTAAAGGAGACGTTGATCAAGCAAATGAAATACTAGGAGATATCTTATCTAGAAGTATTAATTACTTTAATAATGAAGAATCTTTTTATCATGGTTTTCTATTAGGACTCTTTAGTGGTAAAAAGATCAAATCAAATCGAGAAGCAATGCATGGAAGATTTGATTTATGTATCTTTCCTAAACAAATCTTTCAGACAGCACTAATCTTAGAATGTAAACATTCTAAGAGTGTTAAGGATTTAATTAAGGATTCCAGTGAAGGAGCCCAACAAATCATTGATAATAAATATGAAGAAGAAATCATCAATGAGGGATATCTTCATGTAAAAGGATATGGCATATCCTTTTATAAGAAATACTGTTATATTGTAAAAGTGCAAGCTTAAGCCTGCACTTTTATTTATTATGTAAAGATATTTCATTAATTACCTGTTTATATGTTTTTCCTTGTCGATCAACAAATAAAACAGAACCATCATCTAATAGCTTTTGAAAACAAACTTCTCCATAATCACCATATTCTACCCATTGATCTTTTAAATAAGAAATACTATTAGCGTATTCTAAAACCTTATGAAACTGATTTGTTTGATATAAATTATAATAAATCAACATAAATGTTTTCAGTCCAATAGCAAGTTTAGATATTTTATACTCTTTATGAGTAATTTGTTTCATTGATTGAAAATCTTCATTATTAACATTCAATCCAATTCCTACAATGACCCCTTTTAAATCAGGATCTAAGATCGTTTCTACTAAAATACCACAAATCTTTTTTCCATCAACATAAATATCATTCGGCCATTTAATCGTTGCTTTAATACGATTGCGATCCAATAAACCAACCACACTACACGTTGCTAATTGTGTCATTTTCCAAGCATCTTCTATTTTATGAAAATCTTTAAATAAAAAACTCATAATGAGATTTTCATTTGGATGACTTTGCCATACATGTCCATTTCTTCCTCTACCTTTAGTTTGATGCTTCGCTGTAACACAGACTTGCGTCGGTAAATTTTTATATTCTCTTTTTAAATAATCATTTGTTGAATCAACTTCTTCAAGTTCAATCAGTTTCATAATGTCACCTCTTTATCATGATAAAATAAAAAAATTTGCAATTCAAGATTATTGAATTGCAAATGTAAGTTCTGCTTTACAAACAACTTTCCCATCGACTTTAGCGATTGCTTCACCAATACCAATTGGTCCTTTTTGTTTCGTAAGAACACATTCCATTTCTAAAACATCCCCTGGAATAACTTGTCCTTTAAAACGACAGTTTTTAATACCGCCAAAGAAAGCAATTTTTCCTTTATTTTCTTCTTTCGATAAAATGGCAATACACCCTACTTGAGCCAATGCTTCAACAATTAAAACACCTGGCATGACATGATGGCTAGGAAAATGTCCACAGAAATGCATTTCATTAACACTGACACATTTAATTCCCTTGGCATATTCTCCTGGTTTGTAATCGATAATACGATCAACAAGGGCAAAAGGATAACGATGAGGATTGATTTCTTGTATTTGATTACTATTAAGTTCCATTATTCTTCTCCATATTTCTTAAAAATAATTGAGGCATTATGTCCACCAAATCCTAATGAATTAGACATAACATAATGTAATTCTTGTTTTCTACCATTATTTGCGACAATATCTAAGTCACATTCTTCATCAAAATTTTGATAATTAATGGTTGCAGGAATGAAATTATCATCTAAAGCTTTCACACAAAAGACACTTTCAATTCCTCCAGCTGCTCCTAAACAATGTCCTGTATTTCCTTTCGTTGAAGAAACTGCTAGTTTTTGAGCATGCTCTCCAAAGGCTTTTTTAATGGCTGCTGTTTCTAATTTATCATTCATTGGTGTTGAGGTTCCATGGGCATTGATATAATCGATTTGACTTGCTTTAATAGAAGCATCTTTTAAAGCATGAATCATCGCTTTAGCTCCACCGATTCCTTCAGGAGCAGGAGCAGTCATATGATAAGCATCACAACTCACACCATAACCAACCATTTCACAATAAATAGGTGCCCCTCTTTTTTTAGCATGTTCTAATTCTTCTAAAACAAGAATTCCTGCCCCTTCTCCCATGACAAAACCATTACGTTCTTTATCAAATGGGATAGAAGCACATTTTGGATCAGAGGATTCACTTAAAGCTTTCATGGAAGTAAAACCACCAATTCCTAAAGGCGTAATACTTGCTTCACACCCGCCAGCAAGAGCAACATCAAGATAACCATCACGAATATTTCTAAACGCATCTCCTATCGCATTTGTCCCTCCGGCACAAGCTGTTACCGGACAGGTTGCCAGACCCTGCGCTTTAAAAGCAATCGCAATTTGTCCAGCTGCAAGATTACTGATTGTCATTGGAATAAAATAAGGGGAAACACGATCAAAACCTTTTTTTAAAGCACGATTATGATTTTCTTCAATAGAACCTAAACCACCAATACCACTTGAAACAACGACACCAAAACGATCATGATCTATGGTTTCAACATCGATTTTGGCGTCTTTGATTGCTTCATGTGAAGCAATCAAACCATATTGAATAAAAGGATCCATTTTACGAATATCTTTTTTATCAAGATAATCTGTTGCTTCAAAGTTCTTTAATTCACCGGCAACCTTGACTTTCATATGTGTCGTATCAAACTTTTGAATAAAATCAATACCACATTGATGATTTAAAATACCTTGCCATGAATCTACTACATTATTTCCAATTGGTGTTAAAGCACCAAGACCTGTCACTACAACTCTTCTTTTCATAACTTTCTCCTTACATAGCCATGCCACCATCGACATGTAATGTTTGTCCAGTAATATATTTTGCCTCATCACTAGCTAGAAATAAAACAGCATCAGCAATATCTTGAACATTTCCAAACGAACCTAGAGGGATTTGGCTTTTCATTTGATCTTTAATTTCATCACTTAAAACATCAGTCATGGCTGTTTGAATAAATCCTGGAGCGACCGCATTGACCGTAATGCCACGACTTCCCACTTCACGAGCAAGAGACATTGTCATGCCGATAATTCCTGATTTACTAGCCGCATAGTTGACTTGTCCAGCATTTCCCATCACCCCAACAACAGATGACAATGAAACAATACGTCCATATTTTTGTTTCATCATAAGCTTCGTTGCATGTTTCATACAATTCCATGTTCCTTTTAAATTTACATCGATGACTTGATCAAAATCACTTTCTTTCATACGAAGCATCAAACCATCTTTGGTAATTCCTGCATTATTAATTAAAATATCTAATTGACCATATTCTTTTTTAATAATTTTAAACATTTCTTCCGTTTCTTTATAACTTGCAACATTAGCAGAAATGAGTGCACACTTTCCACCAAGTTCTTCAATTTCTTGTTGTGTCTTTTGGGCAATTTCTTGATTATTTCCTAAATCAAGATAATTGATTAAAACAAAAGCACCTTGTTTTGCAAGAGTCTTCGCAATTTCTTTCCCAATTCCTTGTCCACCACCTGTTACAAGGGCAATTTTATTTTCTAATCTCATAATCTTCTCCCTTCAAAGCTTTGATTGTTTTTTCTAATGAATCATTATCTTCTATTTGATAAAGTTGAATATCTTTATTGATTTTTTTCACAAAACCACTTAAAACCTTTCCTGGTCCTATTTCAATAATCGTATCAACCCCTTGATTTATCATATAACGAATACTATCTTCAAAATAAACAGGGGACATCACTTGTTTTTCTAAGATTTCTGGGATTGTTTGATTCTTTAATTCATGTCCTAAAGTATTAAAAATAACAGGTATTTTCATTTCATGAAATATTTCTTGTTGAAATCTTTCTTTTAAAGCAAGTGATGCTTCTTTTAATAATGCTGTATGAAAAGGTCCACTTGTATTTAAAGGAATAACTCTTTTCGCTCCTTTTTCTAAAGCAAGTTCCTTTACTTTTTCAACTGCTTCTTTTTCACCAGCAACAACCAATTGACCTGGACAGTTATAATTCGAAATAGAGACAATTCCTAATGAAGAAGCTTGCTTACATAAATCTTCTAGAATATCTCTTTCCATTTTAATCACTGCAATCATTTCACTATCTATTCCTTGAACCGCTTCATTCATGACCTTTCCACGAAAACGAGCCAATTCAATAACTTGTCTTTGTTCAAAAACACTTGCACAATAAAGTGCAGAATATTCGCCAAGTGATAAACCTGCACAATAATCAGGAATAATTCCATTTTCTTTAAGCAAATCCGTAATAATAGACGCTACTAAAACCATACAAGGTTGTGTATTTTGGGTAAGAGATAATCTATCCAGTGGTCCATTAAAACAAAGTTCCTTTAAATCAGGATATTCATCAAAAAGAGGATGGGGATAAAAAGATTTTCCCATACCTACCACTTGACTTCCTTGTCCAGCATAAATTATTCCTAGTTTCATTTTTCATCCTCCATTAATTCATGAATAACTTCTTCAACATGCATTAAATGATCTTGCATATAACCATAAGCTCCTGTAAAAATAAGTCCTTCATCTAAATTTCCTTTTACCGCTTCAATTAAAGCTCTTGAAATACAATAAGGTGTTGTTTTAAGATTGCATGGTGTTAAACATTGATAACATTTCTTGATGGGTACTTTTTCTTTTTTTGTTTTTTGAACAAATGCATTTTGAAAAGCACGTCCTGGCATTCCCACAGGTGAACTCACTAATCCTACTTCTTCTTTCTTTGCCTTTAAAAAAGCTTCTTTATATTTCATCGAAGCATCACATTCATAGGTTGGAATAAAACGTGAGGCTACTTGTATACCATCAACGCCTAATTCAAAGAAATGTTTGACATCACTTCTTTGATGAATTCCTCCCGCTACAAAGACAGGAATATTAAGTTGAAAACTTTCGACTACTTGTTCAACCTCTTGAAAGATTTCTTCTAAACTTTGATAGGTTTGATTTTCTAAATCCTCTTTTTTAAAACCTAAATGACCTCCAGCAAGAGCACCTTCAATAACAATAAAATCAGGTGTTCTTTGATATTTCTTTAACCAATGTTTCATAATTAATTTGCAGGCTTTACCGCTTGAAACAATGGGTGCAATTAAAACTTCATGATCTTTTACAAGTTCAGGGAGTCTTAAAGGCAAACCAGCCCCTGAAATAATGGCATCAATCTTTTCGCTTAAAGCAGCTTCAATTAATTCATCATAATCTTTTATAGCGACCATAGCATTAATCGCAACGAGCCCTTTTCCCTTCGATATTTCTTGTGCTTTTTTAATTTCTTTTTTTAAAGCACGGATATTTGCTTCACGATGATTTGACTCAAAATCTTCTTCACGATATCCAGGATGCGCCGTAGAAATCACACCCATTGCCTCACACTTGGCAACATGACCGGCGAGATTTCCTAAAGACACCCCAACACCCATACCTCCTTGAATAAGAGGAATATTCATTTTTTTATGATTTATTTCTAACATTTTAAATCTCCAAATTTTGATAAGCTACTTTCAACTCATCCATCATTTCTTGTAAGATTTGTTGGACGGGTTTAATTTCATGAACCATACCTGCAACTTGTCCTGCCATTAAAGAACCTTCATCAACATTTCCTTCAAAGACAGCTTTCTTTAAAGAACCAAGTGTATACTTTTCTAGTTCCATCATCGTAGCTCCTTCTTTTTCTTTTTGAATATAGGTTTTTGCCATTTTATTTTTTAAAATTCTTACTGGTGTACCATTGATTCTTCCCGTAACTGTTGTTGAAGTATCTTTGGCTTTTAAAACTGCTTGTTTATAATTTTCATGAATCGGACATTCTTGGCTTGCAAGTAATACTGTTCCAATTTGAACACCACAAGCACCTAATGCAAAAGCCGCTAAGAGTTGTTTACCACTGGCAATTCCTCCAGCAGCAATAACAGGAATAGAAACGTTTGCAACTACTTGAGGAACTAGAGCCATTGTTGTCGCTTCCCCAATATGTCCTCCTGCTTCACATCCTTCTACAATTAAAGCATCCGCTCCAGCACGTTCTAATCTTTTAGCAAGGGCCACGCTTGGCACTACAGGAAAGACCTTGATTCCAGCTTCTTTCCACATTTTCATATAAATTCCTGGATTTCCTGCCCCTGTTGTAACAATTGGTACTTGTTCATCAATAACGATCTGTGCCATTTCTTTAGCCTCTGGATTCAATAACATAATATTGACACCAAAAGGATGATCCGTTAGTTTTTTACATTTTTGGATCTCTTCTTTCAACATTTTGGCATTCATGCCCCCTGCTCCAATGAGACCTAAGCCCCCTGCATTAGAAACACTTGCCGCAAATTCACCAGTGGCAATATTGGCCATACCTCCTTGAATAATTGGATATTTTATCTTTAATAGTTCATTTAATTTCATTTTGATCTCCTTACCATTCCATTAAAAGAGCGCCCCATGTAAGACCTCCACCAAAACCTACAAGAATAATTTTCATTCCTTTTTTTAAGAGTCCTTTTTCATTCATTTCAGCTAAAGCTAAAGGAATACTCGCTGCTGAAGTATTTCCATATTCTTGTAAATTCATATAGAATTTTTCTTGAGGACATTGATATTTTTTATAAACATGTTTGATAATTCTTTCATTGGCTTGATGACAAACCACATAATCAATCTCCTCTAATGTCATCTTTGCCTGATTTAAAACATGATCGATACTTTGAGGAATTGTTTGTATCGCAAATTTAAAAACTTCTTGTCCCTTCATTTTTAAATAATCATTTGCATAAAGAACATCTTGATTGCCAGCACTATCTAAGTAACTATAAAAAATATTATTATTTTTTTTGATCAATGTAGCTGCTGAGCCATCTCCAAATAAAATACAAGTATTACGATCTTGGTAATCAATAATAGAACTTAATTGTTCACTTCCAATAACAAGACCATATTGCCCTTCTTGTAATAAACTTTGAGCAACTTTTAAAGCATAAACATAACCACTACATGCTGCATTTATATCAAAACAAATAATTGCCTGTTCATTTAAACCTAAAGCATTTTGAACAAGACAAGCATTACTTGGTGTTTTATTTTCTGGAGTCATCGTTGCTACAATAATCAAAGACAATTTACTTAAATCTTGATTTTGTGTTGCCTTTTTAGCTGCTTCGATAGCAAGCAAAGCACTGGATCTAGAAGAAATATGTCTTCTTTGAATTCCTGTACGTGAGATGATCCATTCATTTGAGGTTTCTACCATCTTTTCTAATTGAGCATTGTCTAATGTTTTTTCAATTTTGGCATAACCTGTTGAAATTATTTCAATTCCGTTCATTTTCTACTCCTTAAAATACTTGTCCTATCTTTCGATATTTTTCATAACGCTTGTTGATTAATTGATTTGTAGATAATTTTTGTAATTCTTTGATATTTTCTTTTAAATACTCTTTAATTTGACGATAAACTTCATAGCTTTCTATCGTAGCTCCTTTTAAATCCTCATGAATGATTTGATCAATAATATGAGCTTCATAAAGATCTTGTGCCGTTAATTTCATTAAACTTGTTGCCTCTTGAACACGTTTTCCTTCTTGATCTTTCCATAAAATAGAAGCAAATCCTTCAGGTGATAAAATTGAATAAATACTATTTTCTAACATCACCAAACGATCAGAAACACTTAAAGCTAAGGCACCGCCAGAGCCCCCTTCTCCAATAACAATCGTAATAATAGGAACTTTTAAAGTAGACATTTCTTTTAAATTACGGGCAATGGCCTCACCAATACCATGCATTTCTGCCTCTATCCCTGGATAAGCACCGGGAGTATCGACAAAGGCAATAATTGGTCGTTTAAATTTTTCGGCTTGTTTCATTAAACGTAAGGCTTTACGATAGCCTTCAGGCGAAGACATCCCAAAGTTGCATTTGAGATTATCTTCTAACGTTCTCCCTTTCAAATGTCCAATAATGGTAACAGGTTGTTTGCCAAGCATGCCAATTCCACCCACAATTGAACCATCATCTTTATAAAGGCGATCACCATGAAATTCGATAAAATCATCAAAAAGATGATGAATATAATCTTTTACATTGGGTCTTGTTTTCTTTCTTGCTAGATAAACATGATCATAAGGACTTAAATGTTTATAGCTTTTTTCAAGTTCTTTGATTTCTTTTTCAATTTCTGTTTTTCTATTATTTGAACATTCCATTAATTCTTTTTGTAAGTTTTCAATTTCTACTTCTACTTGATTCAAAGACATCACTAAGCCCCCTTTCCATGCATTTTTAAAAGACGGATAATGGTTGAACGCATTTCTTGCCTTCTAACAATCAAATCTATAAAGCCTTGTTCTTTCATAAATTCCGTTCTTTGAAAGTTTTCTGGTAATTTTTGTTTAAGCGTGCTTTCAATGACACGTCTTCCCGCAAAGCCCATTAAAGCATTTGGTTCACCAATAATAATGTCACCAAGACTTGCAAAAGAGGCTGTAACTCCTCCTGTTGTTGGATGCGTGATATAGGAAATATAAAGTAATCCTGCTTCATGATGACGTGCTAAAGCCGCTGAGGTCTTTGTCATTTGCATTAAAGAATAAATTCCTTCTTGCATACGAGCGCCACCAGAAGCGGTAAAGATAATAAGTGGATATTTTCTTTTTGTCGCATGTTCAATGGCTTTCGTGATTTTATCACCTACAACCGATGACATACTTCCCATTAAAAAACGTGAATCCATGACACAAGTAATAACTTTTGTTTCATTGATTTTGCCACTAGCGACCACAACAGCTTCATTGAGTCCAGTTTTCTTTTGAAGAAAATCAATTTTTTCATCATAACCTGGAAAATCAAGAGGATTGACTTTAATATTTGTTTTATAAAGTTCTTTATATTTTCCTTGATCATAAAGCATCTCTAGTCTTTCATAAGCATTTAACTTTAAATGACTTCCACAATTAGGACAAACAGATAAGTTCTTTTTCAAATGACTTGTTAAAATAAGTTCTTTACAATCAGGACATTTACTATAAAGCCCTTCAGGAACTTCTTTTCTTTTTTGTTGTCTTTTTTTACGAAGAGATTTAAATAAATAAAGTTTTTCTTTTCTTTCCTTAAATAATTGTTCCATCATGATTCATTCACCAACTCATCTAAATGATTTTCAATAAAACTTGTATCAAACTCCCCTTTAACATAATCATTTTCATGTAAAATGAAATACTGCAATTCTTGATTAGTATCAATACCATCAATCACCAATTCACTCAATACTCTTCGCATTTTACGAATGGCTTCGATACGATTTTTCCCATGAACAATGACTTTGGCAATCATGGAATCATAATGTGATGAAACTTGATAACCTTGATAAAGAGTTGTATCAATACGTACGCCAAAACCACCAGGTAAATGTAAACTATTAACGATTCCTGGAGAGGGTCTAAAGTTTTCTTTAGGATTTTCTGCATTGATTCGACATTCAATGGCATGCCCATTTAAACAAATATCACTTTGTTTATAATTCAATTTTAAATTGGCGGCAATACGAATTTGTTCACGAATCAAATCCACTCCCGTTACCATTTCTGTTACAGGGTGTTCAACTTGAATTCGCGTATTCATTTCAATAAAATAATATTTTCCATCCGGTGCTAAAACAAATTCAATTGTTCCTGCATTACGATAATTTACTTGTTTAGCTGCTTTAATGGCATCTTCTCCCATTTGTTCACGTAATTCTTGACTCAATGCTTTACTTGGTGATTCTTCCATCATCTTTTGATTTCTACGTTGAATCGAACAATCTCTTTCTCCTAAATGAATCACATTTCCAAAATTATCTGCCAAGATTTGAAATTCAATATGTTTAGGATTTAAAATCAACTTTTCCATATACATATCATCATCACCAAAACAAGCTTTAGCTTCCGCCTTAGCTGTTTTATAAGCATCTTCAAAATCTTCTTCTTTAAAACATTTACGCATACCTCTTCCACCACCACCGGCAGAAGCTTTAATTAAAACAGGATATCCAATTTTGTTTGCTAATTCTTTTCCTTCTTCAAGTGAAGTAATACTGCCATTACTTCCTGGAACAACTGGAACTCCCGCTTCAATCATCATTTGTCGAGCGACACTTTTATTTCCCATTTGGTCAATAACATCTCCACTTGGCCCAATAAAAGTCATTCCACATTTTTCTACTAGTCTGGCAAAGGTTGAATTTTCTGATAAATAACCAAAACCTGGATGAATCGCATCACAACCTGCAAGCGTTGCAACAGATAAAATATTTTCCATATTTAAATAACTATCACTGCTTTTAGCAGGACCAATGCAATAAGCTTCATCAGCAAGTTGGACATGTAAAGAAGTGGCATCCGCTGTAGAATACACAGCGACGGCTTCAATTCCCATTTCTTTACAACAACGAATAATGCGCACCGCGATTTCACCACGATTGGCAATCAAGATCTTCTTGAACATCTTATTCAATCACCATAAGAGCTTGATCATATTCTACAAGCGCTTCATTTTCCACAAGAATTGATGTAACCGTTCCATCACATGGTGCCTTTATTTCATTCATCACTTTCATCGCTTCAATAATACATACAATATCACCTTTTTTTACGTTCTTCCCTACTGTTACATAAGGCTCACTCTCTGGTGAACTTGCACTATAGAAAACCCCGACAATAGGTGATTTTACTGCTGTACCAGTAGCTTGTTCTTGTTTTATTTGTTTATCTTCAATAACTTCTTTTTCTTTTTCTACCGGTTTTACATATTCAACCTTTTCGCTTTCTTTTTCTAATTCTATTTTTAAATCATCTATTTCTACTTTCATCTTTGTGACATTTGATTGATCAAATTCACTCATAATTTGTTTAATGAAATCTAATTTCATAGTTATTCTCCTTTATTTGAAGTTCAAAGTATATAGTAAAATAATAAGCTTTGAAATTCAAAGCTTATTATAAAATATATAGCCGCCTCAGCGACATCCTTTACTATTTGTTTGCTTCAATATAATCTACGATATCTTTAACAGTTTTCATGTTAGAAGCAACTTCATCTGGAATTTCTACTTCAAATTCTTCTTCAATTTGCATAATTAATTCAACTGCATCTAAAGAATCTGCTTCTAAATCATCTTTTAAACTTGCTTCCATTGTTACTTGACTTTCATCACAGCTTAATGAATCCACAATGATTTCTTTTACTTTTTCAAAATCCATTCTACTTTCCTCCTTGAATACGGTTTGTATTATACACGAAGAAATTAAAATGTAAATACTTTGAAGTTCAAATTTAATTATTTTTTTAATTTTCTTTGATTTTATCAATGTTTTTTTATAAAAAAAATTATAAAAAAAGATAAAAAATCATCATTTTAGATGATTTTATCTTTCATTATTTTTAAAAACCCACTTTGTTTGTGCACTATAACTTAATAAAAATAAAAGAAGATCTCCTACTGGTTTTGCGAGCTTTTCTGACATAATATGTAAGCTTGAAGCAGTGTAAACAAAAAGCGTTGATAAAATTGTAATGACAACTGTCAAAATCAGAAAACGTCTTGCCGTTTGTTTACTATTGTTCTTTCCTTTAAAAACATATTTTTTATTAATAACATAATTGACGATTGTAGAAAGGATACGCGCAATCAAACTCGATAAAGCAATGCGCCAAAAGTCACTCGTCATCCAAAGTTTTAAAACATCAAGTAAAATCCAAGCCAATAAAACATCAATGACTGAACTAATAATTGAAGATGATATAAAACGTATAAGATGTAAGAAGATGACATACATAATTTGTAGTGACTTATTTTTTAAATGGAAAGGCTGTTGTTTGTTTTCCAATTGAATTTCTTCAATATCTTGATTATTTTGAACACTTTGAATAAGTGATTGAACTTCATAACAGTTTTCATCAACAGCCATCATTTGATCTATATAATTCATAGAAAAGGCAAAAAGTTCACTATCCACATCAATAAATTCTTTATTATAAATCATTGAAAAAAGTTTTGTCAGAAATCTTTTTCCTTTATGATGAACAACACACATTTTTTGTGAATTCTTATTGATTAATGTACGAATATGATTAATATGTATTAGATCATATTCATTTTCTAAAATAATAATTCCTTTTTTATCCTGTAGATGTTCTTTGATATAATGAATTCCTTTTTTAATAGCATACCCTTTTCCTTTAAAAAAAGGATAACTGATAATCTTACAATCATGCACCATCTTTTCAAAAAGAGAATGATATTCACTTTTTGAACCATCATTAATCAAAATAACTTGATAATTATTCTCTTTTAATTTTTTAACGTAGTTTACAATCCTCTCGTTTGGATTATAGACTGGCATTAAAATAACCATTTCACTATTCATATTCATCCCTCATTTAATATATGTTACATGAACCATCCCTAAATAGCAAATTTATAAGAAAAAACAATCACTATTTTAATTTATTTAAAAAAGAAAAAAAATAAATAAAAGCGAATATATATATTGAATAATCTTCTTCAATAATAAATTTGATATTTTATTGTTTTGTATTTACATTTGCATTTCAATATTAGTACAAGGAGGGACAGCTATGGAAAAAAGTACAACACTTAATTTAAGAATTAATCCAGAAATAAAAGAAAACGCTGAAAAAGTATTATCTCAGCTTGGTGTTTCTATGTCTAGTGCCGTTAATATGTTTTTGAATCAAGTCATTTTAACTGAAAGTATTCCTTTTCCTATCGCATTACCTCAAGCGCCTTCAAGGGTCAATACGGATACAATGAACCAAGAAGAATTAAATACAAAACTTGAAAGAAGTCTTGATGATGCTTTATCTAGACAAACATTAGATGCCAAAGAAGCATTAAAAGAATTCAAAAACCAACATACAGATGATTAAAGTTCTTGCATACAAATTTGTATGCTTTTTTACTATCTAATTTATGAGTTTCTAGTCATTTAAATAAAAATATGATAAACTACTCCTGTTTATAAGGGAGAGAGTTTATGAATTTAAAGAAGAATTATAAAGGAATCTTATTATGTTTAATTATTGCGATTCCTTGTTGGTTTCTAGGAAAGAAGTTTCCTATTGTAGGTGGTCCTGTCTTTGGGATTATTCTAGGTATGATTATTACTTTATTTATTAAAGATAAAAAAGAATTACAATCAGGTATTACCTTTACCTCAAAGAAGATCTTACAATATGCAGTTATCCTACTTGGATTTGGAATGAATTTATCAGTAGTCTTACAAACAGGTAAACAATCATTACCCATCATTCTTGCGACAATATCGACATCACTTATTGTTTCTTATGTATTACATAAAGCAATGAAGATACCAAGTAAAATATCAACATTAATTGGTGTTGGTTCTTCTATTTGTGGTGGTTCAGCTATTGCAGCAACTGCCCCTGTTATAGAAGCGAGTGATGAAGAAGTAGCACAAAGTATTTCTGTTATCTTTTTATTTAATATGATTGCGGCTTTATTGTTTCCTACACTTGGAACATTATTAGGCTTTTCTACTAAAAGTGGTGAAGCTTTTGGTATCTTTGCAGGGACAGCAATTAATGATACTTCATCTGTTACCGCAGCTGCCTCTACTTGGGATTCTATGTATCACTTACAAAGTGCTACTTTAGATAAGGCTGTAACTGTAAAGCTTACAAGGACTCTTGCAATTATTCCTATTACTTTGGCTTTATCTTTCTTTAAGATCAAGAAAAATAAAGAAGGTCAAAAAGTAAATTTAAAGAAAGTTTTTCCTTTCTTTATTATCTATTTTGTTTTAGCTTCATTGATTACAACAGTTGCAATTCATGTAGGTGTTGATCCTCATTTCTTTACACCATTTAAAGAATTAAGTAAATTCTTTATTGTCCTTGCAATGGTTGCGATTGGTTTAAATACAAATGTCGTAAAACTTATTAAAAATGGTGGTAAACCTATTTTACTTGGTTTTATTTGTTGGATATGTATTACCTGTATGAGTTTATTTATGCAACACATGCTAGGTATTTGGTAATTGATTTTATATCTTTTTATGATAGAATTTAGTTATAACGAAAGTGATCCACCGACATAAAGAGTGGTAATAATTTCTATTCAAAAGGTACTCATTCATTTGAGTGCTTTTTTGCTTACAAAAAAGACCTCATTTCGAGGTCTTCATTCGATTATATTAGAATTTACATTTTTCTAAGTGCCAGATATCTTCTACATATTGTTCGATTGTACGATCTGATGAGAAGAATCCACTTTTAGCGATATTTACTAAACAAATCTTAGCCCAGTTTGAACGATCTTGATAAAGTTCAACAACATGTCTTTGAGCATTTGCATAAGATTCAAAGTCAGCTAATAAGAAGTATTCATCATTTTTATTCATTAATTCATCATGAATAATTTTGAATTCTTCTTGATTGCTTGAGAAAGTACCATTTGTTAATGAATCAATGGCACGACGGATTTTTAAATCATTGTTGTAATAATCCCATGCACGATATTGATTATTTGCTTTTAAGTTCTTCACTTCTTCATCTTTTAATCCAAAGATTTCACAATTGTCTAATCCTACTAATTCAGAAATTTCAACATTTGCTCCATCTAAGGTTCCTAAAGTAATAGCTCCATTCATCATGAATTTCATATTACCAGTACCACTTGCTT
>OLQO01001253.1_pt1 | contig 17358 bp, 17 predicted proteins | sample 1672281 | NCBI WGS metagenome assembly OLQO01 (sample SAMEA3136667, study PRJEB25190) | human gut metagenome | biome: human gut; feature: human-associated habitat; material: faeces | place: Austria | collected 2013
TCGGTGCTGTAGATTTCCTTGCACAGGGAACCATTTATCCGGACGTTGTAGAGAGCGGTCTCGGCGGAGAATCCGCAGTGATCAAATCCCATCACAACGTAGGAGGCCTTCCGGATTTCGTTGATTTCAAAGAAATCATTGAACCGCTTCGTGACCTGTTCAAAGATGAGGTCCGTAAAGCCGGCCTTGAGCTTGGAATTCCGGAAAGACTGGTATTCCGTCAGCCATTCCCGGGCCCGGGACTTGGAATCCGTATCATCGGTGAAGTCACCGAGGAAAAAGTACGCATCGTACAGGATGCAGACTACATCTACCGTGAAGAAGTCGACAATGCAGCCGCCGACTACAAAAAAGAACACGGAGAAGATCCGTCCTGGATGCCGAACCAGTACTTTGCAGCCCTTACAAATATGCGAAGCGTAGGTGTAATGGGAGACTTCAGAACATACGATTATGCAGTGGCGCTCCGCGCCGTTAAGACCATTGACTTCATGACTGCTGAGTCTGCTGAGATTCCTTATGCAGTACTTAATAAGGTGATGAACCGTATTATTAATGAAGTTAAGGGCGTAAACCGCGTATTCTATGATCTTACTAGTAAGCCGCCTGGAACGATTGAATTCGAATAAAATATTTTTTCGCACTGCCTTTTGACATTTTTTTTCGTAACATCCCTTGTCAAAAACCAGTGCCTCCCGTTTATTCAATCTTCATCCGCTTCCAGCCCAAAAGAAGAAAAATAAACCCAAAAGAACCACCAAAAACCTTGTCTCAGGAGAAATCCTGGAACAGGGTTTTTTTAATGGAAAAAAGAGAAAAGAAACCAAAAAGAAACCTTAAAAAAGGCTTAACTAAGCCAAAAACCAGGCATCACAGGTCTGTGAAAAAAAGAAAAAGAGATTTAAAAAATGAACAGAAAAAAAGGAGGGGCGCGGAAAGATTATCCGAAAAAAGAATAAAAAAAGATAGTCTGTTGCAGCCGGATTATCTTGATATCTTATGGATAAAGCCTTCCCGGTTTTGACAAATGAAATTACGAAAAAAGTGTCAAAAGAGGGTGCGAAAGGACAAAGGTAAATCCCTACAAAGCCTGTATTTATGGGCTTTGTAGGGATTTTTTAGATGGCGTTGGGTACGATTTGGGTACAAAACAATAAAATGGGTTGAAGTGTTATAAAATATTATATTAATTTTATAGTTTTTCATGATTTTATATTATGTAAATACAATATATAGTTATCGTAGTTATTATAGATGCTCATCAACGCAAAATAAAGAGGTATGTGTTTTTTGTCATGTTTTTTGGCTGTTGTGATATAATTATTTAGCTCAGAATCTGTTAATTTTTTTCCTAAATTATTTTCATACTGAATTATGTCGCTATATAACGAATTTCCTAAGTTAAGGAGATAATTATATATTTGAGGATTGGCATAGCGGTTCTTTAGGTTGAGTAAATACACATAATTGCTTATATCTTGTAAATTAGTGGAAATATCAATTTGTTCTTTTGAAATATTCATAATAAATTTAACATAATTACCAATTTGTTTAGTATAGGGCGTTGATATGGGAGTCCTAACTGAAGTTCCTTTACCCTCAAAAGGCATATTGCAGGAATGACAACTTGAAATTAAATTTAGAGCATTCATTGCAAGAAAAGGAAACTGGCTTTTAGGCCAAAAATGTTCTATCTGATTATTCCCTATATTCAAGGTTGTGTCGATGTCACAGTATGGACAGACAAATAGTCTGTTTTCATTTTTAAAATTATTGTGAAAATCACTTCTAGAAAAACTAGATGTGTCCAAAAAACTCCAAATTTTATCATTTGAAAAAAATTTGTTATAAAAGAAGTCGACAAAAATCGTTTTAAAAGGTTCAGGAATTTTGAAAAAGTCGATAGATGTTTGTTTTTCTTTTATTTGCTTGTTCTGTATTAAGTATATATAAAAGTACCATCTTATTTGCTCATAAGTATAGTCACTAATTATTTTATTAACACAATCGATAAATTTTATTTTATTTACTTTCCTTTTGCATATATAAATCAAAGCATCATTCTGATTATTTATATTTTTTGCATTTAAATATTTAACAAAGTCAGAATAGTCAGATTGCCTTTTGTAGTTTAATAATTCGGTAAATAAAGGAATGATTACTTTTTTTTCAAATTTTTTGAGCTTTATACAGTTAGTTTTGTTTGTTACAAACCACATATGTACCTCACTTATTTATCTGTTGGTATATAAGGAATTTCAAAAATGATTCCCCAATATTATTTAATAGTTCTTTAAGATCATCTTTATTACAAGAATTAATTTTTTCTATAATATATTCTTCAAAGGGATTGTATACCTTGGGTTTATATAGCTTAAATATTATTTCATTTTCATTTGCTAGAAATGTTTGAAAGTCAGGGTATTTAATATCTGTACTATTTAGTAAAATAATTTGGTTTGGAAATAAACAATTAATTAATGTTATCTCGTGTGAACTTAAGAGAAAATGAACATTATATTTTCTAAACATATATGTTAGTAAAGGAATAAGTTGTCTTGACCATAATTGGTTTAAATGTGTTTCTGGTTCTTCCCAAATAATCAAGGAGTTGTTGCGTATTTTATCTACTATAAAGAATAAATGATATAGGAATGATTTTTCGCCTGTACTCATACCACTAATAGGAATGTAGGAGAAATTTTTTACAATATAAAATTCATTTATATAAATATAATTGTGATTAATAAAATAGGAAAGTATGTCGATATTTTTTTGCTCTCTAAAAAATATCGATAGATTAATTCTGGAATTCATCCCAACCTCTTTATCGATATAATGTTTCCAATATTCTTCGTAAAAGTATTTTTTTTCGATTTTTGACTTGTTTAAATCACTATTCCAATCATCTGAAGTAAAATTAAAATAGACATCAACAAAGGGGGCAAATTCAAATCCCATACACTTAAATATATTTTGCAATTCTAAATTTTGGGTTGATTGCAATATTGTATTCAAAATACCAAGAGAAAAGTCGGAACCTATTGCGCTTGTTGTGTATGCGGAGTCTATGCTTCTAAAGTTAACAAGGCGATCACCATAGTAGTTATGAGAATAGCTTATTCTGTCATAGTCAACATCGAACCCAAGAACTAATACATTTGCAGGAAGATAGGGTTTAATCTCATCGTAGGTTATCTGTTTATCATAAATTGATAAATCATATTTATATGACTTTGTGCGAATGTCATATTTCATGAGATGATATAAGATAGTATCAATTGATATTGTTATGTTGCTCTCTATTTTTTCTAAAATGATAGAATGCTCTTTTCCATCAGTTTCAATTGTATATGCAAGAGAAAAATCACAAGGAATGCGATCTCTAAAACGTTGAATGTAACGAAATATTTTGGCTATAAAACTTAAAATTGTTGTTTTGCCAGAACCATTTTCACCAGCAAAAAGGGTAATTTGCATAGAATTAAATAGTTCGTTTTGATAACAAGATGAAGTATCTTTACTGAAAAATATATGTTGCTTTTCATATTTTTTGTATTTTTCTATATATAAATGTAATAATTTCAATGAAGCACCTACCTTGTATTTTTTGAATTTAGCCCAATTTTATCCATAACCTCATCATGTGCCTTCTGAATCTTAAGCCGTTCCTGCCATGGTTCCGATTCCGGATAAATATCCATCCAGAGATTAAAGTCTGCTTCAGCTTTCAGCAGAGCTTCCCCACGCTTCTTAACATCTTTTATTTCATTGCATTTTTCAACTTCTTCCACATATTTTTCATAGCGGTCTAACCATGATTGCATCAAAGACAATGTTCCAAAGCTGATTCCAACCATATCATTTCCATCTTTATCCTGGTATTCAAAGAGTTGTCCATCGTATTGCCGGAATATCTGAAAAAGTCTGTGTATGGCTTTTATGCCATCAAAATCAGAGTTCGCCAGTACTTCGGGATTGACAGATAAAGCATCAGCTATTTTTTCAAGAGATGATGGTTTGGGATTTCTTCTGCCGCTTTCGTAGGCACGAATGTAGGCTTCACTTGCGCCAACCATTTCTCCTAATTGTTTTTGAGTAAGATTACGTTCCTGCCGGATACGTCTTATGTTTTCACCGACTGTCATAACAACATGCCTCCTGCTCTAAAGCTATATTTTTGTGAAACTGATCAACATCATATATAGGATAACACACAAGAACAAAAAAATAAAGCAAAAAGATATTGACACGAAACAAAAGTTACGATATTATAAAAACGAAACAAAATGATACTATGCAGAAACAAATACAAGAATAGAGGAAACAATATGAACGAAAAAATCTATTACAGTGCGGAGGACATTGCAAAAATGCTTGGTGTGAGTATGGGGAAAGCCTACAAAATCCTTAGAGAAATGAATAAGGATTTGGCAAGTAAAGGATTTCTCACAATCGCCGGAAAAATTCCGGTGGAGTATTTTAAGGAAAAATGGTACGGAGGAGCAAAGGAGGTAAGTGCATGAGCTGCAATGCAAAGAAAGATCCCAATGGTACGTGGCGGATACAATATCGCTGGACAGATTGGACGGGAACCAAAAAGAAATCACAAAAAAGAGGTTTTAAGACCAAGAAAGAAGCAGAAGAATGGTACGCACATTTCATGTTGCAGCAATCATCTGATCCGACGATGACGCTGGCGGACTTTTGGGAGATTTATAAGGCAGATATGGAAAAGCGTTTACGAAAAACTACCATGAAACAGAAAGAGTATGTGATGAATGACAAGGTGCTACCATACTTCGGAAAGACGCCAATTAATGAAATTACAGCTCCCATGATACGCAAATGGCAGGGGGAAATGATGGACAAAGGGTTTAAGCCCACATATCTGAAAACAATACATAATCAGCTTAGTGCGATTTTGAATTATGCAGTAAATTTCTATGATTTGCGTTCGAATCCTTGCCGAAAAGCCGGAAGCATGGGCAAGAGTAAAGCGGATGAACGACCGTATTGGACGCTGGAGGAGTTCCAGAAGTTTTCAGATGCGATTATGGATAAGCAGGATTCCTGGATGGCATTTCAGATTTTATTTTGGACAGGTATGCGGATAGGAGAGTTGTTAGCGCTGACACCGGCAGATTTCGATTTTCAGGCGTGTACTATCCGGATCAATAAATCTTATCAAAGATTAGAAGGGAAGGATATTATTACAGATCCAAAGACTGTGAAGAGTAATCGTATGATCACCATGCCGGAATTTTTAAGCGAAGAATTAGAATCGTATATAGGAATGCTGTATGGCTTGAATGAAAATGACAGGATATTTCAAATTTCAAAAAGCTATCTTCATCATGAAATGGATCGTGGTGTGAAGTTGTCAGGAGTGAGGCGAATACGAATCCATGATTTACGACATTCTCACGTGTCATTGTTGATCAATATGGGATATTCAGCGGTGGCAATTGGAGAAAGGGTAGGGCATGAAAGTGTGGAAATCACATATCGATATGCACATTTGTTCCCGACAATCCAAACAGAGATGGCGGAAAATCTAAATCAGGAAAGAGAGGAATATCTGGATGAGTGAAAAAAATAGGGATAACAAGAATCGGTGGCGTAATGTAACCATAGCGTTTCGAATGTCTCCGGAAGAAAATGAAGAGCTGGATTTAAGAGTAAAGCTTTGTGGATACCAGACGAGACAAGAATATATCATTGAAAGTGTTTTACATCAAAAAGTCACAGCAGTAGGAAATCCATTGATGTTAGTACAGTTTAGAAAACAGCTTCGAGGGATTGAAGAGGAACTAAAAAGGTTAACTACATTAGAGGATGCCGATGAAGAGTTGTTTACACCTATTCGAACAATGTTGGAGATATTAAATGCATTTGCAGAAGAAAGAAACTATGAAAAAAGAAAAAGCCCAGAAATAATCTGAGCAAGTTCCCTGATTATCAGAATAACTGATATACCATCCTAATAACTTGAGTATATCACAAAATTGTTGTTGAAACAATTGTTAAATTCTGTTTGCCAGGGACTTGCCCGGTTGGGCAGGAGGTGGAAATGGAAGATAATTATAGAGAAGTAAAAAAGGCAGAACCATGCCTGAAATTGATCCACATGGATCAGGTTGAAGTGGAAGAAATCGAATGGCTCTTTTATCCGTTCATACCATACGGGAAGGTCACCATTATTCAAGGAGATCCTGGAGAGGGGAAGACCACCGTGGTGTTGCAGATCATTGCAAAGTTAACAAAAGGAGAAGCAATATTAAGTGAAACAAGCGAAGGAAAATCCGAAGAGACAGGCGTAGAGTCAATCAATGTGATTTATCAAACAGCTGAAGATGGATTGGGTGATACGATCAAACCAAGATTGTTAGCGGCAAGGGCAGATTGTTCTAGAGTCTTGGTGATTGATGACCAGGATCAGCCATTAACAATGGTAGATGCAAGGCTGGAAGAAGCGATTATACAGACGAAAGCAAGATTGGTAGTATTAGATCCAATTCAAGGCTTTCTAGGGGCTGGTGTTGATATGCATAGGGCAAATGAGATTCGCCCATTGATGAAAAGAATTTCTGTATTAGCAGAGAAATATCAATGTGCTATTATTCTGATCGGTCATATGAATAAGAATAGTAATGGAAAATCATCCTATCGTGGATTGGGGTCTATTGACTTTCAAGCGGCAGCAAGAAGCGTATTGATTGTTGGAAGAGTGAAAGATGAACCGGAAATCCGAGTGATCTGTCATGTAAAGAGTTCTCTTGCTCCGGAAGGAGATGCTATCGCCTTTCGATTAGACAAAGAAAAAGGATTTCATTGGATTGGAAAATATGACATCAGTGCAGAGGACTTATTGTCTGGTGATGGACGAGGGCAAAAAATCTGAAGTGTGAAAGAATTTTTAAAAGAGATCTTAGAAAATGGATCAATGGAACAGGCAAAAATAGCGGAAGAAGCAGAAGAACGAGGAATTAAAAAGAAAACACTTTGGAATGCGAAGAAGGAATTACAGATTGATTCTGTGAAGATAGGAAATAAATGGTTCTGGATGTTACAAGAAGAGTAAAGGAAGATGGCAAGATTACCATATCTTAAAGAATAGGGAATCTTGCCACCTTGATTAAAAAGGAGTGAAGTGATGAAAAAAGTACAGATTGATTATGAACTGTTTCGAAAATTGATCTTTTATCATCTGGGTTCAGATGATCAGTATGAAGAAGATATTCGAAATGAATTGGAAGAAAAATTGGATGCATTAGTCAGACATGAACTCTATACGAAGTATAAGACTGCTCCTTCTGAGGAAGAGCAGGAGAAAGCACGACAGGAATATTTAGATAAGCGTGGAGTGACAGTCAGTTATCGATGGTGATGTCTGTTTGGGGAATATACAACAGGAGCGTGGCACGCACCTGTATCATACCAAACAAGGAGAATTGCTGTAGGGTGTAGCCGATACAGTGCTGGCTGATTTGAAAGCTCCCGCAGGGCGCAAGGGTACTTTTGATGGACGTTAGGCTGTCGAAAGTGCTTTTGCGTTACTTTTGACAAAAGTAACAAAACATAATCGCCATATTTGGCGTTTTAAAACGAAGGAAAGGAGATTTATTGAAGAGGACGATTAGTTTTATGACAGGGAAAGGCTCCCTGAACCATAACAGTAGAAAATTTCATGCAAAGAATACGGATCCGAACAGAACCCATTGGAATGTTGAATATTGTAATGAAGATATCAAAGACGTATATCATGAATTATTTGACGAAGCCTTGAAGCGTTACAACGATAAACAGACTCGAAAAGATCGTAAGATAGATGATTACTATGAAAAGATACGTTCTGGAAAACAAGAAAAATTATTTCATGAGGTTATTATTCAGATTGGTGATAAAGACAATATGGGTTCAGAAATGATGGAGGGACAACTTGCTGCAAAGATATTAGATGAATACATGAAAGGATTTCAAGAACGGAATCCTGCGTTGCGAGTATTTGCTGCACATCTTCATATGGATGAGACCACGCCTTATTTGCATGTAGACTTTGTACCATATACAACCGGAAGTAAGCGAGGATTAGATACAAGGGTATCTTTGAAACAAGCTTTGTCAGCACTCGGTTTCAAAGGCGGTACGAGAATAGAGACAGAATTAAATCAGTGGGTGGCGGCTGAAAAGCAGCAGCTTGCCTCAATTATGCTGGATCACGGGATTGAATGGGAGCAGAAAGGAACCCATGAAAAATATTTGTCGTTGCTGGATTTTGAAAAGCAGGAACATGCAAAGGAAGTGGCGGCACTTGAAGTGCAGAAAGCGGACTTAGAAGAGCATAATGCTACTATGCAAGAAGTCAATGAAAAATGGCTGGATCATTTGAAAAGTATTGAGCAGGATATGTCTTCGGCTCGAGAAAGCTGGAAAGAAGTCGATAAGAAGGCAGAACAGGCAAAGAAGAATGTGGCACAATATGAGAAAAAGCTAACGGAGATTGCGCCTATGATAAAAGAGATGGAACGATTTGCAGAGAAATATTCTGCCGATCCAGAGGAGGTGCTGCCGGAGGCGGGAGCATTGGAAACAGGGAAATCCTATCGAGAAAAGAAAGCAAAGCCGTTGTTTAAGAAAATTGTGACAGTGTTGCGGTCAGTTTACCGGGCATACATTGATCTTTCCAGAAGGTTCAATGATATACAGAAATCTTATGATAGGGCGTGGAGCAAGGTGAATTCGCTTACTGCCCGTGTGGAAGAACTTTGGAATGAAAACAGAGCTTTGAAGGACAGAATAGGAGATTTTAAGCGAGTAGAACGGGCATTAGGGAGCGATGTAGTCGAAACGATTGTTCAGAGGGAGAAAAGTCTGGAAGAAGCACAGAGAATGCAAAATAAGGGACGAAAAAGGAAGATAGATAGAGGGGAGAGATGAAGAAACATTTAGAGTGCTTTCGTGGTTTGGTTCTTGTGGATAATAAGTCGATTATGTGGTAAAATCAAAGAGCAAAGATAAAAACGCAACGTAAGAGGTAATCTCTTGCAGAGCCGGTAGGTAGCCCGGCCGCACCGTTCGGTGTAAGTAACCCTCTCTCCTTAGGGTCGTCCATTCTTTGTTCATTACAATCATTTAAGGAAGAATTGTCATGGACAAAGTATCAGGCAAATTGACAGTATTTTTTGAGGAGCCTTTTTGGGTCGGCCTTTTTGAATGCATATCGGAGGGAAAACTCTCTGTATGCAAGGTTACGTTTGGTGCGGAACCGAAAGACTATGAGGTATATGATTTTGTCTTGAAAAATTACTATCAGTTAAGATTTAGTCTGGCTGTGGCAACTGATGTAAAGGAGTCTGGGCGTAATCCGAAACGGATAAAGCGAGAAGTGCGAAAACAGATACAGAATACAGGAATAGGCACGAAATCGCAGCAGGAGCAGTTGAAAACTGAGCGTAAGACTGTGAGCCGGGAACAACGGGAGGCACAGAAACAGCGACAGTTTGAGCTGAAACAGCAGAAAAGGAAAGAGAAGCATAGGGGCAGGTGACACTGTCCCTTAGTTCCGGTTATTTACAAAGGAGAAAGATTATGTGGGCAGATATACTTTTATCAATAACTATGTCGGTATCAGAAGCAATAGGATGTAGTTATATAGAAAAAAAGAAAAAGGGAAAAATGCTAAAAGAATTAAGTAAAATTATTAGTGAGCATTTTGAAGAATTTGCAGACTCATCTTTGGATTGCAATGATTTTTATTTATTGATTAAAAGTAAGAAATTTATTGAAATTATGCGCAATTTTTTTGTGAGTATAAATGATGGAATGGATCGAAGTCATTATATTGAAAATGTGGAACAGTATATTTTTGATGAATGTACGAATATAAATCATAATGAAGTACGTACTTTTCTAAAGAAGATAGAGGAATTATATATAAGCCATTTGCATAAAATAGTAGAAGATTATCCCGGTACTTATGCCCTGTTTCAATTAATGACTATATCTCATCGAGAGGTTATTGGTAAAATTTTAGAAAATGAAAGAAATATTAAGAAGTATTTTAATGCATTGGAATGTAAGAAAATTCAAATAGATGACGAGAATATCAATTTATTTCATGCAGTAAGTGAAAAGGAATATGGTACAATAAGATTTACTGGTATTTCTGGAGCGGAAAGAAAACGAGAACAAAATATTAATGAATTTTATGTTGAGAATACATTTTCTTATTATGGAAAGGAAATTGAAAAATTATATAATTGCGGATTAGAGGAAATAGAAACAATTAGATTGGAGAATTTTTTTGATTTTGGTAATAAAATTGTCTTAATTGGTGGTGCAGGACTAGGAAAATCAACGACATTGAATTATCTTTATTGTAATTATGAAAGAATGTACGAAGCATATGCAGTAAAGATAAAAATTGATTTAAAAGAATATGCAAAAGAAATTGGAGAAAAAAAGAAAGGATTATTGTGGTGTATTACCAATGAGTTCTCTAAGAGAAGTAAATATGTAAAATTGAGTTTCGATGAGATTCAATCAGTGCTATCAGATTATTTGGATAACGGTAAGTGTTTGGTTATTTTAGATGCATTAGATGAAATCCCTACGTTGGCAATTAGAAATAAAGTAAGGGATGAAATCGCTATTTTTTGCGGACTTTATTATTTAAATAGGTTTATAATATCTACTCGTGAAGCAGGATACTTGAGAAATAGATTTGATGAGACATTTCTCCATATAAAGATTAATCAGTTTAGTGATTATCAAATAAGAAAATATAGTGAGAACTGGTTTAAGCTATATTATAATAATTTAGAGAATTTTGAAGAATTTTGGGAAAAGTTTGAAGAAGAAGTTAAAAGAGCACGTTGTGAAAATATTATTAGCAATCCTATTATATTAATTCTCGCTTTAGTTATATTTGATATTGAAAAAAATTTGCCAACACGAAGAATTGAGTTCTATCAAAAATGTATAGAAACTTTTTTGACAGAGCGTGAAAATAGGAAGGGTGCTTATGTTCTAGAAGATAAAACGAAAAGTATTTTATCTGTAAATTTGACATTACCCAAAATAGCATATTATAAATTTGAACATTTAAAGGACAATGTAGGATATAAATTTATATATTCAGAATTGGAAAATGCTGTATATAATTCTATTGGTGTGACAGATATTCTTAACTGGGCCGCTGCTGTTAAACAATATATAGAATATTTGATAGAACGAACAGAGTTAGTACAGGAAATAGATGAAAATATTTATGATTTTGCTCATAAAACATTTTACGAATATTTTTTGGCCTTTTATTTTTGTAAAACCTATGAAAATGAGGAACTAGTTAATTTATTAGGGACCTGGATTGGTGATTCAAATAATGATGAATTAGCGCGTTTGATTATAGAAGCTGTTATACAGAATAATCAACCTAGACAACATGATTGTGTTATAGAGTATTTATTTCATAGACTGAAAACAGATAGTATTATTGAAAACAGATATGATAATAAAATGGATATCTTTTTGATAATTGTTGATTTATATAATCATAATATGCTTCAGCCGAAGTTTTATGTAGATTATAATTTGTTTATATTATATAATTCGCAATATGTTGATAGGATTAATAGGGGAATGTTCTTTCGTAATAGACGTTCTTGTGAAAGAGTACAATATGATGCCAAAATTATAGCGGAGTTGTTTCATGATATAGCTATTGATAAAGGGGATATGTTAAATGTTATGGATAGCCTTTTGTATTTAAATAGAGATTACAAGAGGCATATAATTACAAAAGAAAGGAGTGAGTATATAGAACATATTATTTCTTTATTCGAATGTATTTATCAAGGCAATCGAAAAAAGGAAATGAAAAAAGAAAGAGAAAAATGTGAAAAAGAGCTAGACTATTTTTTAAATGATGGAATTCAATATTTACACTATTATCCTCAGATTTTTCTGGCTGTTATCACTTTATCACTACAATTGGACAAGAAAATTGATATAGAAAAACTTTTAGCATGTACATTTGAAAAAAATGATAAATTTTATAACTATACTACTCCTAGGATACTTTATAAACTTTTATATAAAGCAAAAAGTGAGCCGGATTATTTATTGCTATTCCTTTTTTCTATTATAAAATGTCTACATAAAAGAAGTAATTCTGTAATTGAATATGTTTTAAGACATGGTAGGCATGAGAGATTTGAAAATGAAATGGATGGAGTGGATTTGGATAAAGTGGTCGAATTTTCATATTGTATATGGAAAGATTTAAATGAAACTGAAACATATCAGGAGTTTAAAAATAGATTAGTTCAGAGAGATTTGTTTATGAACGAATATGATAATTTATATGAAGAGATGTATTTATCATATATAGAAGATGAAAAAGGTGTTCTAGATGAGCGTATAAAGAAATCTCTCCATTAATAACAATTTGGTAATAGAAAATACGGCTCTATTCTGGGTCTAAAAATTTAAACTGATATAAATATGAGGGTGCTTTTTAGGAATACGGATAATAAATCCTTTAAAAATTAGAGAAAAACAGTCAGTTCATGTTATCTGCCGAGGAGTTCGAATAATATATTGGAGGATGGAGAAGAGTTTTAATTATAATTGCAATATCTTGGATTATTTCTGGAATAAGCAATCTGGTAGAATATTTTGGAAAATGAAAAAATCCTAAGTTGTCAAGGCGGAATTTGGAGAGTGTGTTGATATGAAAATTAAAGAAATCAAGGAGAATAAAAAACAATTTCTTCCGCTGTTGTTATTAGCAGATGAGCAGGAGGATATGATAGACAGGTATCTTAATAGAGGGATAATGTATGTTTTGGACGATGATGGAGTTAAGTGCGAATGTGTAGTAACAGACGAGGGGAAAGGCGTTCTTGAAATTAAAAATATTGCGACTGAACCAGAATATCAAGGGAAGGGATACGGTAAAGTACTAATTGACTTTGTTGCTACGACATATAAAGGGAAATATTCTATACTGCAAGTTGGCACAGGGGATAGTTCGTTGACAATCCCTTTTTATGAGAAGTGTGGATTTGTTCGTTCGCATAGTATTAAAGACTTCTTCACAGATAATTATGATCATCCGATATATGAAGCAGGTATACAACTGGTAGATATGATTTATTTGCAGAAAAATATATAAGTCCAGGTTGCAGGGGGATTGAAAGGTTTTATAAAAATTATAGTGTTTAAGACTATTAGTTGATTTTGAGATATAAATTGCACATTACTGACAATAAAATGACAATACAAGTGGATGAAAACATAGCGAATACATACAAAACAGTTCGAAAACGAACTGTTTCAAAACTGAAACAATGAAGAAACACTATAAAGCAAATAGAATTTTGCGAGTTTGAATAAGAGCCACAAGTCTTGGAACCCGCTAAATAAGCGGCTTCCGAGACTTTTTCTTTTGCTCTGCTACTAATAGCAGCTACTCTTTTTCTGCCGTTTTCAGTTGATTGTCATTAACTTTAATAGCAAGAAACCCTGATGACTGCGGGCTTTCTTCTATATGATCTTTCATTGTGGCATCTGGATGATTTTCCCTGATGCGGTATTTGGTGGTACTAACGAAGGTCCGAACTGAGGTCGGGCGGTTACATCTGAGCCGTTGCTCTGAGTCTGCGGCACTTCACATGTGATACCTGCGGCTTCAAGCAGAGGGTTATCAGATGGTGGTTCAGGTGTTGGCGAATCTGTTGTCTGCAATGATTCCAGACTGTTAGAAGATCATTTGAGAAAAACTGGTAGTAAGCTTGCTAAACAGGTAAGGGAACGTGGTGCTGAGGAAATACTTAATGATATGCAGCTATTGGTTGGTCCTCCAGAACTCAGATATATTCAGAATGTGGCAATTATGATGTTCTGTGAGCATCCAGAAAAATTCTTTGGATATACTTATGTACAGATGACCTCTTTTCCTAAAGGAAGCGTTGAAAATCCAAGTATTAGTGAAGATTTCCCTAATATTACAGGTTCGGTGCTTCAGATGATTCAGGCAACAATGGAAAGATTTCGTAATTTGATTATTCGAGAAAAGGTAATTAAAGTACCAAATCAGATGGAGGCATTAAGGATATTCAATTATCCATATCAGGCAATAGAGGAGGCTGTGGTAAATGCTTTTTATCACAGAGATTATATGTCCTTTGAACCAGTAACTATAGAGATAGAGCCGGATTGCATAAATATTATGAATTTTCCGGGGATAGACAGATCTATTTCAGAAAAAACGATAGCTGAGGGAAAGAGATTTGTTTCGAGATATTATAGAAATAGACGACTTGGAGAGTTTTTAAAAGAACTGGATTTATCAGAGGGACATTCTTCTGGCATACCAACAATACAGGAAGAACTTGAGAAGAATGGCTCACCAAGAGCGGAGTTCTTTACGGATGAAGATAGACGAGCTATGAGAATAAGAATTCCAATCCACCTGGCATTTTTGGAAGCGGATGATGAAGTTTTGCTGCCAGATAGCTATGAGAAAGCGACGAAAAAATCATCAAAGAAAAAGATAGAACAATATGAAAAAATTTTAAAATTATTAAATGATGGTGAATGGCACAAAACAGTTGAAATAGCTGATAATCTGGGATTAAAGGATACTAGGACAAAGGAATTGTTAAAGGAATTAATTGCACTTGATAAACTCATTGATAATGGGAAAACAAAAGGTAAGTTGTATAGATTAAAATAATTCGTCGCTTTTTTCGTTGAAAAAGCGACGAAAAAAGTTATTCTATCATGAGGACTACCTGATAGATGCGTGTGTGTTGATGGTAATTAAGTGTTGAATATAGTACAGAACAGGTAGCGGAAATACGATACAGGAAGGAAAAAGAGATGTTGGTACAAATTGGTAATTGGCTATATCAAAATGCAATGGCTATTTTCATTTCTGCGATTGCATCGTTGTTAATATCGAAAAGATATTATGACAAAGCAAATCGAGAAAGTGTATTGATGATGGTGATATTTCCAATCGTTAAATTATTGAATGAAAAATATTATACGCGTAATGATTATGAAGCACTTTTTGAAATCAATTCTTCTTATGCGGTTAAATATCTTAGAAAAAAGGAAAGAAATAAGTTGCTTGAATTATTAAGTGCTTATAGAGATGTATGTAAATATAGTAAAGAGAATGCAGATACAAGTTGTATTATGGCATATTATAACTATAAGTTGAAAGAAAATGGCATTAATCCTAAACCTTGTGCAATAACAGATGATGATGGAGAAGTGGTAGCAGACGATTTTCCACCAGATTATAATTATTTGCAGGATTATGTGTATAAAATAGTTTCTTCATTTGATTTTATAGAGTCACCAGAAGAATGCACAATAAAAATTGCAGATGCGTTTAAATGCTATACAGAAAAGTATTATACGGGTGAAGAAATAATTTATTTTGAAGATTATTCTGTCGAGAAAGTGATAGAATTGTCTGAAATTTCTAAAAAGTGGAATGACAAATTCAAGCGAGCAGATAAGTGTAAAGAAGAATTTTTAAATTTACCTATTTGTAAAAAAGTAAAAAATATTATTGATGAATTAAGTATCAATGAATATGTTAAAAATAAGAGAATTGTTAAGAAGCATAAGGAGAAATTCACAGATAAGTTTAAAGAGGAAATAAATTCATTAAAGAATACAAAATATTCAAGTATTTATGTTGTAGTTTGTCTTATCGAACAAGCAGTTTTCTTAGAATTGTTAAAAGACCTTACACAATTGATATCGAATGATAAAATAAGATTATTGTTTTATGCTGGTGGAGGTATTTTATCCTTCGTTATTATGTCGAAGATTCTTGATATGCTTGTAAAAAAAGCAGGAAAAAAGATTGAAGATGATGTATTAATGGAGATGCAAAGTAAGGGAGAGTATGTACCTGAAAAAACTGATAAAATAGTAGAATGTGCGACTATGTTGGGTTATATGAGTCCTTTTTTATGTGTTAGTACATGGATTTCTGGAATTGAAAATACTCAGATTTGTAAGTGGGGGATTATTATTTTGGTACATATTTTGGGAATAGGAATTCCTTTACTTGTTAAAAAGAAAAAGTAGAATATACATATGTATTACTAATAATGTCCTATTACCAGTTTTTGATAATAGGACATACAATGATTGGCTATTAACTTGGGTTAAACCAATTCATAGCATTTACATATTCCTGTAATCCATTAGGTTTGCAAGCCAATTCAGCATATAGCAGAGGACTTTCCTGTGCCAGCCGATATAGATACGCGATATCATCGGGTGTATCAAGAAAAATAGTTGAATTACATTTTTCACAACTGATAGTAAGAGGCGAGTTGGTATATGTATCATTAATGGCATTAACAATAACGGAATCTGTATCAGGTTCATACATACCAAACAGGTAACTAGGGTTATTTTGTTTCATCTGTATATAACAAAGTGAATATATATGGTGCTACATTAAGAATGCCAACATTAAAAAACGGTACTTATAAATTTGCTTTAAAACCGAATAAGAATTTTACAATCAATACCGCTAAATTACAGCAGACTTATGGAAACACAGCAAGAAATGTAAATATTAAGAATGCAAAGAAAGTTAAGATAACGAAGGATGCGTATTTCATGTTTATGATGAAATACAAAAACATGGACATTGTGAATGTATGTTTCCAAGGATAAGAATCACAGATACCTGATACAAGAAAAGACAAATCATATAATTTTTTCAGAAACAACAATTTAAACATCATTTCTGGTTCTTTCGCTGGACGACCAAAATGTTCACAGTACTGTTTACGTAACATAGGATTTACAAAACTAAAATCTACATTTGCTTTAATTCTACGCAGAAGATGATTGGCAGGAATGATTACTTCATAAATCCCCTGATAAAGTGACAATGATAGTTTTAACTGTGAATTATCTCTCAACATCGAAGAATCCCCCTTCCTACTTATATTTGCGTTATGAAAAGGATGAAAGCAGACAAGAGTTTTGGATATAACTATGATACTGACCGTTTTGAATCAGACAGCCGTAAGGAAGATGATATCTTTTTAAATTTAGAGATGCTCTGTGAAAATAAAATCGAAACATCTGACCGATCTGAAGGAGCTATAAGTCGAAATGATCGTATAAAAGCCATGGAGAACATGGTACATTCCCTGATCAGTGACCGATTACTGGAACTCAGTAAGTATGTATTGCTGGATCCAATCGGCAAAAGTTCAATGCAGACTGACGGATATCAGGTGCTCATTAACTAGGAGGCAGATATGAGATTTAGAAAAAATGTGCCTGCGGAGCACAGAGAATTCC
>OLQO01001267.1_pt1 | contig 17122 bp, 13 predicted proteins | sample 1672281 | NCBI WGS metagenome assembly OLQO01 (sample SAMEA3136667, study PRJEB25190) | human gut metagenome | biome: human gut; feature: human-associated habitat; material: faeces | place: Austria | collected 2013
GCAGCGAAGCGTCCCTGCCAGTAACTTTGCGCGTCCGCAGACGCGCCCCCAAGCTACTCTTCCCCCAAGATTCCGTGAAGAACCCCTTTTTCGGTGCTGACTTTTTGGCAAAAGAAACGCACCTCATCTGCTGCATTAGCTGGATGAGGTGCGTTTTGTGGCTCGATTTTTCTATGCGGATTTGCTTGTGTGCCGCATGGGGGCGAAGGGGTGGAGGGGGCGATCGCAAAGCCCCCTCCTCGCGCCTGCAGGCGCGAAATTCCTGCATAAACACGCGGAAACAACCTGAAAGTGTCACCAACTGAATCGCGCGAAAGGGTCAAGGGAGGGGGACTTCGTCCCGTTTCATTCGCCCCGTTTCATTCTCCCTTGTTATTGCAGCTTCAGGTCGCCGCCCTTGATCCAGCCCCACTTGCGCAGGAAGAAGGCGAACAGCAGCGTCAGCACGGCGGGGAGAACGAAGCAAATCAGGATAAGCCCAACCCAGTCCATCGGCAGAATCGCGGCTTTCGTGCCGGCGGCAATGTCGTTCAGCCAGCCGGTGTAAACGCCAATCTGCCCGACCAAACCGCAAGTGCCCATGCCGCTGGAAACCGCCGGGCCGTTCATTTCGAGGTGGAACAGGCACGTCGCAATCGGGCCGGTGATGGCGGAAGCAAGCGTCGGGGGAATCCAAGTGCGCGGATTGCGGATGATGTTGGGCATTTGCAGCATCGACGTGCCCAGCCCCTGACTGACCAAGCCGCCCACGCCGTTCTCGCGGAAGGACATGACCGCGAAGCCGACCATCTGCGCGCAGCAGCCCGCAACCGCCGCGCCGCCCGCAAGCCCCGTCAGCGAGAGCGCCGCGCAAATCGCCGCGCTGGAAATCGGCAGCGTCAGCGCCATGCCGACGACGACGGACACCAGAATGCCCATCAGCAGCGGCTGGAGGTTCGTTGCCCACTTGATGAAATCGCCGACCGAGCTGGCAGCCGCGCCAATCGCGGGCGCGCACAGCACGGACAGCCCAACGCCGACAAGAATCGTGACCGCCGGGGTGACGAGGATATCCACCTTCGTCTCCTTGCTGACGATTTTGCCGCATTCGGACGCGACAATCGTGATGAAGTAGACTGCCAGCGGGCCGCCCGCGCCGCCGAGCTTATTTGCCGCCATGCCGACGGCAATCAGGCTGTACAGCACCAATTGCGGGGCAGAGAGCGCCGCGCCGATGGACACCGCCATGGCCGGCCCCGCAACCTGCTGGGCGAAGTTGCCCGCGTCAATTAGGAACTGCACGTTCAGCTGCTGACCGAGCGTCTTGATGATTGTGCCAATCAGCAGCGAGGCGAACAGTCCCTGCGCCATGGCGCCCATGGCGTCTATCCCGTAGCGTTTTGCGGAAAACAGAACGTTCTTCCGCTTCAGAAACGCGCTGACCTTTCCCATGTCCTCCAAATCTCCCTTGTACGGGGAAGCCCCGCGAAATTTCCGCCGAAAAACGGTGGATTGCATTCCATTATAACATATTGACAAGAAAGAAACAAGCATATATCACAGAATGTGTTGATTGCGTGAACAAAGTGCGAAATTTCGCGCAAAACCGATGATAACAGTCGTTTTTGTTGCAAGGCAGTCGTAACCGTGATATAATGGAGCGATTGCAAACGGCTCACGCGCTTGCAGTCAGCGCAGGAGAGGAGGCATCCGGTCAGTCAGCGCCGGAAGAGCACGGATGAGAAAGAAAAACTCCATCATCAATATGATCGTCGGGCTGGTGGGGCAGCTGCTGAACATGCTGCTTTCCTTCGGCGGGCGCATGGTGTTTGTCCACTACCTGTCGCAGGAATATCTCGGCGTGAACGGCCTCTTCGGCGATGTGCTGGGAATGCTGAATCTGGCAGAATTGGGCATCGGCTCGGCGATGATTTTCAGCATGTACCGCCCGGCGGCGCAGAACGACGAGCAGCAGCTGGCGCGCCTGATGAACCTCTATCGCACGCTGTACCGCATCGTTGCGCTGGCGGTGCTGGGCATCGGGCTGGCGCTCATGCCGTTCCTGCCGCGGCTGATGAAGGGCGGCGAGGGCGTGGAGAACCTGCAGCTGATTTATCTGCTGTACCTCCTGCAAGCTGTCACGTCATACCTGCTGTCCTACAAGAACGCCATCTATCAGGCGTACCAGAAGGCATACATCCGCAAGGCGGTTGACCAAATCATCGGCATCGCGCGCGTGATTCTGCAAATCGTTGTGCTGGTGACGACGCGGAACTTCATCCTCTACCTGATTATCCAGCTTTTCATGCCGATGCTCACCAGCGCTATCATCTGGGCGCGCGCGGACAGGGAGTTCCCGTATCTCAAGCAGTACAAGGAGCTGCCTGAACCGCAGGAGCGCAAGGCGATTTTCAAGAACGTCGGCGCGCTGAGCCTGCATAAGCTGGCGACGGTTATCGTCCGCAGCACGGATAACCTGATTATGTCCGCGTTTGACGGGCTGGCTACGGTCGGCATATACTCCAACTACAAGCTCGTTTTGATGAACGTCAACAACCTGCTGGGGCATGTGACGGGCGCATTCACCGCCAGCATCGGCAACCTGAACGCGCTGGAGGGCAGAAAACGCGTCTATGAAATCTTCCGCATCCTCGATTTCGCCGCTTTCCTGCTCTACGGCTACCTCTCCGGCGGACTGGTGACGCTGATCAACTTCTTCATCCGCATGATTTTCGGCGAAGAGTACCTTTTCTCGATGACGGTCGTCGTCATCATCATGGCGGAGTTTTTCATCAGCGGCCTCCGTCAGATGGGGCTGCAGTTCCGCGAGGCGCTGGGGCTGTTCTGGTATGACCGCTACAAGGCGCTGGCGGAGGCCATCATCAACCTTGTTGTATCGCTGATTCTGGTGCGGCGCTTTGGCGTGGCGGGCATAATCGGCGGCACGATTATCTCCAGCCTGCTGACGTGCGTCTGGTTCGAGCCGTATGTGCTGATGCGCTACGGCATTGAGGAGGACTGGCAAAAGAAGCTGCGCCGCTACTTCATGGATTACATCGTCCGCTGGGTGGTGGTCGCGGGGGTCAGCGCCGTGTCCTACTGGATTTTCCAGCTGATGCCGCAGACAAATTTCCTCTGGTTCATCGCCCAAGGGCTGATTTATACCGCGATTTTCGCCGCGGTCGTGCTGGTGGTTTACGGCAGAACGAAGGAATTCCAGTACCTGCTGGAAATGACCGTCCGCAAGCTCAGGAAGAAACTGCGCGGCGGGGCATAAGCCGGCTTGGAATCGCGAAAAGGGGTCAATGTGGGACTTCGTCCCGTTTCATTCGCCCCTTGGGTTCCCCAATAAACACGCGGAAGCAGTATGAAAATGTCACCAACTGAATCGCGAAAAAGGGAGTCCAGAGGGTCGAAGACCCTTTGGCGGAGTCAAGGGGCAGCGCCCCTTGGGTCTCCCGCTAATCAACGTGGAAGGGAAGGAAACCGATGAAAATCCTGATGGTCAATAAGTTTTTGTACCCGCGCGGCGGGGCAGAGACGTATATGCTCCGCATTGGGGAAGAACTGACGAGACGCGGTCATCAGGTGGAATATTTCGGCATGTACGACGAGAAAAACACCGTCGGGAACGCCGAAGGGCTGACGACTGTCAACATGGACTTCCACGCGTCCGGCGCGGAAAAGCTGCTGTACCCCTTCCGCATCATCTATTCCGGCGAGGCGCGGCGCAAAATGCGGCAGGTTATCGACCGCTTCCACCCTGACATCATTCACTTCAACAACATCAATTTCCAGCTTACCCCGTCCGTGATTCTGGCGGGGGCAGAGAAAAATATCCCGATGGTGCAGACCGTCCACGATTTGCAGATGCTCTGCCCGAACCACATGATGATGGAATTCGGGACGTGGAAGCTCTGCGAGGAATGCAGCGGGAAGAAGTGCAAAATGGCGTGCGTGCGCAAAAAGTGCATCCACGGGTCGCGCGCGAAGAGCCTCATCGGCGCGATAGAAGGCACGATTTATACCAGCAGCCATGTGTATGACCGCGTGGCGCGCTATATCTGCCCAAGCCGCTTCATCGAGGAAAAACTGCTGTCTGTTCCGCGCTATGCCGGAAAAACCACCATGATTCATAACTTCTTGAGCAAGACGGCGGATATCGACGTGCCCAAGGGCGATTACGTCCTGTATTTCGGGCGCTTGTCGGAGGAAAAGGGCATCGACCGCATCCTTGCCGCCTGCCGCCTGCTGCCGGAGATTCCGTTCGTCATTGCGGGCGGCGGGCCGCTGGAGGACTCTGCCGAACGTGCGGCCTGCCCAACGTCCGCTTCGTCGGCTTCAAGACTGGACGGGAACTGCAGGAGCTTGTCGCGGCGGCGCGCTTCACCCTCCACCTCTCCCTGTGGTATGAAAACTGTCCGCTGGCGCTGCTGGAATCGCAGTCGCTGGGTACGCCGGTGCTGTGCAACCGCATCGGTGGAATGCCGGAGCTGGTGGAAGAGGGCAAAACGGGCGTCCTCAACGACACCTTCACGCCTGAAGCCTATGCGGAGAAGATTCGCGCGCTGTATAGCGATTCGGCGCTGCTGGAGGAAATGGCGCGCAATTGCCGCGCGAAGAAGGAAAGCATGATGACGCTCGACCGCTACTGCGACCGGCTGCTGGAAATCTACATGGAGGAAATCGGAGGAAAACGCGCGTGATGGATGGCAAAAAGCGCAAAGTAATGTTCCTGATTTACAGCCTGTGCGGGGGCGGCGCGGAGCGGGTGCTGGTGGAAACAGTCAACCGCCTCCCTAAAGACCGCTACGACGTGACGCTCATGACGCTTTTCCACGACGATACCCGCGCCGGGATGCTGTCGCCGGAGGTGCATTACCGCCCGGCGCTGCGCGTGAAGAACGGCAGGGCGCAGAAAATCCTCAGCGGTATCATGCAGTACATCATCCCGCCGAAATGGCTGTATCGCTGGTTCTTCAGGAGCGACGCGGATGTGGAAGTCGCCTTCATGGAGGCGTTCCCGACAAAAATCCTCGCGTACTCCACCAATCAGCACGCGAAAAAGTACGCGTGGGTGCATATCGACGTGCAGACGTACACCAAGCAGGATCGCCTGTTCCGCTCCATGCGGCATCAAAAGGCGTGCTATGAGCGGTTTGACGGCATCTACTGTGTGTCGGAGAACGTCAAGGAAGCGTTTTCCGCGAAATTCGGCTTGACGGAGCGCGTCTATGTCGCCTATAATATGCTGGATGAGCAGGCAATCCGCCGCCGGAAGGACGAGCCGGTGGACGACATCCCGAAGGGCGAGTTCCTGATGGTCAGCGTCGGCAGCCTGATTCCGCGCAAGGGGTTTGAGCGGCTGATTCATGTCTGCGGGCGGCTCAAGAGCCGCGGCTATCGCTTCCACCTGCTGATTCTGGGCAAGGGGGAGCTGTACGAAGATCTGGCGGAGCAGGTGATTGACGAGCATTTGCTGGATAGCGTGCAGCTGCTGGGCTTCCGCGATAACCCGTACCCGTATATGGCGGCGGCGGATTTGTACGTCTGCCCATCCTACGTCGAGGGGTTCAGCACGGTGGTAAGCGAAGCCGTTGTGCTGGAAACGCCCGTCGTGACGACGGACTGCTCCGGAATGCGCGAGATTCTGGGCGACAGCGAGTACGGCCTGATTACGCAGAACACCGAGGAATCCCTCTTCGAGGGCTTGCGGACGATGCTGGACAAGCCGGAAGTCTACCAATACTACCAGCAGCGCGTCCGCGAGCGCGCACCGTTCTTCTATATGGAAGAAAGGCTGAAGGCGTATGAGGAGATTCTTGACCAGTAAGGAAAACATGTTATGAGCGACATCCTGCGAAAATTCCGCCGCGGCGCCACCCTGCTGGGCGAACTGATCAAGTACGAGGCGGCAGCCCTCTGCGCCGGCGTGCTGAAAGTCACCAATCCGCGGTACCGCCACGTTTGGCTTGTGTCCGAGCGCGGCAGGGAGGCCCGTGACAACGGCTACCACTATTTCGCGTATCTTCGGCAGGCGCACCCCGAAATCAACGCCGTCTACGTCGCAGACCCCAAGCTGCCCGACTATGACCGCGTTGCGCAGCTGGGCAGCGTCGTGCCGTATCGCAGCTGGCGGCACTACCTGCTCTGCGCCGCGTCGGAAATGAAGGTTTCCACCCATGTTTCCGGCTATACGCCTGATATTGAACGCTATTATATGCTCGATAAGCTCCACATCGTGCGCGGGAAAAAGGTGTTTTTGCAGCACGGCATCATGATTGACGATATGAAGTGGTACCATTATCCTAACGTCGTCATGGATTTGTTTGTCACGACGCTGCAAAAGGAGCGTGATTTCGTCGAGTCGGCGTTCGGGTATCCGAAAGGCGTCGTCCGCCGATTGGGACTGTGCCGATATGACGCGCTTCTGCATCCGCACGAGACGAAGCGGCAGGTGCTGTTCATGCCGACGTGGCGGACGTACGCCGTGGAGGGCAAAACACAGGCGGAGTTTGAGCAGACGGACTATTTCCAGCACTGGCAGGCGGTCATTTCCGACCCGAAGCTGGAGAAGCTGCTGACGAAATACGGCTATGACGCCGTGTTCTACCCGCATTTTGAGGTGCAGCGCTTCCTGTCCGCCTTCCACACGGAGCATCCGCACGTCAAAATCGGCGCGCTGGGGCAGATGGACGTGCAGACGCTGCTGATGGAGTCCGCGCTGATGATAACGGACTTCTCCAGCATCCAGTTCGACTTCGCGTATATGCTCAAGCCTGAAATCTACTACCAGTTTGACGAGGCACGGTACTGGGGCACGCACCACGACCGCGGCTATTTCGACTATCGCGTGGACGGCTTCGGGGAGGTCGTGACGACGCAGGAGGCACTGCTGCAAGCCATCGAAACCGCGCTTGCGTCGGAGTGCGCTGTCACGCCGGAAATGCAGAAGCACATCCGCGATACCTTCGGCGCGCTCGACGACCACAACTGCGAGCGAAATCATCAGGCAATCAGGGAGCTGATGTCATGAAAGCAAACGACGGGCAGGCGAACCTCATTCTGCTGGACAGCGCGCCGCAGCCGGAATGGAACTTTGCGGCGCTGATGGAAGCGGAGACAGGGGAAAAGTGGAACATCTGGCACATTGACAGCCATTTTTCGGACAGCGCATGGAAGAAGAAGGCGAAATTCTTCCTCTTTCCACTCAAAGTCCTGCGCCACCGCAAGGAATTTGGCACCATTCTGTCCTACCAGCAGTTTTACGGGCTGTTTTTCGCTTTTTACAGCGCTATTTTCCACCTGAAAAAGCACTGCCACCTTATCGTCACCACGTTCATCTACCGCCCCAAGCAGGGCTGGAAGGGCAAACTGTACGCGTGGTTCATGCGCAAGGCGGTGAACAGCCCCGCGCTGGACAAAATCGTCTGCTTTTCCAGCAGCGAACCGGCGTATTACCAGTCCATTTTCGGCACGGACAAGTTCACCTATGTGCCGCTGGGGCTGGGCGATTTGAATCGCGGCGGGCGCATTCCGCAGGGGGAGGAGCGATTCATCCTTGCGGCGGGAAAGAGCAACCGCGACTATGACTTCCTTGTGGATGCGCTGAAGGACACGCCGTATCAGGTACGCATTCTGTCCGACGCGTACAACCACCCGAACCCCGGCAGCAACATCCGCATTTATCACGATGTGTTCGGCGAGAAGTACTATCAAATGCTGTCAGAATGCTGCTGCGTAATTGTGCCGCTTGCCGATGCGCGCATTTCGGCGGGGCAGCTGGTGTTCCTGCAGGCGATGATGTTCGCCAAGCCGATTATCACCACGGAATCGGACACCGTGCGCGACTACATCGAATCAGGCAAAAACGGTCTGATCATTCCCAAACAGCGTGATGCGCTGCGGGACGCGGTTCGCCGGCTCTACGAGGATGAAGCGCTGTACCGCGGCATGGCAAAGGAGGGCAGATGCCGATTCTTGGAAAGCTATTCTGTGGCAAGCATGGCGCGGCGAATTGGGTCGATCTGGCGGAAGCTGGACGAAAAGAAATGCTGAAAAAGGACATTCAACCGCGCCCGGCGTATCTGAAATGGGCGTATATCGGCATGATGACCATCGCCTTCTGGAATGGTGGGCTGGGGCTGCCGTGGTTCACGAAATATGTGCTGCAAGTCGGCGTGCTGGGCATGGCGCTGCTGTTTATGCTGGTGACGGGCGACTTCCGGCGGCTGAAAACCGTGGGACAGTTTGCGGTGATGTTCGGGCTGCCGTTTGTGATGATGGCGGCGCTGTCAATGCTGTACTGGGCATTGGATTTTCAGCAGCTTAACTACATGTCGCGCGGCTGCTCGACGATTCTCTACCATGTCATATCGCTCAGCGCAATGTGCAGCGCGGTGTACCTCTTCGGCCGCAGGAGCATTGATTATACGCTCTACGGCATGTGCGGCGCGAACTGCTGCATTGTGCTGGGATCCATCAAGGAGAACGGCATCGGGGCGTTTGTGACCGGGCTGATTGCGTTTGCAAAGTCCGGCGGGATTGACACGAACGCCGCCATCAAGGCGCTGGAAGTGCATGACCTGACGTTTGCCTTCGGGCTGATGCTGCTGTTCGCCCTGTGCTGCGAGCGAGGCAAAAAACGCCTGATTTATGCTGCCTTATCGGGGCTGTTCTTCTTTCTGGGCCTCAAACGCATCGCGCTGATTGGCTTGGTCGGCGTGTTTTTGATGGGCGAGTTCATCCGCAGGAGAAAACCGAAAGCCCAAAGCATCCTGATTATCCTCATTTCCATTGGCGCCATTGTCATTTGCTTCGGGTATGTGTACCTGATTCAGTCGGGGCTGTTCAACGAAATCGTCCACGCGCTGGAGATTGACACGATGGGGCGCGACAGGCTCTATGCCGCTTTTCAGGATGTATACGATTTTTCCCCCGCCTTCCGAGGGTATGGCATTGGCTATGTTACACGCTATATCAGCATCATGACGGAAGCAGGCGTTGGCGTATTCGGCACGCACAACTTCGGCGGAATGCACAACGATATTGTTACCATGTACATCGAGTTAGGCTTCTGGGGCTTCGCGTTCTGGATTTGGTACAGCTGGAACGGGCGCATTGTGTGGTGCCAGAAGGAGTTCGGGATGCAGACAGCCCTGCTGCTGCTGTACGAAACGATTTACGGCTTCATTACCTACGCCACCGACAACACGGTGTTCTACTGCTATATCAACACGGTCTTTATGCTGCTGCCGATTGCGATGGCGATTGGCGAGCAGGAACAAGGCGAGGAGAAAGGCAAGCATGAAAGAAAAGAACCGGAAACGAGCAAGGAGCGGCGTGTGGTCGCTTCTTGAGCGGATGCTGCAGGGTGTGTGGAGATACCGCCTGCTTTGCCTGCTGCTGATCATCGCGGCGATGGTGACCACCAGCGCCCTGATGCATCCGGGAAAGATGCAGTCGGCAACCGCCCTCATTGCCCTGAACTATGAGGAAGCGACAAGGGGACTTTATCCGAATCAGACGCGATTCAACATTTCGCTGCTCAAGTCTGATGAGGTGCTTTCGCGTGCGCTTGAAAAGGCGGGCGTGACGAACATGGAGCCCCTTGCGCTGGCGGAGCACATCAGCGTAAGCGCGTCAAGCGTCGGCGGCATGTCGATTGATTCCGGCAGCGCCAGCGCCTACAAGATTGCCACCACTTACACCGTCTCCTACAAGCGCAATGAGGAGCTGCCGGCAAGCATCAGCACCGGCGACATGCTCCAGCTGATTATCGAGGCGTACAAGGAAGTGTTCTACGAGAACTACACCTACGTCGATACGGCGCTCAATCCGAACTGGAATGAACTGGATGAACTGGAGTATGTGGAAATCGGCACATTCTTCGAGAAAGAAATCGGCAAAGTCAGCCGCTTTTTGAAGAGCCGCGCGAACGAGAACGGCACGTTCCGTTCCTCAGCTAACAACGAGACGTTTGTCTCTTTGCAGAAGAAGACACAGAATTTCTCTAACATTGACCTTGAAAAGTACAACGCGTATGTGCGGCAGAGCGGGTTATCCAAAAATCGCGACCGCTATGTGTCCAAGCTGAAATATCAGAATCAGCTGCGCAACATTGAGTATCAGAAATTCATGAGCCACTATCAGAACCATCTTGCAACGATTGATATGTACGATTCCGCGCTGACAAGCGTTGTGCTGATTCCGACGCTGGATACGCAGGCAAATTTCTATATGTCGCGCACGAAGGTGGCGATTGACTATCAGGCAAGCTCCGCTGAGACGGAAAACTTCCATGCCCATGATACAAAGGAGAAAATCAAGGACAATGAGTACACCATCGAGAAGATGCTCGCGGAAGGCGCCAATGCGGCGGAGAACATCGTCACGGCGGAGATGCTGATTGATACCATGAAGACCAAATTGGCGGATTTGATTGAACGCACAAATGTCATCAACCGCGAGTATGTCCGCTATAAGACGCGCAACTACCTTACCGTGTCCTATGGGCAGATGAGCGCGATGGATGAATACAGCATCAAGTGGTCGATCTTGATGGGCGGCGTGACGTTCTGCGTCTGCTGCGTGCTGTCACTGGTGATTGAGGGCAGAAAAAAGCATGAAAAAGTTTAACATCATCCGCTACTTAAAGCGCTGGTGGCCGCTGATTGCGCTGATGTCCATCTTGGCCGGCGCGTTCTTCATGCGCTATGCCAGCAACAATCAGGCGTACACGGCGCAGGCCGTCATCAAGTACACCTACGACGCGGCGTCGGAGGGCTTGACCCCGAACGGCGAGCCGCTGGACGTTTCCGAAATCTTCTCTTCGACCGTCGTCAAGGAAGCGATTGAGCGCCTCGGCTATTCCGTCAATGTCGATACCATCCGTTCCGGCGGCACGGTGACGGGCATCACCCCTGCCGATGTGCAGACGCGGCAGGATGCGCTGGCGGAAAAAGGCGAAGAGGTGGAGGAGTACTATCCGACGGAATACACCGTCAAGCTGACCGTTGGCAGCAGCCGAAGCGCTGAATTCGCGCGCTTGATGCTGGATGAAATTTTGAGCTGCTATTTTGCCAGCTTCGGGGAGAAATATGTGGATTACTCCACCATCCCCAACAACGCGGAAAACGTGCTGGCGGGCGGCTATGATTACATTGAGCAGGCGGAAATTCTCAGCAATTCCGTGGAGGAGATTATCGCGCAGTTAGGCAGCCGCCAAAGCGCTGCGCCGAATTTCACCTCGTCGCGCACGGGTCTGTCCGTCTCCGACCTGTTTGATGAATACAGCTATATCCAGTCGGTGCGGATTCCGTACCTGTTTTCGGAGATTTTGGGCGAAAAGCTGACGCAGAACCGCGAAATCCTGCTGAAAAAGTATCAGGAGCGGTATGCGAATTACATGCTGACAAGCGGCACCGATGGCGACAAGGTGGCAAGCGTCAAGGAAGTCATTGAAAGCTATGGCAATAAGAACAAGGAAGGCTCACTGTACTATGCCGGAACGAACGGCACGGACACGAATGAGCAGAACGGCTTCGTGCTGGGCGACGTCTACGAAGAGTACGACGCGAACGGCAATATCAAAGACCGCACGACGGTCTACGACACGCTCATCAGCGACTATGTGACGCTGCTCAACCGCAAGTCCGACAGCCTGATTGACGCGGCGTACTGCCAGTACATCATCGACACCTTCTCCAAGGCGCCGGACGCGACGGAGAACACCGACGAAGCCCGCGCGTCGGTGGAGGCGGAAATCAGCGCGCTGCAAACCCGGCTGGATGACCTCTATCAGGTGCTGCTGGTGACGATGGAAGAGTACAACGAGTACATGGGCGCGGTGAACGTGGGCGTGCTGTCCACCACAGCGGTGAGCGCGCGCGTCAACGTCAAGCTGTACATGATGTTGGGCGTTGTCGTGTTCTTCATCCTCGGCGTTTGCGGCGCCATCCTGCTGGGGCGAATCCAGGACTTCGTGGAGTACCTGTTCTTCACCGAGCAGTCGCTGGAAATGCCGAACCGTACGGCGTGCGACCTGTACATCAAGAACAACACCGAGCGCGTGCTGGGCGACGACAACGTGTGCGTTGTGCTGGAACTGACGAACCTGAGCCACATCAACAACGAGCTGGGGCGCGTGAAGGGCAACGAAGTGCTGCGCCGGTTCGCGGACTTCATCAAGGAAGCGTCTGCAACCTGCGGTACGGTGTATTACAACGGCGGCTGGCAGTTCATCGGCTTCTTTGAGCAGTGCCGCCGCGAGGACGCGGAGAGCTTTGCGGACTACATGCACCGCCTCGTGCACGCCTACAACGAGGAAAGCGGCGACGCGAAGATGGAATACAGCCTTGGCATGGCGGAAAGCCGCACCGCCAACGCCCATACGCTGCGTACCCTGCTGCGCGGCGCAATGATGGACCGCAGAAAGCAGGAGGATTAAGCCATGAAAAAGTGGAAAAAAGTGCTGCTGCATGTGCTGACCGTGCTGCTGGTGATGGCGGGCGTTTGCGGATACTTCCTCTTCCTGTATCCGCATGAGCAGGACTTTGTGGAAAGCTACTACAAAGTGCAGTCGGATAAGCTGACGAGCCATCTGCGGATTGTGCAGCTCTCCGACCTGCACCTGCGGGAGTTCGGCGAGAACAACTGCGATTTGGTGGCGCGGATTCGTGCCTTGAAGCCGGACATCATCGCCATCACGGGCGATATGAACGACAAGAAAAGCGACGACACGCACGTCGTGACGGACTTGTGCGCGCAGCTGGTGGAAATTGCCCCGGTGTACTATGTGCCGGGCAACCACGAGTGGCCGAAAATCGTGTTCGAGGGCAGCACACTCGCGTCGGATTTGGAAGCGCTGGGCGTGCACTTTCTGGCGGATAAGTACGAAACTGTAACCATCGGCAGCAATACGCTGCTCATCGGCGGCATTGCGGAAGCGCCGGTATCCTATGAGAAGTACGCCAGCGGATTTCTGGAGGATTTCGCCGCCCAGCCGGGCTACAAGATGCTGCTCGTCCACTATCCGGAATACTACGCGGAGGATACGGGCGCGCTGATTGGCAAGGACATCGACATGGCGCTCTGCGGCCACGCGCACGGCGGTCAGGTTCGCCTTCCGTTCCTCGGCGCGCTCTACACGCCGGATCAGGGGTTTCTGCCCGATTTGACCGAAGGCGTGCAGACGATTTCCGGCACGAAGGTCATCATCAGCCGCGGACTGGGGGACGACGTGGGGCAGATTCTGCCGCGCATCAATAATCCGCCGGAACTGGTGATTATTGACGCGAACTGGTATTGATACCTTCATTTTCAGGAGGATGGGAATCAATATGCGTGAACCAGACAAACTCGTCAGCGTCATTATCCCGGTTTACAAGGTGGAAAAGTACCTGCCGATGTGCGTGGACAGCGTGCTGAATCAGACATATCAGAACTTAGAGGTTATTCTGGTAGACGATGGTTCGCCGGACAACTGCCCCGCCATCTGTGACGAATATGCCAAAAAGGACAAGCGAATCCGCGTCATCCACCAGAAAAACGCCGGACTGTCAATGGCACGCAATGCCGGATTGGACATCTGCACAGGCGACTATATCACCTTTGTGGACAGCGACGACGCGCTGCATGTTGCCTTTGTGGCGCGCTTGCTGGCGGCGTGCGAGGAGAACGGCGCGGAAATCGCTGTCGGGGATTTCATGAAGGCGACACCAGCGGAATATCTGCCGAAAATAGCCGTGCCGCTGGCGAATAAGCCTGTGCGCGTGGTGGATGGGCGCGAGGCAAACATGATGCTTTACCGCAGGTCGGAATGGGTGCGGATGGTGACGGCGTGGGGGAAGCTGTTTCGGCGCGAAATGCTGGAAACGGAACGCTTCCCGGACGTGAAACTGCATGAGGACGAGGCGCTGATATACAAGCTGCTTTACCGAAGCCAGCAGGTGGCAATGGTGGATGGCGCCCTGTACCTCTACACGGCGAATCAGGCCGGCCTGATGGCGAACCGCTTTACCCCGGAGCGCATGACGATGCTGGATATTCTCGATGAGCGGCTGGCGTTCTACCGCGAAAACGGCGAAACCGGCGACTTAATCCGCTTTACGCAAAACCGGCAGTTTATGTTTGCGGCAGAATACTATCAGTATACGGCGGATAACAAGCCTTTCCGCCGCAAGGCGCGCAAAAAGCAGTGGGCGCTGTATTGGCCGCTGATGCGCTCCTCGTACTGGCTGCGCAGGAAACTCGTGTATACCTATGCCATGCTGCTGCCCGGGCATTTCAAGAAGCTGTATTTCTAAGGCACCACCTCATTTGTGCGGTGTTACCCTAATGCAGCGGCTGGAATCCACGAAAGGAAGAAAAAGGATGAATCAAGTCAGCATCATCATTCCCGTGCACAACACGCCGGAGGAATACCTGCGCGAATGCTTGCATTCCGTCCTGCGGCAGGATTACACGAATTGGGAAGCCATCCTGATTGACGACGGCTCGACCAGCGGCGCGGAGCGTATCTGTGATGAATACGCGGCGAAGGATGCGCGCTTTTGCGTGATTCATCAGCGGCAAAGCGGCGTTTCGGCAGCGCGCAATGCGGGCATGGCGGCGGCAAATGGCGACTGGCTGATTTTTCTGGATTCCGACGACTGGTGGGAGGACAATCTGCTGTCATCCGCAATGAAAAAGCTGGCGGAGGAACCGGCGGATCTGCTGGTGTTTAATTTCAAAACGTTTTCGCAGCAGAAAACGGACGAGACAGCACCGCCCGCAGAAAAGAAGCGGCACGCAGGCACCTCCATAATGGAGGAAATGCAGCTGGGCTTGCTGGATCGGAATGAACGGTATGCTGCAAACTACTTTGGCGGACCGTGCATACAGCTGATTCGCCGGACAATCGTCGTCGAGCATCAGCTTGCGTTTCCGGAAGCGATTCATCAAAGCGAAGATGCGCTGTTCAATATGCAGATGCTGGAGTACGTCAAGTCCGTGGATTTTCTGCATGAAACGCTGACGACGTACAGGGTCTGGGGCATGTCATCGTTTCAGCGGTTTCATGCGGATTTGCCGCAGCAGATGGAGCAGGTGAATCAGCAATTCCTGACATTCGGGAAAGTGCACCACAAGGGCGATTTCTATTGGAATGCCTATGAAGTGTGGCTGATGGAAACCTACATCCGCCTGCTGAAGCGCTACTTCTATCACCCGAATAATCCGCAGTCGGAGGCGGAAAAGAAGCGGGCATGGAAGGCGCTGCTGACAACCTGCCCGTCGCTGAAGCAGCTGCGCCGCGCAAGCTGGAAGAAGATGTACCAGTCGCGCAAGTCGTATCCGCTGCTGCTGTTTTTCCTGCTGTACTGCCGCTGCTACGCGCTCAATCGGCGCGTGATGGAATGGCTTTTGCGGACGGACAGATACTGACAAAAAAGGGTTCTTCGCGGAAAGTTGGGGGAGCAAACAAGGGCTTCGGTGAAGCACTAAAAAGCTGCACGCGGAAGGAGCATGAAAGTGCGACCAACTCAATCGCGAAAAGGGGTCAAGGGGGGACTTCGTCCCTTTTCGTCTGCCCCTTGCAGGGTCAAGGGACAGCGTCCCTTGTGGGGTTTGGGGCAACGCCCCAACAGTTCCACGGGCGACCAGCATCTAAACGCACTCAACAAAGGCGCAGGCAGCGAAGCGTCCCTGCCAGTAACTTTGCGCGTCCGCAGACGCGCCCCCAAGCTGCTTCCCCCCAAGATTCCGTGAAGAACCCAAAAAATACTTTTCCGCGGGCGGGAACAATCCGCCCGCCTTTTTCGTCTGTTAGAGTGCAGGGCAAAAGAAGCCCTGACATTCCCCACAAGGAGAAACACGAATATGAAGAAGATGCTTGCAATCCTGATGGCGCTGCTGATGGCGGCGCTGCTGCTGCCCGCTTATGCCGAGGAAGGCGACGTGGCGGAAATCGCGGAAATCGCCGGGACGGTGCTGGAAATCGGCGAAGAATCCATCCTGCTGGAAACGCCCGAAGGACAGCTGATTGAGGCGATTCTGACGGCGGACACCATCCGCGAGGGCAAGGAAATCGCGGTGGGCGACTTCATCCACGTCATGTACAACGGGCAGATGACCCGCTCTTATCCCGCGCAGGTGACGGCGCAGCACATTGGCTGCTACGTCCTCACGGGCACGGTCAGCGACATCACCGACGAGGGCTTCACCCTCACCACCGACGAGACGACCTACATCGTTCACGCGACGGCGGAACAGCTGGCGCAAATCACCGATGGCGCGGAAATCAACGTGTATTTCAGCGGCGTGATCGCGACGAGCCTGCCAGGGCAGATCAGCGCCGAGCAGATTACGGCGGTGGAGGAGGAAGCCGTCCTCACCGGCACGGTCGTCGAGGCGTACATCACCATGGAAACCGCGGATGGTCAGCAGATTCAGGTCAACCTGACCTCCCTGACGCAGCTGCCGGAGGGCATTCCGGACTTGGGCGAGACGGTTCGCGTGACTTACAATGGGCAGATGACCAGCTCCATCCCCGCGCAGGTGACGGCGGATACGATTGATATTGCCGTGGCCATCGACGAGCTGGCGGGCGAAATTGTCGAAATCACGGGCGACGGCATCCTCCTCCAGACGAAGGACATGCAGGTGCTGGTCAACGTGGACGAAGGCACGGTGTACGAGACGGACGGCGAACTCGCGGTGGGCGACTACATCCACGTCCTCTACGACGGCATCATGACCCGCTCGCTGCCGGCGCAGGTGTACGCGCAGAAAATCGGCTGCTACAAGACCACCGGCACGGTCAGCGAACTGACGGAATCCGGCTTCCTGCTGACGACGGAAACCGACGTGGTGCAAGTCAACGCGGACGCGGCGCTGCTGGACGGCATGGAGAACGGCATGACCGTGACGGTCTACTCCAACGGCGCGATGACGATGAGCCTGCCGGGGCAAATCAGCGCGGAAAAGATTGTCAAGGCGGAGTAATTGCTCATTGAAAAACGGCGCTCAGCAGGGGAGAAATCCCGCTGAGCGCCGTTTGGGTTCTTCACGGAAAGTTGGGGGAGCAAATAAGGGCTTAGGCGAAGCGCCAAAAGCTGCACGCGGAAGGAGCATGAAAGTGCGACCAACTCAATCGCGCGGAGGG
>OLQO01001274.1_pt1 | contig 17028 bp, 15 predicted proteins | sample 1672281 | NCBI WGS metagenome assembly OLQO01 (sample SAMEA3136667, study PRJEB25190) | human gut metagenome | biome: human gut; feature: human-associated habitat; material: faeces | place: Austria | collected 2013
TAGCAGCTGCCGCACCTCGCTCGCCGTATCGGCACTTAGAATTATGCGGTATTGCATTAAATTTTAGTTTTAGTCCACCACGGGGATGTTCAGCCCAAACTCCAGCGGGCGGAACCGGGGGCAGACATTCTCGGCCGTGCAGATGACCGAGGCTGCCAAACGGCTGCCGATCTCGCAGGCTTCCGGCAGTGTCTTGCCGTAGGTCAGGCCTATGACCGTACCGGCGAAGAAGGCGTCCCCCGCGCCGGTGGTGTCGATGACATCCACCTTTTTGGCGGGCACAACGCCGCTTTCGCCGTTGGATCGCGCATATACAGCGCCCTCGCCGCCCATGGTCACCACCATGCAGGGAATGTTGGCGCTGTGTACGTTAGCAGCCAGCGTGCGGCACATCTCCTCGGGAGCCATGTGGTCGTACTCGTCGGAGAAGAGCAGCCCGGCCTCCTGCTGGTTGCAGACGAAGCAGTCGATCTCCTGCAAAAAGGCGCGGCGCTCCATGGCGATGCTCATGTTGGAGATGGCGGCGTAGACCTTTTTGTTGTACTTTTTGGCGCAGCGCAAAATCTGCTTGACGGTGTCCTTTTCCAGGTCCAGCTCAAAGGCGATGCCGTCGCAGTCGGCAAAAATTTCGTCGCCTTTTTCCTCCAGCAGCCTGGTCAACGGGGTGGTGTCCGGCCGCTTGGAGATGGCGGCGCATACGTCGCCGTCGTTGTCAAACACGGCCAGCCAGGTGCCCATGCCGTCGGGCACTTTCTCGATGTATTTGGTGTTCACCTTATGTTTGGCCAGCTTGTCGATAACGTCCTGGCCGGAGCCGGTGTCATCCACCAGGCTGACGAAAGTGGGGCGCAGCTCCACATTGGCAATATCCTCGGCCACATTGCGGCAGACGCCGCCGTGGACCTGCTCGACCCGGCCGGCGTTGCGCCCGCCCGGAATGTAGGTGGATAGCGGATATCCTTTAATATCTACAAACACCGCACCGATGACTACGATACCCATACGAAAAAATCCTTTCCTATACCAAAAGATTGCCCATATTGTACCATGGTTCGGCAGGATACGCAATTGTGTTACAACTTCTTCAACTTCTCCAGCCGATTCAGCGCTTCATGCAGCGTCTCATCCTTCTTCGCAAAATGGAAGCGGATCAAGTGGTTCACATCCTCGCGGAAGAAGCTGGAGCCGGGCACGGCGCCTACGCCCACATCCCGGGCCAGCATCTCGCAGAATTCCAGGTCGCTCTTGTAGCCGTAGCGGGAAATGTCCATCAGCACGTAGTACGCGCCCTGGGGCGTGGTGTGCTCCAGCCCGATGGCATCCAGGCCCTGCACAAACAAATCCCGCTTGTGGGTGTAGGTTTTCAGCAGTTCATCGTAATAGTCCCGGCCAAAGCGCAGGCCGGGGATGACAGCCTCCTGCAGGGGCGCGGCGGCGCCTACGGTCAAGAAGTCGTGGACCTTTTTGATGCGGTCGGTGATCTCGGCCGGGGCGATGGTGTAGCCCAGCCGCCAGCCGGTGATGGAGTAGGTTTTGGACAGCGACGAGCAGGAGATAGTGCGCTCCCACATACCGGGCAGGCTGGCAAAGTAGGTGTGGGTGTAAGGTGCGTAGACGATATGCTCATACACTTCGTCGGTGATGACGTAGGCGTCGTACTTTTTGGCCAGGTCAGCGATGGTTTCCAGCTCAGTACGGGTGAACACCTTGCCGCAGGGGTTGGACGGGTTGCACAGGATCAAGGTCTTGGGGTGCTGCTTGAAAGCAGCTTCCAGCTCGTCCACGTTAAAATCAAACGTGGGCGGGTGCAGCGGCACATAAATAGGCTCGGCCCCGGAAAGGATCGTGTCAGCACCGTAATTCTCGTAAAAAGGCGAAAACACGATGACCTTGTCGCCGGGGTTGGCCACCGTCATCATGGCAGCCATCATGGCCTCGGTGCTGCCGCAGGTGGTCACGATCTCGCTGTTGGGATCGATTTCACGGCCCATCAGGCGGCTTTGCTTTTCGGCCAGCGCCTCGCGGAAGTTCTGCGCGCCCCAGGTGATGGAATACTGGTGGAAATCCTCGTGGGCGACCTCGGCCAGGCGGTTCAAAATAGCCTGGGGCGGGTCAAAGTCCGGGAATCCCTGGGACAGGTTGACCGCGCCGTATTGGTTGGAGATGCGGGTCATCCGCCGGATGACCGAATCCGTAAAATGCGCTGTGCGCGTGGATAGTGGCTGCATGGGCTGCTCCTCCCTCTATACTCTACAAAATATATGCCCATTATTATAGTAATCACGCATCTTTATTGCAACCTGCCCCTCATCAACACCCCCGGCAGCCCTGCAAAATGCTTTAAGGCAACACCGCACAATTCCCGCCTAACGGCTTAAGCACCGCTCCGGCGGCTGCGGCACGGCACCTGCGTTGCCAAAATGCTCGATAATACACAAAGTATTATCTGCGCTTTTGGCTTAGCATCTGCCGCACCTCGCTCGCCGTATCGGCACTTAGAATTATGCGGTATTGCCTTAAAGAAATTTTCTCTTTGCCGCTGTAAAGCGAAAGAAATTTTCGCAAAACCACGTGAAAACGGCAATGAAAAGTTAAATATCTTACGATTTTTGGGCAACAATTCTCTCTTTGTTGACAAATTGTCCAAATATAGTGTGAGTTTTTCGTCTTTTCGGCAATTTTAACAAAAGGGGTTTTCTTTTTTGTAAAAATGTGTTAATATATATTTAACAAAGTGGTCGGCTGGCGGAACCAGATCAGCCCCACTTAAATATTTTGGAGGAATGCTTTTATGATGAAGTATCTGCAAAAGCTCGGCAAAGCGTTAATGCTTCCCGTAGCTGCGCTGCCCGTCTGTGGTATCCTGATGGGCATTGGTTATGCGCTCGCTCCCGCCGTTATGGGCGCTGAGGGTGCTACCTCCGGTGCTGCGTACACCGTTGGTTTCCTGCTGATCAAGGCCGGTGGCGCTTTGATCGACAACATGGCTTGGCTGTTCGCCATCGGCGCTGCTGTGGGTCTGTCTGATGACCACGACGGCACGGCCGGTCTGGCTGGCCTGGTCAGCTTCCTGATGATGCAGCAGCTGCTCAGCCCCGGCGTTGTCGGTGCTGTCCGTACCCTGGAAGAAGGCTCCGTCGATTACATTGCTTTCAGCAAGATCGCCGGCAACTCCTTCATCGGTATCCTGGCCGCCATCATCGGTGCTGCCTGCTACAACAAGTTCAAGAACACCCAGCTGCCTGACTGGCTGGCGTTCTTCAGCGGCAAGCGCAGCGTTGCTATCGTGACTGCCGTTGTTTCCATCGTTGTTTCTGTCATTCTGCTGTTCGTCTGGCCTGTCATCTTCGGCGTTCTGGTTGCTCTGGGCAACGGCATTGCCAAGATGGACGGCGTTGGCGCCGGCATCTACGCTTTCCTGAACCGTCTGCTGATCCCCACCGGCCTGCATCACGCCCTGAACAACGTGTTCTGGTTTGATACCATCGGCCTGGGCGACCTGAGCCACTTCTGGGCTGGCGACACCTCCGCTGATGTGGGCTGGGACCTCGGCATGTACATGTCCGGCTTCTTCCCCTGCATGATGTTCGGTATTGCCGGTGCTGCTCTGGCCATGGTCCAGACTGCTAAGAACAAGAAGGCTGCTATCGGCCTGGTCGTTTCCGCTGCTATCTGCGCTTTCGTCTGCGGCGTTACCGAGCCCTTCGAGTTCGGCTTCATGTTCCTCTGCTTCCCCCTGTACATCGTCTACTCCGCTCTGTACGGCATCTTCACCATCATCACCTACTACTCCGGCTTCCGCGCAGGCTTCTGCTTCTCCGCCGGTGCTACTGACCTGGTCTTCTCCGCCAGCCTGCCCGCTGCCGCCAAGACTTGGATGATCATTCCTCTGGGCATTGCTGCTTTCGTCGTGTTCTACCTGGTGTTCCGTTTCGCCATCACCAAGTTCGACCTGAAGACCCCCGGCCGTGAGGACGAGGACGAGGAAGCCGCTGAGGCCAACATCACCCTGGCCAACAACGACTACACTGCCATTGCCAAGGGCGTTCTGGCTGCTGTCGGCGGCAAGGGCAACGTTGCCAACGTTGACTACTGCGCTACCCGCCTGCGTTTCGAAATCAAGGACCACACCGCCGTTGATGAGAAGGCTGTTAAGAAGGCTGGCGCCGCTGGTGTCATCCGTCCCAGCAAGACTGCCTGCCAGGTCGTTATCGGCCCCAAGGTTCAGTTTGTGTACGACGAACTGAAGAAAATGCTGTAAGCCTTGCGTGATCGCTTACAGTGCCCCTTGGTAAAGGTTCTGGTTCCCTTTATCTAAACCGCATATCTTCCGCCGGGGGCGGGCTGGACGCCTGCCCCCGGCGCTTTTTATGAAATGTTGCCTGGAGCTTGCACAAAATTGCTCGGATTTTGATATAAAATTCACATTTATCTGCTTTTTCTAAAACGGTATTGTGGTATAATACAAGGTAAGGAGAATCGGCGGCCCCCACCGGCCCGCCCCAATAATTAGGAGGAAATCTCTATGAAAATCATCCGCGCGAAAGACTACTATGACATGTCCCGCAAGGCTGCCAACATCATCTCGGCTCAGGTCATCATGAAACCCAACTGCGTGCTGGGCCTGGCCACCGGCGGCACCCCCGTAGGTACCTATAAACAGCTGGTCGAGTGGTACAACAAAGGCGACCTGGACTTCTCCGAGGTCACCAGCGTCAACCTGGACGAGTATCGCGGCCTGCCCAAGGAGCACCCCGAAAGCTACTGGAGCTTCATGCACCGCAACCTGTTCGATCTGGTCAACATCCGCCCCGAAGCCATCAACCTGCCCGACGGCACCAACATGGATGCCGAGGGCGAGTGCGCCCGCTATGACGCTGTCATCAAGAGCGTCGGCGGCGTCGACCTGCAGCTGCTGGGCATCGGCCACGACGGCCACATCGGTTTCAACGAGCCGGGCGAGGCCTTCGAGCTGGGCACCCACTGCGTCGACCTGAAGCCCGAGACCATCGAGGCCAACAAGCGCTTCTTCGACGGCAACGAAGACCTGGTCCCCAAACAGGCCTACACCATGGGCATCAAGACCATCATGCAGGCCCGCAAGGTGCTGATGGTCGTCAACGGCAAGGGCAAGGCTGAAATCGTGAAGAAAGCCTTCTTCGGCCCCGTCACTCCCGAAGTGCCCGCCAGCATCCTGCAGATGCACCCCGACTTTATCCTGGTCGGCGATGAGGAAGCATTCAGCCTGATCTGATGGCAGGAGGTTTTCCGCTATGATTATCAAAAATGCCAAAGTTTTTACGGATGGCTGCCGTTTTGTGGAAAAAGACCTGGTGATCCGCGATGGCCGCATCGTCTTCGGTGCCGCCCCGCAGGAGAACGAGGAAGTGCTGGACGCCAAGGGCAGCTACGCCCTGCCCGGCCTTGTGGACATCCACTTCCACGGTGCTGTCGGCCATGACTTCTGCGATGCCGACGAAGCAGGTCTGCAGGCCATTGCCGATTTCGAGGCCAGTAAAGGTGTGCTGGCCATCTGCCCCGCCACGATGACCTTCAGCGAAGAGATCCTGAACGGCATCATGGATGTGGCTGCGGCCCATAAAAATGAGCACGGCGCGGATCTGGTCGGCATCAACATGGAAGGCCCCTACATCAGCCCCAAAAAGGTGGGCGCCCAGAACCCCAAGTACGTGATGGCCGCCAACGCCGATATGTTCCGCCGCCTGCAGGCCCGCAGCGGTGGGCTGATCAAGCTGGTGGACGTCGCCCCCGAGGAGCCGGGCAACATGGACTTCATCAAGGAATGTCACGATGAGGTGCGTATTTCCATTGCCCACACCTGCACCGACTACGACACCGCCAAAGAAGCCTTTGCCGCCGGTGCCACCCACATGACCCACCTGTACAACGCCATGCCGGGCATCACCCACCGCGCCCCCGGCCCCATTATCGCCGCGCTGGAGGAGGGTGCCGAGGTCGAGCTGATCACCGACAACGTGCACATCCACCCCGCCGTGGTGCGCTTTACCTTCAACACCTTCGGCGACGACCACGTGATTCTGATTGCTGATAGCATGATGGCCTGTGGTCTGCCCGACGGCCAGTACAGCCTGGGTGGTCAGGCCGTCACCGTGCACGGCCGCCGCGCCACCCTGACCGAGCAGGAGGGCACCATCGCCGGCAGCGCCACCTGCCTGTTTGACTGCATGAAGCGTGCGGTGCAGGAGATGGGCGTGCCGCTGGAAAGCGCCGTCCGCGCCGCCACCCTCAACCCCGCCCGCAGCATCGGTGTCGATGCCGACTATGGTAGCCTGGAAGCAGGCCGCTGGGGCAACGTGGTACTGGTGGACGACCAGCTGAACATCCAGACAGTGGTGCGCCACGGCCAGATTCTGTAACCGCTGTAAAAGCCGCAAAAAATAAACCGGGACGTTTTGCCGCGTCCCGGTTTTCTTTTTGCGCACCGTATGCTACAATGGGCGCAACAAGCAAGAAGGAGTGTGCCCCTATGAAGAAAATTGCGATTTTGGGCTGCGGCCAGCTGGGCAGCATCGTGGCCGATGCCATTGCCAGCGGCCTGCTGCCGGATTATACCCTCTGTGCAGCGATGAGCCGCAAGCTGCCGGACGCCGAGGCCCTGTGCGCCAAAGCGGGCGGCGCGGCCTGCGTCACCTTGGACGAGGTGCTGGCCCAGAAACCGGATTACGTGGTGGAGACCGCTGCCGTGCAGGTGGCCAAAGAAAGCTGCCTGCCGGTGCTGGAAGCCGGGCTGGGCTTTATCCCCATCAGCATCGGCGCTTTTGCGGATGCCGATTTTTACGCCAAGGCCTGCGCCGCGGCCAAGGCCCACGGCGGGCGCATCTACCTGCCCCACGGCGCAGTGGGCGGCTTTGATGTGCTGCACACGGTGGCCCTGATGGCCAAGGCGAAGAACCAGCCCATCACCGCCGAGATCCACACCCACAAAGGCCCGGCGTCACTGAAAAACACGCCGCTGTTCACCGAAGAGCTGATGACCACGCCAGAAAGGACGGTGCTGGCCGGCACCGCTGCCGAGGCCATCCAGGTATTGCCCACGAAGGTGAACGTGGCGGTCGCCGCCGCCCTGGCCAGCATCGGCCCCGACGCCATGGGTGCAAAAATTACCAGCGTGGAAGGCTTTGCCGGTGACGACCACTGCATCACCATGGAGACCGACGGCCTGAAAGTGACCTCCGACGTCTACAGCCGCACCGCCGAGATCGCCGGCTGGAGCATCGTCTCCCTTCTGCAAAACCTCGCCAGCCCTGTGGTGCTGTTTTGACCTACTTTCTTTGGAAAAGAAAGTAGGCAAAGAAACTTTCCATATAACACAACACAAAAGGGCGATGCCGGAGAACTGCATCGCCCCTTTGTAATGTCGTATTGAGGATAAACCGTAGAGCATTTTGGCCCATTCGACCACCTCATATCGAGGTGTCTGCCGCAGGGCGGCGGAACACCGAAAGCGCAAACAAAAAATTATTTCTCGCGGCGTTTCGTCAAATATTCATCCATTTCTTCGGCAACCTGCTTAGAGTATTTAACAGCCTCCACAACGGTCCGTGCGCCCAGCACCACATCACCGCTGGCAAAAATCCCCTCACGGGTGGTGTGGCCGTGCTCGTCGGTGGCAAGCAGACCGTGGCTGCTCATCTCCAGGCCGGTGGTGGTGCTGACGATGCGGTTCTGCGCGCCCTGGCTGATGGCAATGATGACGCTGGAGCAGGGGAAGAACTGCTCCTCGCTGGTGGAGGTAATGTTGCCTTCCTCGTCCATCTCCACTTTCTTGTAGTAAACGCCGTCGTCGGTAATGCGGGTGGGGCGCATGCCGTAGTAGAACTCCACGCCGTCGGCCTTGGCGTAGTCCACCTCACGCACGCTGGCGGCGGTCTGGTAGCGGCGGCAGAACACGCTGACATGGCGCACGCCCTTGCGCAGGGCGGTACGGGCCACGTCCATCTATCACCTTTCTGTATCGAGTATACCCATACCGACGCAGCTTGTCAACGCGCGATAAGGTTACAAAATGATGGCTGCGAGCTGATTTAGGCCCGCGGCCTGCAGGCGGCGCTGGTGTAGTCCGCACCCGGGCTGAAACGCTGGGCCGCTGAAAAGAGGGAACCGCTATGAACGCCGATTCGTCAAGGGCGTCGTCGTCCCGATCCTGACCATTGTGGATGAGGACGAGAAGATTGATGAAGAAAAACAGCGTGCCCAGGTGGATTACGTCATCGTGGGCGGCGTCACCGGCATCCTGACCTTTGGCTCCAACGGCGAGTTCTACATGCTGGAGGAGGATGAGATGGAGCACGGCCTGCGCATCATAGTGGACCGGACCGCCGGGCGTGTGCCGGTCTACTTCGGCATCGGGGCCATCAACGCCAAAAAGTGCTGCCGCCTGGCCAAAATGGCCATGGCAAACGGCACGGCGGCGGTCAGCGTGCTGCAGCCCATGTTCTTGAAGCCGACCCACGATGAGCTGTTTCTCCACTTTAAAACCATTGCCGGGAGGATTCCCGATACACCGGTATTGCTGTATAATAATCCCGGACGGGTCGGCTACACGCTGACTACCCCGGCGGGTGCCGCCCGGGACGGGTTTGTGCGTACCATGACCGCCGCCGGACTTTTATAAAAAGGAGTCTTTGCCATGAATACCACCCTGCGTGCCCAAGCTGAAACGATTGTAACTGCCAGCATTCACGCCGTGCTGCCGGATGAAGCGGTGCGCCGCGCATTGCAGGGCTTTGCCCCGGCGGGGCGGGTGTTTTTGGCAGCCGCGGGCAAGGCCGCCTGGCAGATGGCCCATGCCGCCGTAGAAGTGCTGGGCCGGCCGGCCGGCGGCGTGGTTATTACCAAATACGGCCACGTGAAAGGCGAGATTCCCGGCGTGACCTGCTATGAAGCCGCCCACCCGGTGCCCGACGAAGCAGGCTTTGCCGCTACCGAAAAGGCGCTGGCGCTGGTGCATGGGCTGACCGCGCAGGATGCTGTGCTGTTTTTGCTCTCCGGCGGCGGCAGTGCCCTATTGGAAAAGCCGCTGATCCCTGGCGCGGAATTGCAGGACATCACGTCCCAGCTGCTGGCCAGCGGCGCGGATATTGTGGAGATGAACACCATCCGCAAGCGCCTGTCCGGCGTCAAGGGCGGACGGTTCGCGCTGGCCTGCGCCCCTGCGCAGGTGTACAGCATCGTGCTCAGCGATATTTTGGGCGACCCGCTGGATATGATCGCCAGCGGCCCCGCCTGCCCGGACAGCTCCACCTGCGCCGAGGCCAAGGCTATCGCCGCACGGTATGGGTTAAAGCTTTCCCCGGCGGCTGCGGCGCTTCTGGAGCAGGAAACACCCAAAGCGCTGGACAATGTGACCACCAAAATCACCGGCAGCGTGCGGGAACTGTGCGCCGCTGCGGCGGATGCCTGCCGCAAAGCGGGCTACACCCCCGTGCTGCTGACCGACCGGCTGAACTGCGAAGCCCGGGAGGCAGGGCGTTTTTTGGGCAGCATCGCCCAAAGCCACGCCGGGCAGGGGCAAAAGCTGGCCTTTCTGGCGGGCGGCGAGACCGTGGTACACCTGACGGGCCACGGCCTGGGCGGTCGCAACCAGGAATTGGCGCTGGCCGCCGCCCCTGCGCTGGCAGGGCTGAATGCCTGCGTTTTCTCGGTGGGCAGTGACGGCACCGACGGCCCCACCGATGCGGCGGGCGGCTACACGGACGGCGATACGGATGCCGCCCTGACCGCCTACGGCCTAACTGTGCCTGCCGTGCTGGCAGATAACGACGCCTACCACGCCTTGCAGGCAGTGGGCGGGCTGCTGGTCACCGGCCCCACCGGCACCAATGTAAATGATGTAAGTGTGGTGCTGGTGCAGGGATAACCACACAAAACAAAACGTCCCCGGTGGTCCCATCGCGGACCACTGGGGGCGTTTTGCGTTGTTTTGTAAGGTTACTTCTGCTCGGCCAGCCATTCCACCGCCGACAGGGCGGCAATGTTGCCCTGCCCGGCAGCCTTGATATACTGGTAGGGCTTGCCTGCCAGATCGCCGCAGGCGAAGCAGCCCGGCAGGTTGGTGCGCATCTGGGCGTCCACGGCTACATGGGGGCCGTCGGTGGCAAGGCCCGGCACCAGTTTGTCCGGCGCTACGGCATCCCGCAGCACAAACACACCGTCCACGGGGTGCAGATCTTTGTCGGTCTGCACGCCCTCGGCCCTCATCGTGCCGGGGATGGATAGCACCCTCTCCCGCACCACCGTTACGTTGGGGTCGACATTGACCTCGTGGGGTACGACCGGGAAATACAATACCCGGGCGCAGGTCTCGGCCAAAAAGTCGGCCTCGCGGCAGCTCTCGGCGTTGTAGCCCAGCACGGCCACTGCCTTGCCCTTGTAAAAGTGGGCGTCGCAGGTGGCGCAGTAGCTTACGCCGCGGCCCAGCAGCTCGTCCTCACCGGGGAAAGGTTTGCCCATCACGACGCCGCCCGCCAGAATGACTGACGAGGCCTCATACATAATATCCGGCGTCTGGATGCCGAAGTAGCTGCCCATGGCGTAGACGGTCGTGACCTGCTTCTCGGTGATCTCCACGCCCATCACGTCCAGATGGTGCTTGAGTTTGTCGGCCAGGTCGGTGCCGGTAATGTCCGGCAGACCGGGGTAGTTGCGGATGGTATGGGCCTTGGTCATCTTGGTCGTCAGCCCTTTGCTGCCAAACAGCAGCACCTGCTTGCCGCGCACGCGGGCGGTGATGGCCGCCGATACGCCGGCAGGCCCAGTACCGATAATGGCAATATCAGCGCGGGTGGTTTCGTTCATGGCAGTTCTCCTCTATACTTTCTGTATACGCTTATACTTTCCCTATTCTACCACAAAATCAGGCGTGTGCAATATTTTTTGTAGCGATGATGTCCACGCCTGTGCCCGCCACATTTTCGGCCAAAACCTGGCCAATGGTTATGGGGGCGGGGACTTCCACGTCTTTCAGTGCGCGGACCACATCAAAAATCTTGCCTTTGGGGATGTCACTGCGGGTCTTGCAGCTGACCATGGCCAGGGTGCCGCCGGTCACGCGGACGGTGCTGGTCACGATGCGGGTGGGGGCCGTGACCTCCTTGCGGGCGTAGGCATCACCCCGGGGGCAGGTGTTGCCGGTGACGGAGGCGACCGCGCCGTCCTCCATCGTAACGATCAGCGGGCAGCCCATGGGGCAGCCGATGCAGGTAAGTTCGATTTTTTTCGTTTCCATAATCAGGCCTCCTCCAGCGTAACAGTCAGGCACGAGGCGTCAGGATGGGCGCGCAGGTCGGCCCCTTTCAGGCGGACGGTCTCCATCTCGCCGGGGGCCAGCACGGGCCGCTTGCGGCTGAAAATGCAGGTATCGCCCAGATATACGGCGATCTTTTTGTTCTTGAACACACCGCCCACGCGGAAGCGGATGGTCACGGTTTCGCCGGCGCAGGCCGGGCGCACCGTGGCGGGCACGGTGTAGCGCACGCCGTTCTCGCAATGTACCGGGATGGCCGGGGCGTCCTGCTCGCCATTTTGCAAATAAGCGGCGGCCTGGGCACCGGCAGCGCCGGCTTCCTCGGAAACATAGTCCACCAGATCATGCACATGCAGCACATTGCCTGCGGCAAACACGCCGGGGATGCTGGTCTCCAGGCTTTCGTTGACCAGCGGCCCGCTGGTGATGGGGCTTAACGCCACACCGGCGGCGCGGCTCAGCTCGTTTTCAGGCAGCAGACCGCAGGAGAGCAGCAGCGTGTCGCAATCGTAGTGTTCCTCAGTGCCGGGGACGGGCTTGCCGTTTTCTACACGGGCCAGCGTGATGCCCTCGACCCGCTCCTTACCCTGGATGTCCACGACGGTGTGGCTCAGCTTCAGCGGGATGCCGAAGTCATCGAGACACTGCACAATGTTGCGCTTTAAGCCGCCGGAGTAGGGCATCAGTTCGGCCACCACCTGCACCTGGGCACCCTCCAGCGTCATGCGGCGGGCCATGATCAGGCCGATATCACCGGAGCCAAGGATGACCACCTTGCGGCCAGGGAGATAGCCCTCCATGTTCACCAGCCGCTGGGCCGTACCGGCGGTGTAGATGCCGGCGGGGCGGTAGCCGGGGATGTTCAGCGCACCGCGCGGGCGCTCCCGGCAGCCCATGGCCAGAATGACGGCTTTCGGGTGCAGCTGGAACAGGCCGTCCGTTTTGTTCATGGCGGTCACGGTCTTGTCCGCTGCCAGGTCCAGCACCATGGTGTCGAGCTTGTAGGGAATCTTCAATTCCTCAGCCTGGGCGATGAACCGGGCCGCATACTCGGGACCGGTCAGTTCCTCTTTAAAGGTGTGCAGGCCAAAGCCGTTGTGGATGCACTGGTTCAAAATACCGCCCAGTTCGCTGTCGCGCTCTAAAATCAGCAGGTTTTCTACACCGGCCTTGCGGGCAGCCACAGCTGCCGCCAGCCCCGCGGGGCCGCCGCCGATGATGACGAGATCTACGTTGTTCATATCCAGCCCCTCCCTTTAAAACGTATCCTTGTTGGTGCCGACGATGATTTTAGATTTGCCGCCCGCCTTGGTAATTTCACTCTGGGGCACGCCCAGTTCGCGGGCCAGAATTTCCATCACGCGGGGGCTGCAGAAGCCCGCCTGACAGCGGCCCATACCGGCACGGGTGCGGCGCTTTACGCCGTCCAGACTGCGGGCACCGGGCACGCGGTGGATGGCATCAATAATTTCGCCCTCGGTCACGCTCTCACAGCGGCAGATAATCTGCCCGTAGGCGGGGTTCTCTTTGATAAGGGCGGCGCGTTCTTCAAAAGGCAGCGTCTTGGGGTCCAGGATACCCTTGCGGGTTGGGTCAAACGTCGGATCGTCCTCCAGATGCAGGCTGTTTTTCACGATGTCGGCCACCATGGCGCCCACGGCGGGGGCGCTGGACAGGCCGGGGGACTCGATGGCAGCGCAATCCACAAAGCCGGAGGCAATCTCGCCAATGAAGAAATCGTGCCGCGGCTCGTGGGCGCGCAGGCCTGCAAAGCTGGTGATAGTCTGGCGCATGGGCAGGTCCTTCACCGCCAGGCCGGACTTCTCCCGCACTTCGTTCAGGCCTGCCGCCGTGGTGGCGGTGGCCTCTTTGTCATCCACATCAATGGCCGTGGGGCCGACCAGCAGGTTGCCGTGCACGGTGGGGGTGACCAGCACGCCCTTACCGTACTTGCCCGGCAGCTGGAAGATGGTGTGGTGCACATGCCCTGCCGCCGCATGGTCCAGCAGGAAGTAATCGCCGCGCCGGGCAATGATCTGCATCGGGTGGGCGGCATCCACGGCGTTGTGCAGCTCGTCCGCATGCACACCGGCGGCGTTCACCACAAGGCGCGTCTCAAAGCTGCCCTTGTCGGTCTCCACGCGCCAGCCTCCCTCGATGGGGGCAAAGCCGGTGACGGTGGTATCAAACTGGAACTTTACGCCATTTTTTGCGGCGTTTTCGGCAAAAGCATAGGTCAGGCCAAAGGGACAGACGATGCCGCCGGTGGGTGCCCACAGGGCAGCCACCGCGTTATCGGAAACGTTCGGCTCCATCTTGACCAGCTCGTCGCGTTCGATAATGCGCAGGCCCTCTACGCCGTTGGCCACGCCGTTTTCGTACAGCTTTACCAGATTCGGGCGGTCCTGCTCGCTCAAACACACCACCAGGCTGCCGCACTGGTCGTAGGCAAAATCCAATTCTTTGGCAAGGGCAGGCATACGGCGGCTGCCCTCCACATTCAATTTGGCCATCAGGCTGCCATGGGTGGCATCGTAGCCTGCATGGACAATGGCGCTGTTGGCCTTGGAGGTGCCGCAGCAGACATCCTCCTCCTTATCCAGCACCAGAATATCTGCTTTACAGCGCGATAATTCCCGCGCTGCGGCGCAGCCGGAAACGCCTGCACCAATGATCAGAACGTCCAACATACTTATTCTCTCCTTCTGGCGAAATCCATCCGGAAAATCACCTATAATACCAGTATAGCGTGCAGAAGTTTTGCCGTCAATAGCCTGTTTTTTGTTGTTTTTGTACAAAGAATACCCCATAAACCACACAAAGCAGCACCTGGTAGATCAGGCGCTGCCTTGCGGCTTTGAAGTAATAAAGAAAATGTCTGCTTCGCCTGCGGCCTACAGCATCGGCGGGGTGGTATCCCGCAGAACCAACCGGCAGGGCAGGCAGATGGTCTTTTCCACATCGGATTCGTGGTTTAAAAGGCGGATCATCTGCTTGGCGGCCATGCGGCCGGTCTCGTGCAGGCTGTTGTCGATGGAGGTCAGCTGCGGGTAGCAGATGGTGCAGTAGACGCTGTTGTTGCAGCCAATGACGGCGACTTCGTCCGGGATGCGCTTGCCGGTGACCTGCAGCGCGTGCAGGCAGCCCACGGCGGTGGTATCCTCGGAAAAGACGATAGCATCGGTGTTTGGGTCCTGCTGCAGGATGTGTGTGGTCACGAACTGACCACCCTCGATGGAACGTTCGGCCCGGTAGCAGCGCTCCGTCAAACCGTATTCCCGGATGGCACGGCGGTAGCCGTTCAGCTTGTGCTCCTCACTCTCGGTCTCGTCATCATTGACAAAGGCAATGTTGCGCCGCCCGGCCTGGGCCAGCCGCTTGACGGCGTGGTAGGTGCCGTCTTCCTCATCGGAAAGGACACCGTAGGCGTTGGGCAGCGGCAGAACCGCGTTGGCAAACAAAATCGGAATATTGGGAACATATTTGGCAATGTACTCGCGGCACTGTGGTGTCACGAATATGGAACCGACGAAGAATACGCCAATGATCTGCTGGGCGTTCAGCGTACGCAGATACTCGCCGGTGCGGGCGGGGGTGCCGCCCAGGTTGCACAGGATGGTGCTGTACCCGGCGGTGGCCATCGTGCGCTCGATCTCATAGGCGATGGCGGCGTGGTGTACATCACGGATGTCCACCGTCATAACGGCTACGCAGCGGCTTTGCCGGGTGGCCAGGCCTTTCGCTACCTGGCTGGGCTGGTAATCGCAGCTGTCCAGCACAGCCTGCACCTTGATGCGGGTGGCTTTGCCCACCTTGCCGCCGTTCATCACCCGGGAGACCGTGGCAATCGAGACCCCGGCTTCCCGGGCTATATCATAAATAGTCAAGAAATACCTCCTGTGGGATGCAACACTTTGTAAGCGTTTTCAACATATTCATCATAGCACGCCCCAAAAACCGATGCAATTCTCGGATTTGACAAGATAATAACAGGGTTTTCTAACAAAATGACGAGAATTTACGGCATCTGTTATTTCCTACACAAAATTTCGGCCAGGCTTGTGTCTTTTCTGCACAATTGCCCGCAAGCAATTACAATTTCCTTGAATCGTTAAATTTGGGAACAAGAGAGGGCAAAAAACATTTTGGCGGGATATTTGTCTAAACCGGGCGCTTTTTTCTCTTGTATGGGCTGTGGCGGCGTGATACAATAAACTGGTCTTTGATTTTGCCCTTTTTGTATAAGGAGATGTACGCATTATGGCTACCGCGCAAAGCCGCGTTACCGATATGACCCGGGGCGACCCGGTACGGCTGCTGCTGAACTTTTCGGCACCGCTGTTTTTAAGCAACCTGCTGCAGCAGTTCTATAATCTGGCGGATACCGCTTTGGCCGGGCATATCCTGGGGGACGCTGCCCTGGCGGAAATCGGGGCTACGGCTGCCCTGTACGGGCTGATTATGAACTTTGCTTTCGGCATGAATAACGGTCTGGCGCTGACGGTCAGCCGCCTGTTTGGCGCAGGTGATGAAAAGGGCGTGCGCCGCGCCACGGCCTGGATGCTGGCGCTGGCCGGGGCTACGGCTGCTGTGCTGACGGTGGTTTTCGTTGGTGTGCGCCGTCCGCTGCTGGTGCTGCTGCAGGTGCCGGAAGCGTCGATAGATGGGGCCCTTGCCTACCTGACGCTGATTCTGCTGGGCATCCCGCTGACGATGGCTTATAATATGGAAGCCGCCCTGCTGCGGGCCATTGGCAATAGCCTGACGCCGCTGTACTTTTTGCTGTTCAGCACGGTGCTCAACATCGGGCTGGACATCGCCTTTATGGGCCCACTGCAGCTGGGCGTGGGCGGCGCGGCGGCTGCCACCGTGGTAGCCCAGGGCATCAGTGCGGTGCTGTGCGGGTGGTACATCATCCGCAACTACCCGGCCCTGCATTTTGCCCGCAACGCCTTTGCCAACGGCAAAAAATTTGCCGCCAATATGTTCTGGGCAGGCCTAAGCATGGGCTTGATGAGCGCCATCTACAACATCGGCAGTGTGGTACTGCAAAGCAGTATCAATGCGCTGGGCAGCACCTACATCGCGGCTCAGGTCGCCGCCCGCCGCTTTGCGGAACTGTTCTTTATCCCCGGCGGTGCGCTGGGCATCGCCGTGGCCACCTACAGCAGCCAGAACCTGGGTGCGGGACACCGCAGCCGCATCATGAAAGGCGTGACCACGGCGCTGGGCATCTACTTTGTGTGGTGGGTGTTCGTGATGTTGTTCGTGTTCTTCCTCAGCGATCCGGCGGTGCGGGCCATCACCGGCACCAACGACGAGGTCATCATCTCCAACGCGGTGCTGTATTTGAAGATCAGCGCCCCGGTCATCCCGCCCATGGCGGTGCTGGTCATCGTGCGGAACATGCTGCAGGGCATCCAGCACACCATCGAGCCGCTGCTGGCCAGCGGACTGGAACTCATCGGCAAGGTCATCTTCGGCGTGTGGATCGTGCCCGCGGTGGGCTACACGGCGGTCTGCTTCTGTGAGCCGGTCACCTGGGTGATCTGCTTCGTGTTCATCCTGGGCGCGCTGTACCGCTGCCGGGGTGAGTTGAAGGACAAAGAATAAGTTCTATCACATACCGGGCATGGCCAATGGGCTGTGCCTGTTTTTTGTTTACAGGGGCGGTTGGATGCTTTATAATAAAGGCAATACCGCATAATTCTAAGTGCCGATACGGCGAGCGAGGTGCGGCA
>OLQO01001280.1_pt1 | contig 17004 bp, 18 predicted proteins | sample 1672281 | NCBI WGS metagenome assembly OLQO01 (sample SAMEA3136667, study PRJEB25190) | human gut metagenome | biome: human gut; feature: human-associated habitat; material: faeces | place: Austria | collected 2013
GAACTTCGCCTCCGGGCCGTTCTTCGGCTTGCCGAGATGGCTGCACAGGATGACCCTGCCGCCGTCCGCGATCAGCTTCTTGATCGTCGGCAGCGCGGCCACGATGCGCTTGTCGTTGGTGATCTTGCCATCCTTCATCGGAACATTGAAATCGCAGCGCACAAGCACTTTCTTGCCGGAGACCTTGATGTCGTCCACCGTCATTTTTGCCATGGGTAATTCCTCCATTTCAATTTGGTTCCAATTCCTGGGTTTCCATGATAGATTGAGGGTTTATATCCGGCCGCGTCCCCAAAAAAACGCCGCCGGGAGAAAGCCGCGGAAGCCGCGGCGTTTCAAACCGTTTGCCGGCCGGGTCTCTGCCCGTCCGAACGCTTCTAGTGTAGCATTTTTTACCGAGATTGTCAAAGATTTGCGCAAAGAATGGGGCTGACTTCCAAAATTTTGCGTTTATCGGCGCAAAAGCTCGATCATCCGCAGCGCCGCGCCCTCGTCAACGACCAGCAGCTTGTGCGGGTGATGCGCGCAGACGGCCAAAATCGCCTCCGCCTTCGCGCGCCCCGCCGCAACCGCCGCGGCGCGGTTCTTCCGCCCGATGTCCTCGGGCTTGAAGGCCAGCGACGAGCCGCCGCCGACCACGCGCCCGTCGGCGCTCAGGTAAAAGCCCAGCGCTTCCGCGACCGCGCCCTCCTCGCGCAGCGTCTCCTGCTCCACCCGGCTCAGGCCGCGCCGCTGCGCCAAATCCATCGCCCGCCCGATGCCGTAGAGCAGCACGTCGGCGTGGCGCACCAATTCCAGCGGCTCGCGCACCTGCGGCAGGCGCGCCAGCTCGTCCGCCGCCGCCCCGGACAGCCCGTCCGGCAGGTGCAGAAAGCGATAGTAGCCGCCCAGCTTTTGGGCAAAGCGCTCGGCCACCGTGTTCGCCTGCGTGCTGACGCCGCCGCCCATGCCGCCCTGCGCGGGCACGACCGTGATTTCCATCGGCGCGGCGACCGCAATCGCTTCCGCCGTCTTGGCGACGGTTCGCCCGCCCGTGACCGCCATCACGTGCGCGCCCTGCAGCAAAAAGCGGATCTGCCGCGCCGCCGCGCGCGCGACCTCCTCCATCACCCCGGAGTCGATATCCGCGTCGCCGCGAACGACGCACACGCGCTCCACGCCGAGCATCTGCGACAGCGTCAGCTCGATGCCAGAGAGCGTCCGCCGCCCGCCGCTGACCGCCCGTGCCGCCTCCACGAGGCTCTGCCCCTGCGGGGTCAGCTCCATGCCGGAGGCGCTCTGCGTCAGGCATCCGGCTTTTTTCAGCGCTTCCGCCGCCGCGCGCACCTCCCGCTCCGCCAGATGCAGCCGCGCGGCCAGGGCGCGCCTGCCGATGGGCTCCAGCGCCGCGACGCGCTCCAGAATCAGCGCGCGCAGCTCTATCTCTTCCATCAGATCCGGCGCAATCAGGGACAGCGTATTGAGGATTGACGTATCCATATCCTTCACCAAGCCCGTGGGCTTGTTTTCTCCCGCGTTCATATTTTGTCCCGATTAGTGTATCATAAATTCCGTTTTCCCGCAAGGCAGGCGCGGCGGCAGGATTTTCCCCGCCGCGCGCCGAATAAACCCTTTTCAAGCCATCATCAGGAGGAACCCACCCATGACCGATCTTCTCATCGTCGTCGATATGCAGCGCGATTTCGTTTCCGGCGCGCTGGGCAGCGAGCAGGCGCGCGCCATCGTCCCCGCCGTCGCCGCGCGCATCCGTCAGGCGAAGGCGGAACAGACGCAGGTCGCCTTCACGCTGGATACCCACGAGCCGGATTATCTGAATACCCGCGAGGGGCGCTTTCTGCCCGTGCCGCACTGCATCCGCGATACGCCCGGCTGGGCGCTCGAACCGGATATCGCCAAGGAATGTGCGCAGGGCATGATCTCCTTTGCGAAACCGACCTTCGGCTCTGCGGCGCTGTGCGAATACGTCCGCGCGCTAGCCGAGGAAAAGGGCGCGGCGGACGGAAAGGGCTTCTGCGTCGAGCTTTGCGGCGTGTGCACGGATATCTGCGTCGTCTCCAACGCCCTGCTCCTCAAGGCCGCCCTGCCGGAGGCGGATTTCATCGTAAACAGCGCGCTCTGCGCGGGCGTTACGCCCCAAAAGCATGAGGCCGCGCTGGAAACCATGCGTTCCTGCCAGATCGAGGTGCTGTAAACCCCAATACTATATCTCAAGCCGAAAAATCGTGATTGCAGATGAATTATTCTTGATTGTCAGATTTATTTTCTTCTTGTACTTCCGAATCATCTAAGAAAATATCATCAGGATTTGGATCAGGAAGGCCTATGCCTTCTAAATAAGCATAGCCGGAAAACGGATCAAAATCTCCTACGTTTGATCTGTAATATTCAAGTTCATCACTGATACTTTCCCCAAGAGAGTTTTTTTTAAAATGTTTTGCGATTACCTCAAGAATGGAAACATCCATTTCCTGTCGAAGCAGGATCCGTTCTTCGGTCGGAAGAGTATTAAACTGTTCTATTGAAATCTTGCTCATTATCAATATATTTTCAAAATAGGACTCATAATGTAGTTCGTCTCTTTCTTTGAGGATATATGGATATTTTTCTGGCTTGATAAATGATTTGAAAAAAGCTCTTGAATCTTTATCCTCTATTCGATTTAATTTATCATCATAAACACCCGCTAGATAATCAGGATGAATATTCAGATATTTTGCTATTCTATCTAGCAAGTCAGGCGGCATCTTGCCATCATCTAGACATCTACGTATAGTTTTTTCAGTTCTTCCGATCTGTTCATACGCCTCGCCTAATTTTCTAATGCTACACTTCCGCAATTTGAGGACTTCAAAAAAACGTCCCTTATTTACAGGAATTTTCTGCAAAGTTCTGTTAGCCATTGTAATTCCTCCTAAAAATGGACATTATTGCAAAAAACGCCGCATCTAAATTCCTTGACTATGCGGGCATTAATGTCTATAATTGATTATAGCAGACGCGGACATTATTGTCCACATCAATAAGGGAGGTATTTAGATGGAAGCTGAACAACGTAGCTTTATTGAGTGGCTAAAAGTGCATAAAACCGAACTTATCTTAGCAGGCGTAGGAATACCATTAATTATACTTCTGATACTCGGTATCAAAAACCAAGATCAGCTCCTTGCTTTATGGAAATCGCTTAAAAACAAAATAAGTGAAGTGCCTAAGTATAGCACCATGACACAGACCATTAAGAAACCTAGCCTTGTTGAAGCAACACAGCCGCGTCTTGTTATCCATGCAACACATTCTTACAAAGGAGCAAAAATCCCCCAAGGTGTTGGTTCCCATCTAAGAAACCTTCCAAAAGGGCAGCGGGCATCCGCATATAAACTAGCTACCGCTTCTGAAAATGGTTTTTTACTTCACCCGGGGCAAACATGGGTTAAAGACTACACGAAAAATAAAATATCTGCCTAATCGTAAAAACATCCGCGCTCCTCACGGGCGCGGACGCTTTTTTTACTTGAATTTCCACCTTGCATCAAGGAACTTGCCCACAACGCCGTCCACCTTGGTAGAATCATATGTCGCGTGGGCAAACACCGGCGGCTTGAACACATCATGTCGTTCTTGTCATCTGCAGTCGGCATGTTTTCGTTGATCTCGTTATCTAAGTAGCCTTTTATAATTAACCAATCAATTCGTCCTTATGGCTAAGAATCGCTTCACAGGCCGCACAGGCGGGACAGTCGCAATATTTCGCGCCTGCGGCCTTGATGGCCTCGGCATGTGCAAACACTTCCTTTGCCTTTTCCGCGCCGAAGACTTTCGCGCCCATATCGGAGGCGGAAAAGCTGATTAGCCCGTCGATAGGCATAATATCTTCTTCCAGCTCGGCGACGAGCTTCTTCGCCTGCGTCTTTTCTTCATCCGTGCCGATGGCGGAGAGATATGCGTTCGCCGCATCCTTCGCCTCTTTGCAACAAGAGTACGCCCCAATCAGGTTCTGAACCTTCTCGATGATTTCCTTGTTCATGACAATCACTCGCCTTTCTCCGCGTTTTCAGATTTTATTTTCGTCATCTTTGTTTTCGGCGGTTTCACCGCATTTTCCTTCTGCGCCATTTGAGTCGCCCTGCCCCGGCCGCGCCGCGGCTTCTGCGGCTCTTCGACGATCGCGTTGGCGCTCAGCGGCGCAATGCGGTAGTTGAACAGCACGTTGGAGTTGGGATACGCCTGATAGAATTTCTGCTTGATGCGATCCATCACGCCGTCGCCCGTGTTGTAATCCACCGTCGGCAACAGCATCGCAACCGTCGTCGGGGAGAAATGCGTGATGACGTCGCCCTCGCGCAGGTTGTTGCGCAAAATCTCCATCAGGCCGCGCATCACATTTTCCTGCCGGATGCTCTCCATCTGCCCGCCGTCCGTGCCGGATACCGTTATCACAGCGAGGAACATCGTTGTCCCCAGACGCTCGATGTTGCGGATCTGCAAATTGAAAATTTCCTTGAACACCGCGAAATCGCAGACGAACGCGCTCTGCTCCCGGCTGCTCTGGTAGAGCTGGCGGCAGATGGATTCGAGGTTGAACTCGATGTTTTTGCTCGCCTCGACGATTTCGTTGTAAAACTCCATCAGCTCGTGGCTCGGCTTCACGTTCAGGTAGTGGTAATGCAGGTGCATGACCTCTTCGTACTGCGCCTTGGCCTCGGTCGCGTTGTTGCTTCTAAGCAGCGTGCGCATCAGCTCGATGTGGATGCTGTCGTCAAACGGCTCTCTCTCCAGCGCGCTTCGGCAGACGCTGATGATCTCCCGCTCGTCCTCGTCCCGCCCGCTCTGCTTGAGCAGGTCGATATAGTCGTATACGCCGGCGATATACTGGTTGTGCAGCGTCACCGCGCGGGGATACGCCCACTCGTTCAGCTCGCTCTTTTGCAGCAGCGCGCCGCGGTAGAGCGTCATCATCCGGCGATAGGCCTCGCGCTTGCGCTCGCCGTCGCGCACGTTGGGCAGGCGGGCAAAGATGTCCTCCAGCTCGTAGAGATCGACGGTCATCTCCGGCGGACATTCCCAGTGATACGCGCCGCGGTCGGCGACGATGCAGTTGCCCAGCTCCGGCGAAATCTGGCTAAGCAGCGTGCGCACCCGGCTGATGAGCGTTTTGAGCGCATTTTCGGGGTTGGTCACGTTTTCATCGTTCCAGAAGGTGGAGAGCAGGCGGCGGTTGGACACCGGCTCCCCTCGGTTCGCAATCAGGTATTCGATCAGCGCCAGCCCTTTTTTGGATTTGTTGACCATGTGATCGGCCTGCCGCTCGTTGAGGTAGATGACAAATTCATCCATCATCTGAATCCGGATGGTTTCGCTCATGGATATCCCCCCTCTGCATCAGAGCCGCTTTCGCAGCATATCCGGATTGACGGCGTATAGCTGCGCCGTTTCCCTGGTAATCCGGCCTTCCTTTGCCAGCCGAATCAATTCGTTGTCCATCGAAAGCATCGCCTGCGAGGCCGCGCCGCCGTAAATCACGTTGTCGATCTGGAACGTCTTGCCGTCGCGGATCATGTTCTGAATGGCGGGGTTGACGGCCATGACCTCGAACACCGGCATCTGCGTGCCGTCCACCGTCGGCACAAGGCGCTGACTGACGACCGCCCGCAGCACCATGGAAAGCTGAACGCGAACCTGCTGCTGCTGGCTGGCCGGGAAGGTGTCGATGATGCGGTCGATGGTCTTCGCCGCGCCGACCGTGTGCAGCGAGGAGAGCAGGAGATGCCCCGTTTCCGCCGCCGTCAGCGCGGTCTGCACGGTTTCGTAATCGCGCATTTCGCCGAGCATGATGACGTCCGGCGCTTCGCGCATCGCCGCGCGCAGCGCGCGCGCAAACGAGCATGCGTCGTTGGGAATTTCGCGCTGGCTGACCAGCGCGCGCTTATGCGCGTGCAGATACTCGATCGGGTCTTCGATGGTGATGATGTGCACGTCCTGATCGGCGTTGATTCTGTCCACCATGCAGGCGAGGGTCGTGCTCTTGCCGCTGCCCGCCGGGCCGGTGACGAGCACCATGCCGTTTCGGCAGGAGGACGCGAGGTCGATCACCATCGGCGGAATGTGCAGCGCGTCCGGGTTCGGCAGGCCGAAGGTCACGACGCGGCAGGTCGCCGCCAGCGTGCCGCGCTGCTTGTAGGCGTTGCAGCGGAAGCGCGCCTGCCGGTTGAAGGAGAAGGAAAAATCGTCGTCGCCGTCGCGGCGGAGCATCTCGTCGCTGTGCCCGCCCGCCATGCCATAGGCCTCCTGAATCATGCCGGCCGCGTCCTCGGGCAGGAGCTTGCTTTCGGTCAGCGGCACCAAATGCCCCTTGACCTTGGCCGTCGCGGGCGAACCGGGAATCAAAAACAGATCCGATCCGCCGATTTCCAGCACTTTTTGCAGGATTTTCGTCAGTTCCATGGTCACAGCTCCCCCGCAGCGTCAAACAGTCGTTCCTCTCCGTCCGGCTCGCCCTCGTCAGTCGCAAGGCGGTATACCGCTTTGACATAGCGCGGGAACGCGCCCCGCTCCTGCAATTCCACGGCGCATATCAGCGTGCGCCCCTCGTCGTTCGTCTCCGTCCATGAGACGGTGCGCCCCAGCAGCGTCATGCCCGCCTCCGGCTCTTCCGCCAGCGCGGCTTCCACGCGCGCGAGGTAATCCGCCTCGCCCTGCGCCGTCCGCGCCGCATCCGCCAGCACCGCGTCGAGCCGCGCCAGCGATTGTTCCGCCGAGACGTTCAGCTCGGCCACCTGCCGCGCGACGTCCTGACTGCGCAGGCTCAGGCTTTCATCCGACCGGGCGCTCATCATCGCGAGCATGCCCAGCGCGCTCATGCTCAGCACCACGACCAGCAGCATCAGCGAGGCCGCGCCCGGCCCGATGCGGTATTCTCTCTGATTCACGGTGCCACCTCCTCGGGCACGTAGCGCGCAGAAGGCAGGGAAAAGAGCGTCTTTTCCTGCCGCAGCGCCGTCACCTGCGCGGTTTCCATCGTTCCGGCGGGACAGGCCTCCTCGCCGAGCGTCACCAGCAGGTCATACGCACCGCAGTGCAAATGCCACGCGCCGTCTTCATCCTCGGCAAAGCCGCTCTGGCGCAGCGCGTCCTTCCGTTCGTCCGCGGCATAGAGCCTGTCAGCGAGGCTCTGCGCCGCAATCAGCGCGTCGGCCTGCGCGCCCGCCCGCTCGCTCTGGTTATGCGCGCCGACGAACACGTTCAAAATCACCGTGGAGCAGAGCGCGAAGAACAGCACCACGATCAGAATCTCCATCAGCAGGGTGTTCTGCCGGTTATGCTTCACCATCGCCATCCCCTTACTGCGCGCACCGGCGCGCGATATACACCGTGGAAACGTGGCCGGTCTCGTCCGTCACGCGGACGGTCAGCAAATCGCCCTCCAGCGTCGGCTCAAACGCCTGCGCGGCGCAGACCGGCTCGCCGTCCTCCGGTGCAAAATCATATTCGGCTGCGGTGAACAGCTCGCAGAGCTGCCCCTGATAGCCGTAGATATACTGCACATAGCGCTCGCCGTCCCATTCGCTGCTCAGCGCCAGCACCGGCAGGCCGTCCCTGTCTTCCACGGCAATCGCGCCCCGCTCGTCCTGCGCGCGCACCGCGTTGCGCACAAATGCCGCCGCGATCCGCTTGCGGGTGTGCGCCGAAGCGCCGTCCACCGTCGTGCGGTACGCCTGCGCGCCGAGCACGACCAGCAGCATGGAAAACACCGCAAAGGCGCCCAGCAGCGTGAACACGAACGCGCCGGAAATGCTGTGGCTTTTCGTCTTCATCACGGCCGCTCCGCCCCTTTCCTGAGCACCTGAATATCCGGCATGACGTTGGAGGCAAACGCATCGTAGACGACGATATAAGCATCCTCGTTATAGGCCAGCCCGTAGCCGTGCTTGAGCGCCTCCAGCGACTGGGGATACGCGCCCTCCACGGCGTAGCAGGTCAGCGCCGCGCTGCGAACCGCGTCGAGCACCAGCTGCTCCTCCATGCTTTCCGAAGACGCGCCGATTTGCTGAACCGCCGCCACCGCGCCGCAGAAAAGCGCGGCGAACACGGCAAGCGTCAGCGCGAGGCCGCGCGCAAGGGTATGCTTTCCGGTTTTCACGCGAAGCCCCTCCTTTCGCCCTTACAGAATACTGGAAATGATCCCGGCCATCGGCATCATCACGGACAGCAGCACCGCGCCGATGACGATGGACAGCGCGGCCACCATCGTCGGCTCGATGATGGAAACCAGATCGGAAATGCCCTCCTCGGCCTGCTGCTCGTAGGTCTCGGCGATCTTGGCCATCACTTGATCCTCGCGCCCGGCGGCGATGCCCATGCGCAGCATCTGGCGGTGAATTTCGTCAAACAATCTGCTGCCGGTCAGCGCGTCGGAGAAGGAAACGCCCTCGCCCATCTTCTCGCGGATCTGGGCGATTTCGCCCGCCGCCTCCTCGTCCGGCAGAACCAGCGGCACCATTTCAAGCGCCTGTTCGAGCGGGAAGCCGCTGGAAAGCATCATCGCCAGCACGGAGGCCGCGCGGGAGGAAGCCAGCCGCATGCTCAGCCGCCGCAGCGGCGGGAACGCCTTTTTCAGCGCGGCGAGCGCCCTGTCGCGCTTTTTGCTCCTGAGCAGCAGCACGCAGGCCAGCGCCGCCAGCACAAAGACGAGCACCAGCGCCAGCACCACCCAGCCCAGCGCCGTGCCGACGCTCATCATCACGCTGCCCGTCTCGGTCATCGTCACGCCCATGCTGCCCAGCACGGCGCGGAACACCGGCATGACCTTGAGAATCAGCACCAGCAGAATCAGCACCATCATCACCGCCAGCACCAGCGGATACGTCACCGCGCTGCGGACGGCCTGACGAATCCGGCTTTCCCGCTCGTAATAGACGGAAAGCCCCCGCATCACGTCCTCCAGATGACCCGTGCGCTCGCCCACGCCGCACATCTCCACCAGATAGGTCGGGAAAGCGTGCGCGCTCTCCAGCGCGTCGCGCAGCGAGCCGGTCTGCGTCAGCGTCTCGCTGACGCCGCGATACAGCGCCGCGTGCGCGTCGTCTTCATACGTCTTTTCAAGCGCCTCCATGCCCGCGTAAAGCGGCATGCCCGCCCCCAGCATCAGGGCGATTTCCGAGCAGAAGCTGCTCAGCTCGATGGGCGTCAGGCCGTGATCCTTGCTTGCCATGATGTGCATCCTTTCCTTTCGAATCCGAATCGAACATTCGAAATTTCGCGCTTTCCCGCTCGGTTTTCCGCGGCCGCCGCGCTCAATAATACCGCTCCGTGGTGTAGGTCTGCCCGCTCTCGATGGCGCTCAGCTCGAGCGTCGGGTCGTAGAGCACCTCCTCGCCGTCGATGACGACGCTGTTCCATGCGTGGTACATCTTTCCGGCATAGCCGACCATCAGCTTCGTCGGCACGCCCTGCACGCGCAGCATGCAGGCCGCCAGCGCCGCCAGATCCTGACAGATTCCCATTTTCTTTTCATAGCAGCCGTCGATGTCCGGCAGGGTGCCGCCCGCAACCGTCGCCGCCTTCACATAATCATACATGTAATTGGCCTTGATGTAGCCGCGAATCGTCTCAAAGATCTCCCGATCGTCCGTCATGCCCTCGCAAAGCGCATAGGAGGTCTTGACGGCCTCGGTATCCTGCGTATAATGGACGTATTGATTCGGCCCGAGGAACGGCGCGTAGGGGTCGTCCAGCTTGACGCTCACCGTCACCTTGCCCTCCGCGGCGTATTTTTTGCCGGAGACGTTTTCAAACAGCTCCACCGTGTAGCTGCCATCACCGAGCTGAAGCGGAAAGACCTCGTATTCCCCCGCCGTGTTCAAATCGTAGGTCAGCTTGTATTGCCCCTGCGTCACGCGCAGCTTGAGCCGCTTTTTGTTTTCCTTGCCGTGCGCCAGAATATAGCCCTGCGCCGCGTTGCCAGCGTCCACCACGAGGCTCTTGGAGGTCAGCACGTCCGTGCCGCTCTGCTGCGGCCATATCGCGTCGTACAGCGCCAGCGCCGTGCCCGCAAGCAGCACGGCCGACAGGGCGAGCGCCGCGGCGCGCCGCCATCCGCGTTTCTTTCGCATGACCGTCTCCCTTTCCCCCGTGATTCCGTGCGCGTCCGGCGCTTTCGCGCACGCGCGACGGTTACATTTGTCGTTTCGGTTCAGTATAACACAGGATGCGTCCCTTTTCAATGAAATTGCGCGCCTGCCGCGCAATTTTCTGCCGCTTGACAGGCGCGCCCGAAACCTGTAAACTAAACAAATACAAGCGCTTTTCGCGGTGCGCCCGTCCGTTTTCCTTCTCCTTCCTTTTGTCCTGTTCGGTTTCGGCGGATTGACGCGCATTTCCTTCGGGGCGGCGATGAACGGCCGCCCGGATGTAACCGCTCTCCCCTCAATCAAACGACGGAGGCTTTCATATGACCATTATCGTCTTGGACGGACAGGGCGGCGGCATCGGCCGCGCCATCATTTCCGCCCTTCTGCCCCTCTTGCCGCAGGGCGCACAGCTCCTCTGCGTGGGCACCAACGCCATGGCGACCGCCGCCATGCTCAAGGCCGGGGCGCAGCGCGGCGCAACCGGCGAAAACGCCGTCCGCTGGGCGGCGCAGAACGCGGATATCCTCATCGCGCCCATCGCGCTGGTGCTCAAGGATTCCATGATGGGCGAAATCACCGGCAACATGGCCGCCAGCGTCGGCTCCAGCCGCGCGACCCGGATTCTCGTGCCCACCGAGCGCTGCGGCACCCATGTCGCGGGCGCGCACGGGGTCAGCATGCAGGCGCTGGTGGAGGATGCGGCGCGGCAGGCCGCGGCCATGGCCGCGGGCACGTGAGGCTTTGGCCTTTTTGCATAACCTTTGGCTTGACGTTGCATTCATATTGCCTTATAATAAAGGGGCTGAAGCCCGGCGGGCTTCCGAAAGGGCCGGCCGGAGACAACCCTTTCGCACACGGCTGAATATTACGCCATTTTCTATACGCAGACACGCAAAAACACGCAATGAATGAAGGAGGCTGATCCCCCGTGATTATTGACCGCATCGAGGAACAGGAGCGTTATTACCCGCTTCATCCCGATATGGAGCTGGCGTTCGCGTTCCTCGCTGAGGCGCCCGATCTCGAGCCCGGCCGTTACGAGCTTGAAAACGGCCTGTTCGCGGCGGTTTCCGAGGGCGACACCCGCCAGATGGACACCGTTTCACTGGAAGCCCACAAGAAATACATCGACCTTCAATACTGCATCGCCGGCGGCGAGCGCATGTCCTGGGCGCATATTCAGGAGCTGAACGCGACGACGGACGACCCGGAGCACGACAACTATTTCTATACCGGCACGTCAACGTCTGTCTCCATCCGACCGGGCATGTTCTACGTGATGTTCCCCAGCGACGGCCACAAGGCCGCCTGCCATCACGAGTTCCAGAAGCACTACCGCAAGGTGGTCGTCAAAATCCCGATCGTTCATCAGGAAAACGACTAACTAAAGGGCCGCAATCAGCTTGCGGCTTTTTTTGAAATATGGCATGGCCGCTGTCCTCCCAGGGGCATGCTGTATGATAGATGGAATTTTTAAGCTGTATCGTGAGGATATCACCATGAAAACAATTTTTGAATTTGATCCCTGGCGGCTGATTGAAACCGAGCTGCACAAGGACGACATGCGCCTGTCCGAATCCATGACCTCCATCGGCAACGGCCACATGGGCATGCGCGGCAACTTTGAAGAGCGCTATTCCGGCGACAGCCACCGCGGCACCTATCTGGCGGGCGTCTGGTTCCCGGATAAGACGCGCGTGGGCTGGTGGAAAAACGGTTACCCGCAGTATTTCGGCAAGGTCATCAACGCGATGAACATCATCTCCCTGCGCGTTCGCATCGACAGGGAGGACGTCGATCTGTACGAGGACGACGTGGTTTCCTTCTCCCGCGTGCTGGATATGCGCGCGGGCGTGCTCACCCGCGAATTTGTCATCCGCCGCGAAAAGGGCACGGTGCGCGTCTCCTTCGAGCGCTTCGTTTCCGTGGCGAGGCCGGAGCTGATGGCGCTGCGCTGCCGCGTGACGGCGGATTACGACTGCAAGGTTGCGCTGATCCCCGCCATCGACGCGGACGTGCGCAACGAGGATTCCAACTACGACGAGACCTTCTGGCTCTTCGAGGGCGAGGACGAGGATAAAAACGGTGTGCTCACCGTGCGCACCCGCACCCGCGAAAACCCCTTCGGCACGCCGCGCTTCGCCGTCTGCGGCGCAATGGCCGCCGTGCCGACCGAAAAGCCGAAGAAGAACCGCGTCACCGTCGAGGAGGGCTATGTCTCCCGCAAGTTCGTCTTCGACGTCGAGGCCGGGCAGACCGTCAGCTGCGACAAGTTCGTCTGCGTGGCGACCGACCGCGACCACAAGGATGACGAGCTGACCGGCGCCGCGACGGCGGGCGTGCTCAGCGCGCAGGAAGCGGGCTATGACGCGCTGCGCCGCGAGCAGGAGCGCGCGTGGGCGCGCCGCTGGGAAAAGGCCGACGTGCGCATCGACGGCGACGTGGCCGGCCAGCAGGGCATCCGCTTCAACATCTTCCAGCTCTTCTCCACCTATTACGGCGAGGACGCGCAGCTCAACATCGGCCCCAAGGGCTTCACCGGCGAAAAGTATGGCGGCGCGACCTATTGGGACACAGAGGCCTACTGCCTGCCCATGTACACCGCCATCGCGGGCGAGGAAGTCGCGCAGAATCTGCTCAAATACCGCTGGCTGCAAATCGACGGCGCGTACCACAACGCGCGTCAGCAGGGTCTGCCGGGCGCGCTCTATCCGATGGTGACGTTCACGGGCGTCGAGTGCCACAACGAGTGGGAAATCACCTTCGAGGAGATTCACCGCAACAACGCCATCGCCTATGCCATCTACGCCTACACGCAGTACACCGGCGACCGCAGCTACCTCGATCAATACGGCATCGACGTGCTGCTGGGCATCGCGCGGTTCTGGGCGGGGCGCGTGCATTATTCCAAGCGCGCGAATCAATACATGATCCACGGCGTAACCGGCCCGAACGAATACGAAAACAACGTCAACAACAACTGGTACACCAACCGCATGACCGCGTGGGAGCTGGCCTACACCGCCGAGCAGCTCATGCTCATCCCGCGCGAAAAGGCGCAGACGCTCGGCGTGAACGCCGAGGAGATCCGCCGCTTCCGCGAGATCAGCGAAAAGATGTACCTGCCCTACGACGAGGAGCTGGGCGTGTTCGTGCAGCACGATACCTTCCTTGACAAGGATCTGATGCCCGCCGACGCGCTCTCCCCGGCGGATCGCCCGCTGAACCAGAAATGGAGCTGGGATCGGATTCTGCGCTCCTGCTTCATCAAGCAGGCCGACGTGCTGCAAGGGCTGTATTTCCTCGAGCACCTCTACGACAAGGAGACCATCCGCCGCAACTTCGATTTCTATGAGCCGATGACCGTGCACGAGTCGAGCCTGTCCCCGTGCGTGCACAGCATTCTGGCCGCGAGTCTGGGCAAGCTGGAAAAGGCACAGGAGCTGTACCGCCGCACGGCGCGCCTCGATCTGGATAACATCAACAACGACACCTGCGACGGCCTGCACATCACCTCGATGGCCGGAAGCTGGCTTTCCATCGTGCAGGGCTTTGCGGGCATGCGCACGCTGACCGGCAGCCTGAGCTTTGACCCGCAGCTCCCCGACGGGTGGGACGGCTACGCCTTCAAGATCGTCTATCGCGGCCGGCTGATCGAGGTCAGCGTCTCCCGCGAGGGCACGGGACTGAAGCTGCTTTCCGGCGAAGCGCTGACCGTCATGCTGCACGGGCACGAGGTTCGCCTTGCCCCGGCGGAGGCTGACGCATGATCGACATCGCCGTCATCGGCGCAGGGCCGGCCGGATACAGCGCCGCCATCACCGCCAGAAAGCGCGATCAATCCGTCGTCGTCATCGGCCAGAATACCGGCTGGCTCGCCCGTGCGGAGCACGTCGCCAACTATCCCGGCCTGCCCGATATCTCCGGGCGCGACCTGCTGAGCGCCATGGCGAATCAGGCGCAGGCGCTGGGCGCGGAGCTGCGCCCCGGCGTCGTCCATCAGGTGATCGCCATGGGCGATTCGTTCGCGCTCTCGCTGGGCGCGGACTTCATCGAGGCGCGGCGCGTCATCCTCTGCACCGGCGCCAAACAGCCCAAGCTGCTCCCCGGCGAAAACGAGCTGCTCGGGCGCGGCGTCAGCTATTGCGGCACCTGCGACGGCATGCTCTACCGGGGCAGGCGCGTCGCCGTGATCGCGCAGGGGCCGGAAGCCGTAAGCGAGGCCAATTTCCTCGCCGGGCTCTGCCGCGAGGTCGTCTATTTCGGCAAGCCGGAGGACGCGCTCGACCCCCGCATCGTCGTCAGCGGCCAAAAGCCGGAGGCGATTTTGGGCGAGGCTGCCGTTTCCGGCCTTCGTGCCGGGGGCGAAGACCTGCCGTTTGACGGCGTGTTCATCTTTCGCGAGGCGGCGGCGCTCTCCGCGCTGCTGCCGGGGCTGGAGATGGACGGCGCATTCATCCGCGTAGACCGCAGGATGCAGACGAACCTGCCCGGCGTGTTCGCCGCGGGCGACTGCACCGGCCTGCCCCTGCAGGTCGCCAAGGCCGTCGGCGAGGGCTGCGTCGCCGCCATTTCCGCCGCAACCGCCTGACTCCCTCAGCCACGGCTATGCCGTGCCAGACCTTCGGCGTTCCACCTGCCTGCTTCCCGCACAGCGGGCGGCAAGCTCCACGCCCTCGAAGAGGGAGCTCCAGACTGTAAACAAAAAGCTGTTTCACCTTTTTTCCCATGATTTACGCCGTTTTTGCCGTAAAATCATGGGAATTTTGCTTTTTTCCTTGTCCGCGCAAAGCGTCCGTGTTATAATCAATTATGAACATATACACAGAAAGGTTTGTTTTTCTGCCAAACGGTTTTGGATACGACGGAAGGAGGCAAACAGGTGAGAACGATTGAAACGGGCAGGGCGATTGTCGATATCGTCGCTTGGCCCGAGGATCGCCCCTGGGAGGGGCGCTATCAGACGTCCAGCCAGATCGAGGGCGGGCTTTGTCGGCTTGTGCTTTCGCCCGACGTCTTTCACGATGCGGCGCGCGCCAACACCGCCTATCGCCGCTTCGCCCGGAAGATCGAGCGCGCGGGGCTGACCCCGCCGAACGTGCTCTTTCGCCAGATGGTTTCGCGCACATCGCAAAACGTGTTCTGCATCCTGACCACGACGGAATCCGTGTTCAACTCGGCCTGCTCCGTCGGCAAATTCTACGTTGTGGAATCCGGCATCGACGAGCGCCGCCGCCTGTGCGCCGTCCGCGTGCGCGATCATGTTTCCCCCAATAACCCGCAGGAGAACGTCATGTAATATGCAGCCATTGCCGAAAGAATTCGAAGAACAAATGAAACGCCTGCTCGGTGAAGCAGGCTTTTTTGCGTATCTTGACGCGCTGAATCAGCCGTATACCCGCGCGCTGCGCGTCAATCTGCTCCTCCGCCCGGACGGAACGCCGCCCTGCCCCATCGAGGGGCTCGGCGCGCCCGTCCCGTGGACGAAGGGCGCGTATTTCGTCGAGGGCGACGCGCGCCCCGGCCTGTCGCCGCTGCACGAGGGCGGCCTGTTTTACATGCAGGAGCCGAGCGCCCTGACCGCCGTCACCGCGCTCGATCCCCAGCCCGGCGAGCGGGTGCTCGACCTTTGCGCCGCGCCCGGCGGCAAGAGCACGCAGATCGCCGCGCTGATGGCGGGGCGCGGGCTGCTCTGCTGCAACGAGCCCATCCCCAGCCGCGCGCAGATTCTCTCCCGCAACATCGAGCGCATGGGCGTTCGCAACGCCGTTGTGCTCAGCGCCATGCCGGATGCGCTCGTGCCGCGCTTCCCCGCGTTTTTCGACCGCATTTTGGTGGACGCGCCCTGCTCCGGCGAGGGCATGTTCCGCCGCCAGCCGGAAGCGCGCGACGAATGGGACGCCGACGCCCCGCGCCGCTGCGCCGACCGCCAGATGGAGATTTTGGCACAGGCCGCGAAGATGCTCCGCCCCGGCGGCACGATGGTCTATTCCACCTGCACGTTCAACGACACGGAGAACGAGGGCGTGCTCCAGCGCTTTCTGGCGCTGCACCCGGAATTTTCGCTCGTGCCGTTCGCCCTGCCGGGTCTGCCCGAGGCGAAGGACGGCTATCTGCACCTCTATCCGCACGAGATGCGCGGCGAGGGGCATTTTGTCAGCCGCCTGAAAAAAGCCGACGGTGCTGACAAAGCCGACGCGCCCGTTCAGGCCGCGCCCCAGCGGAAAGCGCCCGCCCGCGCCGCCGTCAAGGGCAAAGCGCCCGCGCCCATCGCCCTGCCGGATGTGTTTTCCGATGCGTTCGCGCCGGAGCGGCTGTATACGGCGGGCGACGCGCTTTGGATGCTGCCGGAGGGAATTTCCATCGAGCGGCTCAGCGGCTTGCGCGTGCTGCGCACGGGGCTTTTGCTCGCGCATGCGGAGGGGAAACGCAGCGAGCCGGATCATGCGCTGGCCATGGCGCTGCGCCCGGAGGAAGCCGCGCGAACCGCAAGCCTGACGCAAACGCAGGCGCTGGCCTATCAGGCGGGCGAAACGCTGTCGCTCGGCGACCTGCCCGGCGGCTACACCCTGCTCTGCTGCGAGGGCGTTTCGCTCGGCTGGGGCAAGCAGGCGGGCGGCCTGATGAAAAACCACTATCCCAAGGGTCTGCGGCGAAGGTGAGAGCGGGCTTCACTTCCGCTAAAATTTGCACAAAATACGGGCGCGCAATGCGCGCCCGCGTTTTGTGCAACATTCGCTTTTTGCTCAATGATTGCAATTTTCTATATCCCTACGCCAAAATGGGGCCGCGGCGATTTGCCGCGACCCCTTTTCTTATGATGCCTGAAATTTACAAACCCATATGGCGTTATACTAATTCGCAGTTAAAATGCTTAACA
>OLQO01001285.1_pt1 | contig 16955 bp, 18 predicted proteins | sample 1672281 | NCBI WGS metagenome assembly OLQO01 (sample SAMEA3136667, study PRJEB25190) | human gut metagenome | biome: human gut; feature: human-associated habitat; material: faeces | place: Austria | collected 2013
CTAAATGATATCGAACAAAGCGGTTCGACTTCAAAAAGACATTCAGGAGGACGACAATATGAAAAAGTGGATGATTCTCGCGGCGGCGATTCTGGTGGTTCTGGGAATCGGTTTTGCGGTGAAGGGCGCGAGCGACAAAAAACAGGGCGCGACGCCGGAAGGAACGGCCGTGCCGGAGACGACGACGAGCGCGCCGAATGAAGAGACGGAAACGGCGAACGCGCTGCGCGAAGAGACGGAGACGACGGAGACGACGGAGACGGAGGACGGCGCGGAGGAAATTGACACGCTCTGCGGCCAGATTACGGAGATCAACGACGAATATCTGATTCTGGAAGGCACGCAGCAGGGCACGGTGCAGGTCAACATCTTCGACGACACGCTCTACAACGGTTCGCTCCAGCAGGGTGAGCTGGCCGTCGGCCAGTATGCCGAGGTGATCTACGACGGCAAGATGACGCGTTCCATCCCCGCGCAGATTGCGGCGCTGGCGATCAACGTCTATCCGCTGAAGGGCACGGTGGATGCGGTGGAGGAGGACGGCCGTGTACTCGTGACCCCGGCGGATGGCGGCGAGCAGGTGGTGCTCTCCCTGCCGGACGGCGTGACGATGGAAGCGGGCGAAACCGCGACCTTCTACACCAACGGCATGGCTACCATGTCCATCCCGGCACAGATGAACGCCATCGGCGTGGTGAAGTAAGCGAAAATTAAGAAACCGGTGAGCTGTCCAAGAAGGCGGCTCGCCGGTTTTGCATATGGCGCTATTGCTTCCGAAGGTTGTTTTTTGGTATAATAAAAACAAAGAGAGGAGGGAAACGTTATGCCGACGATTTGCAGATTTCGGGGAATCAAGATTTCGATTAACTGGCGGGATCACATGCCGCCGCATTTCCATGCTTCTTACGGCGAAGATGAAGTCATCGTGTCTATCCCGGATATCGAAGTTTTGGAAGGAAGCATGCCCTCCAAGCAACTTAAAATGCTGTTGGGCTGGGCTGCGTTTCATCAGGATGAATTGATGGAAAATTGGGAATTGGCGCAGAAAAAGCAGGAACTTTTCGAGATTGAGCCGCTGAAATGAGTTTTTCATTCTTCGTTGGGCGAATCCGGAGGTGAGATGAATGAAAAAGACGGTTGAAGAATATCTGGCGCGTGGTTTTTCGCGGCCTTATGCGGAATATTTTGCAAGCGGACGTAAGCAGATTACGGCGGTAAAGGCGAACGATGATTATACGCTGACCTTGACGTTTGACGACGGAGAAAAACGAAGGCTGGATATGCGCGCTGACCTAAGGGAAGGCGTTTTTCAGAAAATCGCTGACTTGAAGGATTTCAAGCGTGTGTATCTGAATGAAGACCACACCGTATGCTGGGATATCGACCCGAAGGTAGACAGCCGGGTGGTATGGAACAATCAAATTGATATTTGCCCGGATACATGTTATGTGGAGTCGGTGCCGATAACGATGGAAAATTGAATATAGAAAGAAAATAGGAACATTCAATCCGAAATGAAAAACGGTACAGAATCAGACTGTAGACAAATACAAGCCACCTTCAAAAAGGCGGCTTGTATTTGTTTTAGATCGCGTCTTCCACGACCAGCGGGCTGATGGCGTTGTAGCCCTGCCCGCTTTGCAGCAGATAGACCGTGTAGGCGCGGCCGCGCGTCACTTGCAGATAGACCGACGCGGCGGTATCGGGAAGCGGATTCGCGCCGATGAACGCGGAATCCAGCGTTTCGATATCCGTGTAAGCGGGCGCGGGAAGCTGATTGGTTTCCGCAAAGAGAAATTCGTATGCGCCGGGAGCGATGCGCTTGAACGAGGTGATCTCCTTGAAGCGCACATCGGAATAGGCCGCGCGGCCATCCGGCAGGAGAACGTCGAGCGCGCCGCTGTTTCGGGCGAGGTTGCCGACGCGGAAATGCGCCGCCCGCGACGGGGCAAAGCAGCAGGTATCCGTGATGCGCAGCAGATCCAGCCCGCCTGGGCGATTGATGACGGCGACGGTGAAGCGGCCGCCGGATTCAAACGGAATGGTCTTCTGGATGTAGATATAGCCGTCCGTGCCGGTGACGGTCACGGTTTGGTAGCCCGCGGCTAGGCGCGTGTAGCCCGAGAGCGACGCGAAATTCAACAGGCTGGCCGCCCGACGGTTGCCCACATAGACGCGGAAGGCGGGATAGCCGTAGGCCGCGTTTAGAAAGCGAACGGCGGCGTATGTAATCGTGGGCAGGGGCTGGACGGGCAGCGGCTGGATGACGTTGCCGGGGGAAACGGGGCCGCCTTCGCCGGGGCTCGGCAGGGGCGCGACGGGAACGTGGCCGTCGTCGTCGGGATTGGGCCAGGGAATCACCGGAACCGGCCCGTCGTCCTCCCCGGAGTAGACGGGACCACCTTCGCCGGGATTGGGCAGGGGCGCGACGGGCGCATCCAAAATGCTTCGATCTTGTTCCATATCTGCATGGCGGAGTTCGTCAAAAACTCCGCCGCCCTCCTTTCTCTCAGATACCATAGCCTATTCCAAAGAGGAGGGCGGTGTGAAGGGGGGTGACCTTTGAAAAAGAAGACGCTTGATTTAACGGAATGGATGTGATAAGATCAAATAGAAGAGAGAACATGGGAGAAAGGCGTATGAACGAAGGTAGAACGATATCGTTTACTCTTGGCGGGCTTGCGTTCGAATACGATGAGCAAAAGAATCAAATCAACATTAAAAAGCATGGAATTTCCTTCAAAAGTGCGGCGCGCATCTTTTTTGATTATGACCGAATCGAATTATGCGACGATGAGCATAGTGAAGGCGAAATACGATATGATACCATAGGAGACACGTCGTCAGGCAACCTTGTACTGGTCGGCGAGGTCGGACAATCTATCGGAAAGATCAATGAAATCCTGTTTGTTGTGTACACAGAACGAATAAAAATAGAAAATAACGGTAAGCGGACAGAAGTGACTCGCCTGATTTCAGCCAGATTGGCGACAAACTTTGAAAGGGGATTGTATTATGGTAAATATGAATAGCCTGCCTGCCGAAACCAGAAGGGAACTGGCTTTTACTCCGGAAGAATTGGCGGAACTGGAGAACGCGCGGAAAATGCCGATTACATTTGACGAAGACTGCCCGGAAACAACGCCGGAACGGGCAATTAAATTCAAACGGGTGAACCCGCCGAGAAAAACGGCGGACGCACAATAAAGAAAACGGATTGCCGAAGTTTGCAGAAGCAGACGGGCAATCCGTTTTGATGTTTGAAGGTGCGCGTTTAATCCGCCAGCGTGCCCATCGGATCCCACGGTTCGAGGACGACCGGCTCCTGCGCGGCGAGGTCGGCGAGGCTGCCGAGGTATTCCCGCTCGACGGCGGCTTGGAAGACGTACTGATCGAACCAGCTATCCGAGCAGACATAGTAGCCCTTTTCGCCGTTCTTGTCGCCCCAACTGTTTTCAATCTTCCAGCGGGTCGGCTTTCCGGCTTCGTCGAGGTTCACGCCGGTGAGCACCATGGCGTGATTCATGGCGGCGAGGCCGTAATCCAGCGCGTCGGCCTTGTCCATGGCCAGAGAGAGGCCGGTCAGCGCGGCAAAATCAAAGCTGCGGTCATCCCAAACGCCCAGCGTGCGCTCACCGAAGTGGCCGACGTCGCTGCCGAACCAGACGACCTTGCCCGCCTTGAGCTGGGCGATGATCGCGGCCTTGAGTTCGTCCATCGTCAGGTTGAGGTGGACGACGGGGCGGCCTTCGACGACGTTGCCCAGCAGGCGGATGGTGTAGGTCTTGTGATAGGGCTTATCGGCCGTCGGGGCGTTGATGACGCTGACGATCTGATCGAGCAGATCGCCGACGTAGCGCTCGGCGAAGGTCAGCGGGGTGAGGTTCTTTTCGATGTGATAGACCTGATCTTTATCGACAAACTCAAAATCGAAGGCCTTGGGCGGCTCGCCGTGGCAGCTGCAGAGGAAGCCGTAAATCGCATCCAGCGTCTTGTTTTTTTCGGCCTGAATGGCGTCCGCGCCGGCTTTGTCGGCAACCATCCGGCGCAGGCCTGCCGCCGCGACCTTGAGCGCGCGGTTGAGCTGCGCGTTCATCGAGCGGGTGTTGCTGCTCTGATATGTTTCGTCATAGACGTCCTTGGGCACCACGCCGTATTTGCGGACGATGTTGGCGAACATATCCCACTGGCCGCCGTCGTGCACGCCGGTGGAGAGAATGTGCATCACCGTGCGGTCGGTCGTCGGCAGAGCGGCGGTTTCCAAAATGCTCTCGAGGAAGTAATTGCAGCGCTCGAACTTATCCCAAAAGGCGAGATAGCTCTGCGACAGCTCAAAATTTTCGAGGTTGCGCGCCTGAGCGATTCGCTCGCGCAGAACGTTGGTCGCCGCAAAGAGCCAGCAGCGGCCGCTGGATTTCTGGTTGGTGACCTCCAGCGTCGGCACCTCGATGGAAAACTTCTGGCGCATGGCGTTCGCGCCCTTTGAAGAAAACGCGACGCTGCTCAATTCGCTTTTGGAAAGCGCGAGGGTGGCGAGATGGCGCTCGGCGCTGGCTTCATAATCCGCGCCGAAACGATTCAGCAAGGAATCGGTAACAGGCTTCATCGGTGAATCATCCTTTCCTATTGCATTACTGGGAATTGATGAAATCAGTGTACGCCTAAATGAAGAAAATGTCAAGAGCGACGCGCGAGAGGAACGTGCATGCGAACGACTTGAAAACGGAAAATTAGCTAAAAAAAGGCGCGAACGGTATTGGTAACTTGACAAGCGAGGGGAAAGAAGACTATAATAAAAATGATAAAGCCAGATGTTATCCATGATGGGCTGAAGGTGGAAATCAAACGTATTTGATATGAAAGCCCGAGGCCAGACAAGCGGTAGTCTCGGGCTTTTGCCATTTAAGCGGGACGAAAAAATGCCGAAAGGGCGTTGAAGGGAATACGAAGCATGGAAAAAAGGAAAATTGCCGTTGCGGGCACTGGTTATGTGGGTTTGTCAATTGCCACGTTGCTTTCTCAGCACCATCAGGTGACCGCAGTTGATATTGTTCCGGAGAAGGTTGAGCTGATCAACAATCGCAAGTCTCCGATTCAGGATGACTATATCGAGAAGTACTTCGCAGAGAAAGAACTGAATTTGACTGCAACGCTGGATGCAAAGGCTGCGTACTCAGATGCGGACTTTGTTGTTATAGCGGCTCCTACGAACTACGACAGCCACACGCAGCGCTTCGATACGAGCGCGGTCGAGGCTGTGATCAAGCTGGTTATGGAGTACAACCCGGATGCCATCATGGTCATTAAGTCTACCATTCCGGTTGGCTACACTGCAAGCGCACGTAAGAAGTTCGGCAGCAAGAACATCATCTTCAGCCCGGAGTTCCTGCGCGAATCCAAGGCTCTTTATGACAATCTTTATCCTTCTCGTATCATCGTCGGCACTGATTTAAGTGATGAGCGATTGGTAGAGGCCGCACACGAGTTCGCGGCGCTGTTGCAGGAGGGCGCCATCAAGGAAGACATTGATACGCTGTTCATGGGCTTCACCGAGGCGGAGGCCGTCAAGCTGTTCGCCAACACGTATCTGGCGCTGCGGGTCGCCTATTTCAACGAGCTGGATACATACGCCGAGAGCAAGGGGCTGGATACGAAGCAGATCATCGAAGGCGTGTGTCTGGATCCGCGCATCGGGGCGCATTACAACAACCCGAGCTTTGGCTACGGCGGATATTGCCTGCCGAAGGACACCAAGCAGCTTTTGGCCAATTACGCCGACGTGCCGCAGAACATGATGTCGGCGATTGTGGAGAGCAACAGAACCCGAAAGGACTTTATCGCAGACCGTGTCCTGAAGCTGGCTGGTTACTACGGCTATGATGAGGATAATGAATACGATGAGAAGCAGGAAAAATCTGTGACCATCGGCGTGTACCGCCTGACCATGAAGAGCAACAGCGATAATTTCCGCCAGAGTTCTATTCAGGGTGTCATGAAGCGCATCAAGGCAAAGGGCGCGACGGTGGTGATCTATGAGCCAACACTGAAAGACGGAGAGACTTTCTTTGGATCGGTAGTGGTTAATGATCTGGCTAAGTTCAAGGAAATGAGCCATGCCATCATCGCAAATCGCTATGACAAGTGTCTGGATGATGTGAAGGCTAAAGTCTATACACGTGATATTTTCCAGAGAGATTAATGTGCAATTAAAAAGGAAACACAGAAGGGAAATGCAGGATATCCGCGCTTTGTGTTGACCGAGATGTTGATGAAGAAATTGAGAAGGATTGTGGGAAAGATTTATGGGGAAGAAACTTGCGATTGCGATGTTCGGACAGAAGCACTTATCGAGAGAAGGCGGAGTAGAGATCGTTGTCAAAGAGCTCTGCACCCGAATGGCACAGAATGGCTGTGACGTGACTTGCTACAACAGATCGGGACATCATGTGAGCGGTGCGGAATATGACGATGCTGGTAAAACGGAGTACGAGGGAATCCGTCAGAAGTCTGTTCCGACCATTGAACGGCGCGGACTTGCTGCGGTAAGCTCTTCATTCTTCGCGGCTCTTTGCAGTGCGTTTGGAAAATACGATGTGGTGCACATCCACGCCGAAGGACCGGCCTTCTTCTCATGGCTGCCGAAGATGTTTGGAAAAAGAGTTGTAGTTACCGTCCATGGCATCGACTGGCAGCGCGAGAAATGGCAATCAGGACTTGGATCTAAGTTTATCCATCAAGGCGAAAAAAATGCTGCGAAATATGCGGACGAGGTCATTGTTCTAAGCAAAGAAGCGCAGGACTATTTTAAGGAAACTTATGGAAGAGAAACGCACTTTATCCCTAATGGCGTGAATAGGCCGCAGATTCGGGAAGCAAGTCTGATTACAGATAAGTTCGGGCTGAAAAAAGACTCATACATATTGTTCCTCGGTCGTCTGGTGCCAGAAAAGGGGATTCGATATCTGGTTGAGGCCTTCAAGAATGTCAAGACGGATAAAAAGCTGGTCATCGCAGGCGGCTCCAGCGATACGGATTCCTTTACGGAGGAATTGAAAGAACTGGCGAAGGGCGACGATCGGATTCTCTTTACCGGGTTTGTGCAGGGAGCAATGCTGGGTGAACTATACAGCAATGCTTACATTTACACACTGCCGTCTGATCTGGAAGGAATGCCATTAAGTCTGCTGGAGGCAATGAGCTACGGCAACTGCTGTTTGGTTTCGGATATTCCGGAGTGCGCAGAGGTTGTGGAAGATAAGGCATTGATTTTCAAAAAGTCAGATGTAGAGGACTTGCGAGAAAAATTGCAAGATGCCTGTGACCATCCTGAAATGGTTATGAAAATGAAGAATCAGGCAGCTGACTTTATCTGCAAGAAATATAACTGGGATGAAGTTGTAAAGGAAACGATGAAGTTATATAGAAAATGATGAAAAAAAATATTTCTGCTATTTTTTATCTGAACAGGAGATATGAAATAAAGCAAACTCACAGAAAAGGAAATTAGGATATGCGGATTTTACTTGTAAATAAATTTATATTTCCCAAAGGTGGAGCGGAAACGTATACATTCGATGTAGGAAAAATGTTAGAAGAACATGGGCACGAAGTTCAATACTTTGGCCTTGAGAATGAGAAAAATATAGTAGGAAATCGAGTAGGCTCATATGTGACGAATATGGATTTCTCTCAAGGAATAAAGGCAAATTTAAATGCACCTTTTCGTATTATCTACTCAAGAGAAGCGCGTAAAAAAATTCGTGCGGTTTTAGATGACTTTCAGCCGGATGTTGTACATCTCAATAATATACAGTATCATCTGACCCCTTCTATTATTTTGGAAATTAACAAATGGCGTAAAGAAACAAAAAAAGAATGTAAGATTGTTTACACGACACATGACTATCAGCTTGTTTGTCCCAGCCATGGAATGTTCGATGTGAACATGAAGCCGTGTGAACGATGCTTGGATGGTCATTATATTCATTGCCTTCAAACTAAATGTTTGAAAAATTCCAGAGCAAAAAGTCTCCTTGGAACGTTGGATGGATATATGTGGAAATATAGCAAAGCATACTCATATGTAGATGCCTATATTTGCTGTAGCTTTTTTCTTAAATCAAAACTTGACACGCAGAAAAGATTCCGTGATAAAACCATTGGGCTGCATAATTTCAAAAAGGAAATGCCGCACTTGGATAACATTCAAAAAAAAGGTTATGTATTAGAGTTTGGCCATCTTTCGCGAGACAAAGGAACGGATACGTTGCTTGAAGTAGCCAAGAAGATGCCCGATACCGAATTTGTGTTTATTGGCTATGGCCCGTCGGCTGATAAAATGAAGGATATTCCAAATGTGAAGTATCTGGGATTTAAGACTGGAGAAGAACTTTATCGCATTATTGCTGAGGCAGCAATCAGTGTCTGCCCGTCTGAATGGTATGAAAACTGCCCGTACTCCGTTATGGAGTCTGTACTTTTGGGTACGCCTGTTGTTGGATCTAAAATGGGAGGTATCCCAGAATTAATTGAGCCTGGTAAAACCGGAGAATTGTTTGAAGCAGGTAATGTGGAAGATCTGATGAAGGCGATAAAGAAAGTTCTTCAAACACAAGACGTATTGGAAAGATATACAAAGAATTGTAGTCAGGTGAAATATGAAACGACAGAGAGCTACTATATAAAACTGATGAAAATTTATCGAGGAGAAAAGAATGTGGAACAAATTTCTTCGTAACCCACTTCATATTGTCAAAGATTATGAGCTGAGAAAACTGCTTTGGCAATCGGGGGGTGGCACAGCGGTTTGTAAAAAATATCTGAAGTTCAGAGATATCGCTCCTGAAAAGCTGACGTTCCCAGAAACCCAAGTAGATGAACCTATTTGGTTATTCTGGAATACAGGGTTGGAGCAGGCACCTGAGATAGTAAGGACGTGCTATCAATCTGTAAAAAAATATGCCGGCAGACAAGTTGTTTTGCTTACAGAAAACAATGTGCAGAACTATATAAATGTGCCGGATTATCTGAATGAAAAATTAAAAAGTGGAGTCCTTCCATTAGCGATTTATACAGATTTGATGCGTGTAGCATTATTGGAGCATTATGGTGGGACATGGATGGATGCAACAATACTGCTAACAGATGAAATCCCACAGGAAATATTAAATAGTGATTTTTTTGTGTTTCATAATTCACTCGGCGAAATTGATAATCCCGTATTGTATCCGGTCTGGTTTATCCACGCTAAGCGACATAATAGAACGATTTGTGAGATTCGTAATGTTCTATTTGCCTACTGGAAACGAAATAATCATGTACCAGAATATCTGTTTTCAAATATTGTAATTACACAAATAATGAGGTCATCACCAGAGGTTGAGAAAAAGATGCCTTATTTGAATAGTGACTACAGCGAATATCTGGTTAGAGTATTAGGAGATAAATTCACAGAGGAAAAGTTTAATTGGATTAAGCGGCTTACTGGGATACATAAACTAACCTATAAATTAGAACCATCTATTGATAAGGAGGAAACAGTTTACCATTATCTGGTGCGGAATCTATGAGCCTTTTGAATAGTAGTTTCTGCAAGATAAAGGGAGACAATTAAATTATTATGCTGAATGACTACTATCAAAATATTGGCATGAAGGGCTTTATTCAAAGATATGGAATTGTGAATGCCGTCAAACGAGGGGCATTTATGTTTATCAAATTGCATCTTGTCAAGGATTATGAGGTGCGGAAGGTATTGTGGCAGGAACGAGCTTCTTCAAAGATAAAACCATATTTAAAGTATAAGGACACAAATGTTCAGGGGCTTAGCTTTCCAGAAAATGGTGTAGAGAATCCGATCTGGATTTATTGGAACAAAGGTATTGAACAGGCACCGATCATTATTCAGAAGTGCTATGAATCTGTATGTAAACATTCGAATCAAAAAATCATTTTGCTGAATGACCAAAATCTTGCAGATTACATTCGATTGCCAGATTACATTGAAAAGAAAAAGGACGCTGGCCAGATTCCGATGGCTGGATATGCGGATCTGATGAGATTTGCATTACTGGAACATTATGGTGGAACGTGGATTGATTCAACGGTATATCTTACAGATCCTATTCCAGATATGATTTTAAATAGCGATTTTTTTGCAGTACGAAATTCACTGCTGCTGATAGATAACCCTGTGCTATATCCTGCATGGTTTCTTCATGCAAAAAAGGGAAACAAAACAATTCGAGAAATAAGAAATGTTGCTTTCGCATATTGGCTCAAAAACGAACATGTAATTGAGTATCTGCTGCCGAATTTGATTATCACTTTGGTGGTAAAGAGCAATCCGGAAGTTGAGAAAGCAATTCCATATATGAACAGTGATTATAGCGAGTATCTTGTTAAGGTTTTAGCTGATGATTATTCAGAAGAGAAATGGAATTGGATTAAAAAGCTTACAGGTATTCATAAGCTGACATATAAATTATCACCGGACATTGAAGCAGAAGGCACATTTTATAAGGCGCTGATTGAAAACAGTATAGAATAAATATTGCAAAGTGGGTTGGAGAAGAAGTATGGGAGCAGTTGAATTAATAAAAAGCGATTTGTTTCGCTATGCTGGAACAACATCATCTAAGGCATTTATTAAAACATATGTTAAAGAAGCTGGTTTTCGCTTCTCCGTGGCATTTCGGTTGGTAAATGCGGGGGGGAGGATTAAAATTGCTGGGAGCAATCCTATGGAACTTGAGAAATCACCAGCAGATTCAGATACTTAGAAAAACGAAAATTGGATATGGACTATATATTAGCCATGGAGGGCCTGTTGTTGTTAACCCTTCAACAGTTATTGGAAATAATTGCAATCTTTCTCAATTTGTAACGATTGGCTCAAATGAAGGAAAAGCAGCAGTGATAGGAGATAATGTTTATATTGGCCCTAATACTTGTATAGTTGAGGATGTATGTATTGGAGATAATGCTACGATTGGTGCAGGAAGTGTTGTTACTAAGGATATTCCATCAAATGCAACGGCGGCTGGAAACTATGCAAAAGTGCTGAATTTTAATAATCCGGGTAGATATATTCAAAATAGATATTTGGAATAGTGATTCGAAGAGTAGAAGAGGAATATTATGAAAAACATATTGTTTGTGATGCCATCGTTAGGCAGTGGCGGAGCAGAAAAAAGTCTTGTGAATTTATTAAATCTTATAGATTATGAAAAGTATGCAGTGGATTTGCTGCTTTTCAAACGAGAAGGACTATTTTTGTCTCAAATTCCTAAGGAAGTACGATTATTACAGCCTACAGATTCACTGCAATATGCTTATAAAATTGATAGAGGGATGTTTAGCTCAGTTTCAGGTGTTAAAGCTGGAATTCTAAGAGGGACAAGTACATTTATATGTAAATGTCTTTACAAGGAAAATGCAAGACAACAGAGATGGATAAAATTCTATAAACGGTACTTGCCAAATTTGGAAGGCGAATATGATATTGCTATTGGATTCTTAGAGGGCGATGCATCATATTATGTGATTGACAAGGTTAATGCAAAGAAAAAAATACTTTGGATTCATAACGATTTCAACGAAATAAAGAAATATGAAGATGCGAAGATTTACGAAAAGTATTTTCAAAAAGCAGACAGCGTTGTAAGTATCTCTGATAAATGTGTGCAGATATTAAAACAGAATTATCCTGCCTTTGTAAACAAATTTTATTGTTTGCCCAATTTAACATCGGGTTCTTTATTGAAAAAGATGTCGGAAGAGTTCGAAGTATCAGAGTTTGAAAAAAATCAGTTTAATGTTTTGTCAATAGGCCGTTTAACAAGACAAAAGGGCTATGATTTTGCAATCGATGCAGTGAAAATCTTGAAAGAAAAGTATTCAGATATTCATTGGTGGATTATAGGAGCAGGTGAGCTTGAAGAGCAGCTCAAAAAACAAGTAAAAGACAATGAACTAGAGGAGTATATTACATTTCTGGGATTGAGAGCAAATCCATACCCGTATATTAGGAGGTGCAATTTGTTAGTACAGCCTTCCAGATGGGAAGGAAAATCAGTTGTTTTGGATGAAGCAAAAATACTGGCAAAACCAATACTTGCAACTAATTATTCTACAATTAAGGATCAGTTGAAGGATAAGAAAGAGGGGCTGATTACTGATATAAGTCCTAATGCAATAGCCAAAGGAATAATTGAACTTAGAGAGAATCCCCAATTGTATAACTCCATTCAGTGTTACTTGGATAAACATGAGTACGGTAATGAAAAAGAGATTCTACAATATTATGAATTGCTAGAAAAACAAGGTAACTAGTGTGGATATGAAAATATAAAAAAGAGGAACAATCGTATGAGGGTTTTGTTTATATCAAAAAGCATTCATGATGTATCAGGGGCAGGAGTAGGCTCAAGAATGCATTTGAATGTATTGAAAAAATTAGTTGGAGAAGAAAATGTATATGTAGTGGATGTTGGGGTATCTGAGACTGCCTGCAGAGAAGAAAAGTATATTGCGTATGGAAAATATCACGGCATTTTAGATCGACTGAATAGGTGTTTAGAGGGAAACACATATTTATTTAGTAATAAGATTATAGGTGATATATGTCAATTGATAAAAAATGAGAGTATTTCTTTTGTTTTTGTTGATGATTCTTACTATGGAAATTTAGTAAAAACGATAAAAGAAAAATGCGATGCAGTGGCAGTTGTCACCTTTTTTCATGACGTCAAGGCAGAGTTGTTTAGAATTTGGATAAAAAACGCACCATGGTACGACAAAATTGATTTCAGAATTGGATTGACCCAGGAAAAGATCAGCACGACACATACAGACGCCAATATCGTCTTAAACCAAAATGAAAATAAGTTACTAAAAAGATATTATAATGTGGATGCGGACTTTTATTTTCCTGTATGCGTATCGAAAAATCACACGCAACAAATGGGCTTGAATCCATATTGTGGAAATAAAAAACATATTCTATTTGTTGGCACATATTATTTGCCAAACATTCAGGGCCTGCATTGGTTTTGTGATACAGTATTTGATAATGTCAAAGAGAATTATGATATATGGGTAATCGGAAAAGGATTAGAAAAAGCACGAGATGAGTTTGATGACGATGATATCCATGTGATTGGGTTTGTTGACAGTTTATCAGAATACTATAGTTACGCAGATATGGTAATAGCACCCTTAACAGATGGTGGAGGGATGAAAATAAAAACTGCAGAAGCAATCTCCTATGGAAAGATGTTTTTAGGGTCTTCAGAAAGCCTATATGGATACTGGGAGGAAATTCCCGATGATTTGAAAGGTAAAGTTGTGTTTAAATGTGATACAGCGGAAGAATATCTGAATGCTTTCAACAAGATAGATGAGAAGCCAATCTGTAAGAAAAATGAGGAACTGATCACGCTTTATGATCGACTTTATTCTGAAAATGCAGCTTATAATATCATGAAAGATATTGTCGAAAAAACAACAGGAGTAAAACTATGATTATCACAAAAACACCATTCCGTATGTCTTTTTTTGGCGGCGGAACAGATATGGAAAGTTTTTTTAGAGAAAACGGTGGAGCTGTTTTATCTACCACATTTGACAAATATTGCTATGTAAATGTACGCCATTTACCGAGGTTTTTTGACTATTCTACGGAATTGTCATATTCAAAGACGGAACGTGTGACAAACATTGATGATATTCAGCATCCTGCAATTCGCAATGCAATGAAAATGTTGGATATGCATGAGATTCGTCTTACCTATGAGGCGGATCTTCCGGCACGCTCTGGTTTAGGTACTTCAAGTTCCTTTGCAGTTGGAATGTTAAATGCTTTTTATGCTTTGAAGGGCAAGTACGCAGACAAGAAGAAACTGGCAGATGAAGCAATTTATTTGGAACGGAATCTTTGCCAGGAAGCTGGTGGTTGGCAGGATCAAATTGCTGCATCTTTCGGTGGGTTCAATCGTATCAACTTTAATGCAGACGGATATGAAGTCCTGCCGGTTATTATTTCACCAGAAAGAAAGAAGCGGCTTAATCAGAATTTAATGATGTTCTTTACTGGGTTTACCCGTTTTTCTTCTGATGTGCAGAAAGCAAATGCAGCAGGAAAACAAGATAAGACTGCTCAGTTGAAAGAGATGCTTGCTCTAGTTGATGATGCTGAACTTGTTTTGACGGATAAGAATGCGGATCTTGATGATTTTGGCAGAATGCTGGATCATACCTGGAGACTAAAGCGTCAAACTGGATCGGCTGTTTCGACGAACAGTATTGATGATTTGTATGCCAAAGGCGTGGCTGCTGGTGCGTTGGGTGGAAAACTTCTCGGCGCCGGCGGTGGTGGATTCCTCGTATTCTATGTTCAGCCTGAACGTCAGGATGCGGTGCGTTGGGCGATGCGTGACCTGATGCATATTCCGTTTGCATTTGAAGACGGTGGTACAAGGGTGATTCATTATACGCCGGAGACATATATTCCGAAGGAGTAGGGTATACCTTTGCACCGGAGCCCCCAATCATTAGAAATGGAGTTCGCGTTTCTGTCGGAGGAAAGGTGGTTGGAAATATCACAATTGGCGATAATGCAATTATTGCGGCAAACGCAGCAGTAGTAAAAGATGTCAGAGAAAACGAAGGCATACGGAAATGATGCTATGAGGTAAAAGCATGAAGGATTTAATGAAGCATCTAGATATACTAATTAGTAGATATCCAGTTTTAGAGGAATCAAGGCAAGATATTGAAAATGCATATTTAGTTCTTGAAGGGTGTTACAGGGAAAAGAAAAAAGTTCTCATAGCCGGAAATGGCGGATCGGCAGCGGATGCAGAGCATATTGTCGGGGAATTAATGAAGGGATTTAAACTTCCCAGAAAACTCGACACAGGTTTTGCCAGCAAGTTAATTGAAAAAGATGAAGAGCTGGGCCGTGTTTTAGCGGTGAATCTTCAAGGAGCACTCCCGGCGATTGCGTTAGATGGTCATATGGCATTATCTACAGCATATATGAATGATTGCGAACCTTTACTCTGCTTTGCGCAGCAAGTGAATGGCTATGGCATAGAAGGAGATGTGTTCTTAGGAATTTCTACAAGCGGAAACAGTAAGAATGTTTTGTATGCAGCTGTTACTGCACATGTAAAAGGGATGAAAGTAATTGGTTTGACAGGAGCTAAAAAGAGCAAGCTTGAACAAATGAGCGATGTTTGTATTAAAGTGCCTCAAACAGAGACATATATGATTCAAGAACTGCATCTTCCAGTTTACCATTGTTTATGTTTGATGTTAGAAGATAAGTTTTTTGGGAAATAAAGTATGAAAATAAAAATAAAAATGTTGCCAGTGTACGCAATTATATTCTTTATGATATTAGGCGTAGGGTTGCTAAAACCATTTACAGGTTCATTATCTTTTGGAAAGACAGATTATATTATAATGGAAACAGGTATTTTTTCTATTATTTTATGCTCTATTTATTTAATTAGATATAGACCTAAATGGGATATGATTTATGTCTATTTATTAATTGCGCTTATAGTATTAATAGTAGGAGTTCATACATCAGTGAGGGCAGAAAAAAATGTTTTTTCTTATGATGTAAGAATATCTGTATTTAAATACTGCTATATTTTTTTAGCGTTTCCAATTTATCAGCTTTTATCTAGGGAGATTTGGGAGTTTAAAAGATTTTTGAATTTAATTGTTAATATAACAATATTGTCAATATTAATAAGAACAATTATTTCCATTATTCAGAAATTTACAGGCGTAATTATTTTTTCAGAAATTGCTACAGAATATGCCGCAGCAGGGTGGATAAGAAATGGATGGTTAAGAGTTAATCCGCCAGCATTTTCTGTTATTATAATACCAATACTAATGTATTTGTATTATGAATCTAAAGAAGAGAAAAGAAAGAAATATTTAATATATGCTGCATATGTTATAGCTTATTCTATGATTATTCATGGTGCCCGTTCAGTGACAATTTATCAAATTATAGAATTGGTGTTTATAGTTTTGTACAAAAGGAAAAGTACAAAAAAACAAATGCTTTTATTCGCATGTATAGCAACAAGCTGCATTTGTTTTATAAATTCTTCAGTGGGAAATAATTTTATTAATAGTTTTTTAGTAGGAGAAAATGCTGGTTCAACAACAGGAAGGATCGAAGCGTTAGCATATTATACAAGTTTGATTCGTCAACATTTTTGGACGGGAACTGGTTTTTTATCCTTTGCTGAAAGGAAATTCACTGGAAAAGTAGGATATGTTGTTGCAACATTGGATGACATTGGAATATTATATTCTTTTGTACAGGTTGGGGTAACGATTATTGTATTTTATTTACTATATATAGTTCGCAGTCTTTATGTTGGGCAGAAAATCAAAAAGAGAGATAAGGATTCTAACTTATATTTGCTAGTATACGGAAATATGCTAGCGGTTATTCTGACAATAATAAATATAGATATGTTTTTTGGAATTTATCTTTTGGCAGTTCCTTTTTGTATCGCGATTGTTGAATATGCAAGCAAACAAGTTCCATATATGTGTGAACTCCCTCGATAATTAGCTATCGTTATGAGGACGCCATATATCTCGATTATGAGATTTAAATTCCTGATTCCAGACATGGAATTATGCGGAAAAAGATCCGTGGAATAAACTATATTTACTATCGGGTCATCGATGAAGAGATCGGCTAAAAGTGGATTCAGTGTATGAGGATAAATAAATGAATGTAAAAAATGCGATTAATAAATTATTTAGAATAGGTATTTCAATACCATATTGTTTCATAAAAAGAGTCAAAAGAGACGGTGTAGACTTTTTTATGACTGAAGCATGCCATATTGCGGAAAATAGTCAGTATCAGCTAGCATTTCGAAAAATACCTAAAAAGTATGACGACGTACCTA
>OLQO01001290.1_pt1 | contig 16926 bp, 24 predicted proteins | sample 1672281 | NCBI WGS metagenome assembly OLQO01 (sample SAMEA3136667, study PRJEB25190) | human gut metagenome | biome: human gut; feature: human-associated habitat; material: faeces | place: Austria | collected 2013
AGCTGGCCCTCGGTGCAGCCGATGTGGCAGAAAAGAAGGTCACGCCCCGCATGACACTGGATCCAACCGAAAGCACCGGCGATTTTAAGGACATCTGGTGGGTCGGCGACACCATTGACGGCGGCTATGTGGCTGTCCGTCTGATGAACGCACTCTCCACCGGCGGTTTGACCCTGAAGACTACCGACAAAGGCAAGGGCAACATCTCCGTCACTCTGACCGGCTGCCCCCGTCTGGGCAGTGACGTGGTGCCTATGGAGTGGTACTACAGCCCCAAGGTCGCAGCATAAGGAGGTTACAATATGAAAACCCTGAATCAGATGGACGAAACCGAGTTCCTGCGGCGCTGCTGGCTCATCGCTGACGCGGTGTCTGACCTGCTGACCAAGACCAAAGTCATGGAGCTGCGCAAGGTTATGCCGGTTTTCAACGGCAACGAGACCGAAGAGGAAAAGAAGCAGAAGAGGGAAGAGCAGAGCCGAAAAAACCTCAAGGCAATGGCAAAAAGCCTGCTCTTTGAGAACGCTGAGGCTACCGCCAAGCTGCTTCCGCTGCTCTATGAGCCGGACGTGGACAAGGACGGCAAGACCGAGACCATGACGCCGTTCAAGATCCTGCGCGTTATCACTGCCACCATCGAGGACAAGGACGTGCTGGATTTTTTGTTATCGTTGGCGAAGCTGGGCCAGACGAGTATCGACGCCTGACTTCGTCCATTCGGATCGATATGCTGCGGCTCATCGGCAAGCCCTACATCGTCCAGCACATCATGAACACCCGGCGGCAAGAGGCTATTGCTTTGAGCTACCAGGCATACATGACGGACACGCTGGCAAGCTTTGCAGGCGTAGAAGAGCGCTGGACTGACCGGGTGGCAGGAATCATCGACCCCCGCCCCTCAGAGCCACAGCAAAGCGCCGAAGAAGTGATACAGAGAATCAAAAATGGCTTGAATGGAGGTGAAGAAACCTGAAGCTCTTTGAATTGAGCGCCACCCTCGGGCTGGACACGTCGGCGTATGAAAAAAATATCGATAGTGCAAAGCAGACTATGCAAAGCGCTGCCAAGTCTATGCAACAGAGCACAAGCAAAGCTGGTTCTGGTGCAGAAAGTATGGCAAAACAATTTGCCTCAGCCGCAGCAAAAGCTCATATTCTGGCAATCGCAGTCGTAACTGTAGCAGAAAAAGCTTTATCCGGCGTCTCGAATTTAGTAAGTACTGGAGTCCAGTACAACATGCAAATGGAAAAATACCAGACTGCATTTACTAATATGTTGGGCAGCGCCGAAAAGGCTGCAAGCGCTTTGCAGCAAATCAAAGAGGATGCAGCACGCACCCCACTTGACGTTGCATCTTTAGTGCAGGCAAACCAGCTTTTGATTTCTGCCGGTGTTGACGCAGGCGAGGCAAGAAAAACCATCCTTGCACTAGGAGACGCGGTGGCTGCTGCTGGTGGTGGCAATGCAGAGCTTTCCCGCATGGCACAAAACTTACAGCAAGTCAAGAATGTCGGTAAAGCGGCAAGTATTGACATCAAGCAGTTTGCTTATGCAGGTATTGACATCTACGGTATTCTGGCCGATTACACCGGAAAATCCACCGCAGAAGTCCAGAAAATGACCATCACATACGACCTTCTGACCGCAGCACTTCAAAGAGCATCCGAAGAAGGCGGACGGTATTACAACGCAATGGAAACGCAGAGCCAAACCCTAAGCGGGCGGCTTGACACCTTGCGTGATAACTGGTCGCAGCTTCTTGGAAGCCTTTCAGAGGGCCTTGCCGATGTAGAGGGCGATTTGGTTTCTGCTGCTACCGAGTGGGTACAGACGCTGCAAACCTCTTTCGAAGAATACGGCGCAAAGGGCCTAATGGAAGCGGGCGGCAGTATCGTAAATGATATTGCGAACGGCATCGCAAACCACATTCCACAGCTTGCGGAGCAGGCCGGGGCCGCTGTTCAGCGTTTTTCGGACTACCTCGTTGAAAATATGGAGACTATCGTGGAGACCGGCGGAAACCTTCTCGCCAGCCTTGCCGATGGTATCTTAAATGCTTTCCCTGATATTGCAAATGCCGCCGTGCAGACGGTAGGAACTCTGGCCTCTGAATTATGGGCGAATGCAGACAAGATTTTCGAGCAGGGCGCACAGCTGGTTGGAAAGCTTTGCGAAGGACTTCTCAGCGTTTTGGGGAATGTAATCGAAGCGACCGGAACAATCGCGGAAGCTATCGTCACAAAAATTTTCTCAACAGACTGGGGCGCCGTCGGCAAAAATATCGTTTCCGCAATCGGTCAAGGTATTTCCAACGGTATCGCATCTTTGAGCGGACCGCTTGACCGGCTGTCTTATAAGCTAAACCATGCACTCGGCAAAGTGGGATACGCTGAGTATAACAGCTTTGAAGCGTGGGCGGCGGCAAACGGAAAGACTGACGAGACAGAATATCAGCATGGAAGCCAGAAAGACGATGACTATTGGCGTCGCTACGGTGAACGGATGGCGGCGCAATACGGGCTGAACGAGAAAACGGAGCCAGAGCCTACCGGTACGGGTGGAGACGGCGCCGGAGTCACTCCTGGCAAGACCACAACTCCGAAGCACGTCGCCGCTGATACCAAAAAGCTGGCCGATACCATCAAGGAGACCTCTCAGGAGATACTTGTCGGTACGGGCAACATCGTTGGCAGCATCCAGCGCGTAACAGAGACTGCCGACAACACCTACAACGTCTATGACGGCACTACCAAGCAGCTCAAAGGCACCACCAAAGAGACGGTGCAGACTATCACCGACTCGTGGACTGAGGTAGTGGACGGCGTCGAAAAGACTGTTAGAAAGGTCACAAAAAACGTGACCGATGCCGATGGCAAAATCACCACCACGGTCAACCAGACCTGCAACAATGTGGTTTTGTCTGTCTCTGAGATGCAGTCTCGTATTGACAAAAATCTCAGCGAGGCAAAGACCAAATGGCAAAACGGCATCATGGGGACGCTCCAAAGTGTGCTCACCGACCTCAAAAACGGCAACTGGACGAGCCTTGCCACCGACTTTGCAAAGCTGATTTGGGGCGAGGTCACGCAGGAGCAGCGCAACATCATCTCCAAATGGTTTTCGGACGCCCTCACTGCTATCAACGACAGCTATTCCGGCGGAGGTATGAGCGGCCTGAAAGATACGCTCCACAAGCTGCTCGCCGATGGCATTACCTCGGACGCCAACGACGCAAAAGTGGCCGTGCAGGGCCTCTCTCAGGTCATAAACGGGCTGGGCGAGTCCGGCGGCATGGGTGCCAAGCTGGCGGGCATCGCCGGAAACTTTTCGGGCATGGCGGGCGGCATTACAAAAGCTCTCAGCGGCATTGTGGGCTTTATCATCGCAAACCCCGTGGTGGCCGCTATCCTCGGCCTGACGGCCCTTGTGGGCGGCGCTGCATTTGCCAAGTGGCGCAGCAGCCGCGATAACGACGTCACCAACAACTACAAGAGCCCCTACGGCACAACGCCGGTGTATGACTCTCTGGCAGAGTTCTCGGCCCGCGCCGACCAGCTCAACCGCTACAGCAGCGTCACCGCGTCGCCGTTTGCTGGCAGTCAGCAGGACACCACCGGCAAGCAGCAGCTCAGCGTATTGCAGCGGATCTCCAACTCGCTGGATGAGCACCTCCCGGCTATCGGCACTGGTACGCTGGTCATCGACGCTAACGGTGTGCAGGCTCTTGCAGGTGCAATGCAGCCGACACTCACCAATGGCATTGATGGAGATTTGGGCATCCGAGCGGCCCGGAAAGCAAGAGGTGGTTAAATGGCAGCTTTACAGGGCGTCCAGCTGGGCGATTACCACACCCTCAAGGACTGGGGGCTTTACATCGTGGTGGGCGGTACGACCGTCGGCCCGGCGGAACCGGACCAGAGCCTACTCATAAAGGTGCCGTTTAGCGACCGCATTTTGGACCTCTCCAAATCCCTGGACGGCAAAGTCCATTACACCCAGCGCAAGATAACTATCACCCTCAAGTGCGTCAAGCCAAAAAAGCTTTGGCCCAGCATCCAGAGCGCCCTCGAAAACGCTTTGCAGGGACAGTGGCTGCGCTGCATCTTTGATGATGACCCGTCGTGGTACTGGGAGGGCTACTGGACAGTGACCCCCCAGAGCCGCGACCGGTGGGAGAATGTCTTTACCATCTCCGGCATCTGCAACCCCTACAAAGTCAACCTCACCGCTGCGGCGGGCGCTGACTGGGAGTGGGACACCTTTAACTTTGAGACAGACACTATTTATGATACGGCAACGGAGGTAAAAAGTCTGTGAGTTACAAAGTCTATGCAGGTACCCAGACCGCCGTAGGCGTATGGGACACCAGAGCCTGCATCTATGACCCGACTGGCGAAGACCTGCGCACTACGGCTACGCTGCTCATCTCCCCGACTCTCACCCGTGAGGCCGGTAAGGCTGGCAGTTTTGAGTTTACGCTCCCGCTGGGCAATGTTGCCCACTCGGCGCTGCAAAAGCTCAAGACCATTGTGGAGGTAGAGCAGGACGGCACGCCCATCTGGCGCGGGCGGGTCATGAGCCACGACATGGATTTTTACCTGAGACAAAAAGTGTACTGTGAGGGTGAGCTTGCGTATCTCAATGATACCGCGCTCACCCCTTATCAGTACCCAAATATCAGCATCCGGGAATTTTTGGAAAATGTCATCCGCAATCACAACAGCCAGACCGACAAATACAAAGCTTTTACGGTGGGCGATGTCACTGTTTTTGCAGATGGCCCACAGGAGTCTTTCCAGACGGTCTACATGAGAGGTTGCAAAGTGGATTCCGAGAAAGACGACGACGGCAGCAATGATTATTTCCTTGTGGATGCTGATAAAAGGCGGATATGCGATATATCAAACTACACCGTTTCAGCTGGGGAGTATATTAACAAAGGTAATGCGATACGCGTTGTCTCTGAGGATGGAAACCAACACGGCAAGTCATTTACGGTGGAGCGAAACATAGCCTACAAAAACGGCAGCTTTTACGCTGTGACCGTGACGGCTCATGGCTCTAAGTACATTTACGAGCTCGGCACCACCCCGCTGACAAACTGGCGGCTGGGCGATGACGGAGCGATTCAGAGCGGCAATTCCAGCACAGGAAGCTGGTCGACCCGCACGGGCTACTATCTGCACGACTTTGACGTCTCCACCAATGAGGCCATAAGCTTCGGCGACGGCAAAAACTTTGGCAAGACGTGGGACATCCTGCAATCTGAGCTGACGGACGTCTACGGCGGCTACCTTGTCGTGCGGTACTCAGACGACGGTAAAACGCGGTATCTGGACTATCTTGTCGACGTAGCGGAGAGCAACACGCAGACGGTCGAGTTTGGCGTAAATATGCTGGACCTCAATAACTATGTCAAGGCCGATGACATCGTCACCCGGGTCATCGCGGTAGGCCACCAGAAAAAAGGCTGGTGGATTTTTAAGAGCACCAAGACCATCCAGGAGACGGCCAACGACAGAGCGGCACAGAGCGTCTATGGTATTATCACCCGGGTCATCGTTATCGACGGCAAGTCGATTACAAGGCAAAAGCTGCTGGACGCCGCAAATGAGGAGCTGTCTAAAAATCTGAGGTATCTGGATGGCATGGAGATAAGCGCCGTGGATTTGCGAGACGCCGGCATCGACACTGAGCGGCTTGGCTGGATGAAGAAGACTCACATCCTCTCAAAGCCCCACGGACTCGATACATGGCTGGTGCTTACCAAAGTTGTCGAGCCGCTGGACGCGCCCGACAAGAAAAAGTTTACGTTTGGGACGAGTTTTTACTCTATCTCAGACCTGCAGGCCCTCAGCAGCCACAAAGCGTCTATGGCGTACAGTATCGCTTTAAGCTCTATGGGATACCTCAACGGCAATCCGATACCCACTACAAGCAAAACGTCAGCACAGTAAAGGAGTAAATTATGGCAAGTTTTGATGAGATCGTGAGCAAAATGACGGCAGCCATCAAGGGCGTCCGTGAGGCTGTGCTGGGCAAAGAGGTACGGGAGCATATCGCCTCAGGTATGGAAAGTGAGCTGGATATCTATAAGCAGCTCAATGATGCTGTGACTTCTGCAAAAGATGATGCAGAAAAAGCAGAGTCTGCAAAAGAGGAAATCATCAGCACCATCGACCCCACCCTCACCCTCTCCGGCAAGGCCGCTGACGCCAAAGCCACGGGTGCAGCGGTGGACAAGCTGGAAGACAAAAAGGCTGACAAAACCGACCTCGACACCGAGCGCAAACGCATTGACGTGCTCAACGAGGGCGGGCTTAACCTCAAAGATGAGGTAATTGATACCAGCATCAGAGCGTGGTTGACGGAGCACCCGGAAGCGACCACGACGGTGCAGGATGGGGCGATTACTGAGGAAAAAATCAATACCGAGTTTTTGCCGTATATCAAAAACGACTATGTTACGCCGGAAATGTTTGGTGCAATTGGTGACGGTGTAACAGATGATGCAAAAGCAATACAGAACACAATTAATTATGGTTCAAGTAATAAAGTTAATATTGAATTTGGAAGCAAAAATTATCTGTGTGAAAGTAGTTTAACAATTCCAAATGGGCATACGAATATTCGGGGTTCAGATGAAAGAAGAACAATTTTAACATTTAAAGGCACTGACGGCATCATTTGTGAAGCAAACAAAAATGGTGAAAAATTCTTTCACATGCAAAATGTAATGATAAAGGGTAATGCAGGAGTAGGAGTTAAATTTGTCAAAATGTCTCACAATGCACTACTTGAACGGTGCATAATAATAGGTTTTCAAACTGGGTTATATTTAGAGAATTGTTATATAAACGACATAAAAAATACTTTGATTAATAACAGTACAGTATATGGCATATACATGAAAAATAGTACGGTTATTAGTATTTATGGCGGTGGAATCAATGGAAAAAGTGGTACTGATTATTATGAAACAAGCTGTTTCAATAATAAATTAAGCCAATGTGACATATCAGCATATCAAGGAAGTGAAATTGATTATTGTGTATATGTTAAAAATGGCTTCGGCAGTATTTATTCATTTTATTATGAGGGAAATTATGAAAATAATTTACCTTTATTAGCTGGTATATGCTTCGATGCTTGTATTTGCTGTACTTTAACAGGAGGTTCTGTAACAAATAATGGTCGTGTCCCTGCTATTAAACTAACAAATGATTGTAAGAATATTATCGTAGAAGATATTTACTTTAATATTGGTGATAATTACAAAGAGGGCACAACAGGAATACTTGTAGACTCAACAACTTATGAATGTATTATTCGCAATTGTGCATTTAATGGTTTTGAAAAATCTATTGATTTAAAATCAAATATTAGAGTTACTCTTGAAAACATCGAAACAATAAATTCAAATTATAATAAAATTGCTGTATATAATAGTGAAAGCGTACATCTTAGACTTTTTAATGTTAGAAATGAAATGTTACCAATACAATTATTAAATTTAACAACTGATGTTGATGTTCATTGTGTGTCAATTCCTTATGGTAAAAATTATGGTAATACTGCAGCAAGAAATCAATTAAAAAATAAAGTGAATGGGTTTGTTTTTTATAACACACAAGAACAGGATGTAGAAATATGGAGTGGAAAACAATGGCTTGAGTTAAATGGCTCTTCTGAATCAAAAATCTATTCAGTAAAAGGTTTGAATATTGATGTTATTAAAAGAGGAAAAGTTGCCCTTGTAAATGTGGATGGCACTTTGAACGACATAATCGGTGCTTATGGCATTACGTTATGTAATTCATTTAGTAGCGTTGTAAAAATGGAAAATATTTTCAGATGCATCACATCTGACCATTTCTATAGACTTGTTTTAGAAAAAAGTGGTGATGTTATTCTTATTCCTGGAAATGTATTAGAAATAGGTGATGTTATACGTTGTTCTTTTACTTATGTTAGTAGTTAACTAAAGGAAGCTTTATCTTACCAAAACCCGAAAGGACATGACCACATGAACCTCTTGACTTTTCTCTCCCGCCTCTTCGCCGCCCTTGCCCACGCAAAGGAAGCGGCAGACAACTCCACCGCAAATCCTGCCCCCGTGTCCACTGTGGACACCCAGAGCGCCGCTCCTCCCGGCTGGGGCGGGCCGCTGCCTTACCGATACATCGACGTGAGCCGGTGGCAGGGAAAAATCAAAATGGAGGGCTGGGCGCAGGTAAAAGCGGCGGGCTACAAAGGCGTGATGCTGCGGGCCGTAGGGAGCCGCAACGGTGTACCCTACATCGACCCAACATTCGAGGACAACTATGCCAACGCAAAAGCGGCAGGGCTGGACGTGGGCGTGTACTACTACACCAACGCCTCCTGCGAGAAGCTGGCTGACGAAGAGCTGGCTGTACTGCGGCAGGCACTGCTGAGCAAAGAACTGACCATGCCGGTGGCGTTGGATTTGGAATCGCCGAGTCTTGCCGGGATGCCCTATGGGGACTTATCCAATCTGGCAGCCTACCATCTGGAACAGATTGAGAAGCTGGGCTTCTTCGCCCAGCTCTACACCTACACGAGCTACGCCAACGTCCATCTGGACATGCAGCGCCTGGCTGGCCGCTGGGACGTCTGGCTGGCCGACTACACGGGCAAGCCGCCTGCTGTTACCTTTAAGTACAACGCCCACCAGCACACCAGCAAGGGCGCTGTGCCGGGCATCTCCGGCGACGTAGACCTCAACGTGACCACCCTCAACTACCCCCGTATCATCCGCAAGAAGGGCCTGACCCGTCTTCGGGAGGGTGCATGAGCGACGCGATCATCGTAGCACTCATCACTGGCGGCCTGAGCCTGATCGGCGTGCTTATCTCTAACAGCAGGGCCGCTCAAAACATGGACGCCAAGCTGGAAAAACAGGAGGCCATTACCGACACTAAGCTGGACGAGCTGACCCGGGAAGTCCGGACACACAACGATTTTGCCCAGCGCATCCCGGTGCTTGAAGAACAAATGAAGGTGGCAAACCACCGCATTGCAGACCTCGAAAAAGAGAGAGGAGAGTAATATATGGCAACAATCAATAACATTTTGGGCGTCATTCCTGCCCCTGTGGCCCTCGTGCTGATGCTGGGCGGCTTTATCTTTTACGCCCTCGGCTGCGTCCGACTGGGCTATGGCGCAGCGGTAAAGCCGCTGGTGCTGGACCTCATCGAGAGGGCAGAGCAGGAGATTCAGGGGACAAAGCGCGGCGCAGAGCGCAAGGCGTGGGTCGTCAAGATGCTTCGTGCCGCCCTGAGTACCAGCAAATACGGCAGGCTCATCAGCTGGGCCATCACCGATGAGACCATCGGCACCGTGATTCAATTTTTCTTCGACCGCGCCCGGGCGGCGCTGGAAAAGCAGTAAGGAGATTATTATGGCAAGCACTACATACCGCCATCTCGGTGACGTCACCGAGATGTACGCCGCACAAGAGCAATTTCGGCACGTCACGAAAATGGTCTGCGCACGTCTTCGTGGCCTCACGAAAACATACCATTTTGCCGTGCTTGGCAATATGGTGCGCAACGCAGGACAGCTGCCGCAGCCCTTCTGGCTCGGTGCTGCCTGTGGCGGCGGCTCGTGTAGTGCTGCCCGCTGCGCTGCAAGGACTTGACCGACAGCAGATGACCGCCACCATCAAAAACGCGCCGCTTGGGAGGGTAGACCGTAAGATAGCCTTACTGCGGTACGTTGAGCGGCTCCCGCTGCCGGACATTGCAGCGCAGACACATTACAGCCGGACGGCGATAGGCTACCGGCTAAAAAGCATTGACAAAATGCTGGATATGTGATATACTATTTGTACCGTCCGAAGTAGAGCACACACACTTCGGAGAAATGTGTACAGAGAGCCAGCGGAGGAATGTTTGCCCGCTGGCTTTTCTTTTTGCACGGATTGTGGTATAATAATCTCAACAAATCCACCCGGCCTCTCGAAGAAGCGCATTAGGGTGGATATTTGTACAACTGGCCAGTCTCCCGCGCATCCAGCGTGAGACGTAAAAAGCCCCGGTGCTCTGTTTGGAGCATCGGGGCTTTTTTGATTTTAAGGCTTCTGGAGATTGCCTATCATGCGTTATAGCCGGGGTGGCTGTCGCCGTACAGCTCGGTGACGGCCAGCACCTTGACGGGGACGATTTTGCGGGAGCCGTCCGGCTGAGGCACGGACATTGTCAACCCTGCTGCAATGGTGCGGTCAATGGCGCTGCTGTAATCGTGCTCCGGGATTGTTGCGATACTGCCAGGCGCTGCCGGTTTGCTTATGGTGTCGCCTTGCTGAGGATTGCAAGAGACGTACACCATGCAGCCGTTGCCGTCCTTGCTCTTGTAGTCGGCATAGTATCCGATGCAATGACTACAGTTAGGGGCAGGCGCGTAATAGCCGTAGTGGACGCCCTCCGGCAGCTCGATGGTTACGGCCTTACGATAAGAGACGCCGACCGGCTCATATACTCCGGTGTAACCGTTTTTGGTGATGATGTCCACGCCTCCAATGTTGGAGCTGACGTTATTGCTGACGGAGCTGACAACGCCAAAGCAGACTTGTTTGTTGCCCTTATGGGCGATAACGGCATTGATGACGATCTCCGGGATATAAGTGTTATTATCCATAATTAACCTCCTGCCGCTGTGCGGCTCTTGTATTGATTAAATTTAACTCACTCGTGGCAGTCTTTTTTTATCAGAGCCGCGATATAAGCGTTTACGCTCAGCCCCTTTTCGGCGGCCCTATCTTGTATGACTTTTTTCTGGCCTTTGGGGATGCGCAGAGTCAGGCGGTCATAAGTAGCCTCATTGTAAGCGCTGATGTATGCGATTTGGTCAAATTTCTCCATTTGCTTCTCCTTTCTTTTTGTTTTGACGGCATTTTCGGATCCTGAGAGCGTTGACGGTGGGGTATTCGGCGTTCTGCATCCCCCTTTCGTAAGGGAGATACGACAACACCGCGTTTCGAGTAAGGCCGGTAACGGCCTGGATTTCGTCCAAAGATTTTCCGCTCTCGACGAGAGAGCTGATTTTCTTAGATGTTTCGCTCGACCACACGCCTGCCGTAATAAGGATTTTTCGGACTTTTTGCTCGCTGATATGGAGACGCTTGCTGATTTCTTTAAGGCTCAGTTCTTGCTCGCTGAGCCGCACGACTGAGGAAAAAAGCACATCCATGATTTAATCCTCCAAATCAGATGAACCCGTTCAGCATTTTCATCATGTCCGCTGCTGCGGAGCTATAAACCTCGTAACCCTTTGCCTGCGGGTGCTTTTTGAGAGTGTTGATTTGCTTGCTCTTCCTTGCCACCAAGCCACGGACGAGCTTGATTTTTTCGTTGTGGCTTGTCCACGGAGTAAAAGACTTATTAGATTTTACGGTTTTAAGGGATTCTCTGTAATCGGCAATAATTTCGTAGCTTTTCATGGTTTGTTACCTCCTGATGTTTAAGTGGTTCTCTTGACACCCTTATTGTATCACATATGACGTCATATGTCAATGCTTTTCGAAGAGAAAAATTATATTTGTCCTTCGTTGTGCGTTCGTTGCCTCTTGACTCTCCTTAAAAAGGTAAACTGAGCGCAAAGGGAGGAAAGCACCATGTGGCACAAGTTTAACCCCAACCCCCACGGGAGCGGCGTCGGAGACTGTGCTGTTCGGGCGGTAGCAGCGGCCACCGGCCAGAGCTGGGAGCAAGCTTATATCAGCCTTGCGCTCACTGGTTACGCCCTCGGCGATATGCCCAGCGCCAACCGCACATGGGGCGCATACCTCCAAAAGCAGGGTTACAAGCGCCGCATGGTGGAAGCGGACTGCTCCACCTGTTACACCGTGGCAGATTTTGCCCGGGAGTACCCGCGCGGCGTGTATGTACTGGGCTGCTCCGGCCACGTTCTGGCCGTGATCGACGGCGCGTGGTGGGACAGCTGGGACAGTGGCGCAGAATGCCCGATTTACTACTGGTATAAGGAGGAGTAAACGATGCCTTACAATCCGTATGCGTATCAGATGCCGACATACTACGGCCAGCCAATGCCGGACAACCTCGCTCAACTCAGGCAGGGGGCAGGCTATCAGTCTCCCATGATGCAGCAGCCGACAGCCCAGACAGCACAGGCTACGCCCTCCATCATCTGGGTGCAGGGAGAAGAGGGCGCAAAAGCCTATATGGTCGCCGCAGGCAACAGCGTACTGCTGATGGACAGTGAAAACAGCGCTTTTTACATCAAGAGCACCGACGCCAGCGGGATGCCACTGCCTCTCCGCGTCTTTGACTACAAGGAACGCACCACGGCGACAAAAATGCCCCCTCAGACGGCGCAGCAGCCCGGTGGGGAGTTTGTCACCCGAGCAGAGTTTGACGCTCTGGCAGCCCGCTGTGCGGCGCTGGAAAAGCAAGAGCCTACAAAGCCTGAAACGGAGGTCAAGTAATTATGGCAAACCCTCTTTTTAATATTTTGAGCGGCGGTATGCCTGCTATGTCCGGCCCTATGGGCCAGTTCGGACGGATGATGCAGCAGTTCCAGCAGTTCAAGGCCAACTTTCAGGGCGACCCCAAAGCAGAGGTGCAGAAGCTCTTGCAATCAGGCAAGATGTCGCAGGAGCAGCTGAACCAGCTTCAGGCGATGGCGCAGCAGTTCCAGCAGTTTTTGCCTCACTAAGTCGTAACCGTGGCCACGGTTCAAGCATAAAAATTATTCAAAACACACGAAAGGAGTACAAAAATGTCTCTTTCTTCCGATTCTGCGGTTCTGACCATGCCTGTTCAGCCCGCAAACACCAACGGCGGCAACGGCTTTGGCTTTGGCAATGATGGCGCATGGTGGATCATCATCTTGTTCCTGTTCGCCTTCTGCGGAGGCTGGGGCGGCAACTGGGGCGGCAATGGCAACACTGGTGCCGGTGTCGTGGACGGCTACGTCCTGACCTCCGATTTTGCCAACGTCGAGCGCAAGATGGATGGTATCAACAACGGCATGTGTGATGGCTTCTACCAGCAGGCGCAGCTTGTCAACGGCGTGCAGCAGACCGTAAACAACGGCTTTATGTCTGCCGAGGTCAGCCGCGCAAACCAGCAGGCGACGTTCATGCAGCAGCTGTTTGCCATGCAGATGCAGCAGCAGGAGTGCTGCTGCGAGAACCGCTCTGCCATTCAGGGCGTCAACTACAATTTGGCCACCCAGTCCTGCGAAACCCGGAACACGGTGCAGAACACCACCCGGGACATCATCGACAACCAGAACCAGAACGCCCGCGCCATTCTTGACGCCCTGACCGCACAGCGCATCGAGGCAAAGGACGCAAAGATCGCTGAGCAGGGTCAGCAGCTGTTTGCAGCACAGCTTGCGGCATCTCAGGCAGCCCAGAACGAAACGCTCAAGGCCTACATGAGCGGTCAGCTGGCCTACTACAATCCGCGTCCCGTACCCGCATTCCCGGTTCCTGCACCTTACCAGTACGGTAACTGCGGCACCGGTTGCGGCTGCGGCAGCTGCGCATAACTGAATCACGACAGCTTTTTGAGTGGTTGTTTCCAAAATGGAAATGCCCACATCAAAATGTTCAGCCCCTGAGCTGATTTTGCAAACCAAAACGCCGGGGCAGTAGCCCCGGCGTTTTTCTATGAAAGGAGCCGATAAAATGGCCGAATTTAGCAACTCCAACACCGTCATCGTGGCGGCGGGTGAAAACCTTCCCCTGACCGAAACCGCCGTGAAAGCCCCCGCCTGCATCATGCACCGTGAGGGCAGCGGCCTCGTGACCCTGCGCGGTCTGACAAATCAATGCAAAGCGCGCTTCAAGGTAAGCTTTGGCGGCAATATCGCCATTCCCACCGGCGGCACTGTGGGACCCGTTTCCGTGGCGCTGGCTGTCGGCGGTGAGTCGCTGACCAGTGCGACAGCCATTGTCACCCCGGCGGCAGTCGAAAATTACTTCAATGTTTTCGTGGCCGCTTTCATCGAGGTGCCGCGCGGCTGTTGCGTCACCGTGGCGCTCAAAAACACCAGTACCCAGGCTGTCAGCATCGCCAACAGTAATCTGATCGTTGAGCGGGTAGCATAAGAAAGGAGATAAAGTCATGCTGGATAAACTGAATCACCTGAAGGATGAGATGTGCGACGAGCTCATGGAGCTGACCGACAAAAAGAACCGATCCCCGGGCGATGTTGAGATGATCGGCGAGATCGTGGACATCATTCTGGACATCCACCGCATTGAGGATTACTGCGAGGGCGGCGAGTACAGCCGTGCGGGCGAGTGGGAAGCTGACATGCGCGGAATCTTCAACCGCGATGCCGGAAACGGTTACAACCGGGGCAACAGCTACGCCAACCGTGGCCGTCACTATGTTCGTGGGCATTACTCCCGCACGGATGGCCGTGAGCGCATGATCTCTGACATCGAGGACATGATGCAGGACGCCACCGGCGCAGAGCGAGACGCTTACAAACGCGCGGCGGACATTCTGCGCAATGCATAAGTGAGGAGGGTGGCAGGTATGGACATCGACGAGATCAATGACCACATCCACAAGCTGAAATGCGGATCCACTGACTGGCAGAGCGTGGAAAAGCTTGCCGCCCTCTGCACCGTGAGAAATGAGCTGGAAGAAAAGCAGGCACCGGTAGAAATGCAGACTCAAGCGCCGCCTCCCACGTCGTACCCGGCGGCATACTCCACAAAAGCAAATCCGCAAAGCGAGTTCGTGGAAGCTGCCAGCGCCGCGCCCTTTGGCGGCTTGATGGAAGTGCTTGATGAGCACATGAGCGCCATAAAGCTTGCATACCCGAAAGAGTATGAGCTGGTCATGCGGAAGATAACCGCATTGTAAAACGATACAAAATGTGTTATTTTTACATGCAATCAAAACTTGAAAAGCTGAATTTTTAAGTTTGATAAGCTAACATGTGACTAACAAATTTGACTTTGTTCTCGATAAAACGTAAAATAAAACTGATTTGTAATCAGTGGGTTGCAGGTTCAACTCCTGTCACCAGCTCCAAAAAGTCCTACGATATACCGCTGAAAAGCGGCGTGTGTCGTGGGGCTTTTGCTTTTTGGGAAAAGGTACGCAGGACTGTTCAATAAAGAAAAAAGTGCTATAATACTTATAAGCCTGAAACTTTACACGAAAGGATGGGTGTGTTATGAGTACAAGAGAATTGGCGAAGAGCTTGATTGACCAAGTGCCGGAAAACAAGCTGCCGTATATTATTGCCTACTTGCAGGGGGCTGCTATTCCGGATGAAAGTGAAACACCGAATGCCGACACGCTGGAAGCCTTTGAAGAACTGGACAACGGCGGTGGTCATACCTACAACGGGCCGGTTGAAAATCTGATCAGCTCGTTGCTGGAGGATGAAAGTGCTTGAAGTAAAATACTCCACTAGATTTAAGAAAGATTTGAAAGTGTGCCAGAAGCGGCATTACAATATGGCTTTGCTTCAGCAGGTCATCAATGTACTGGCCGTTCCTGAACAGCTCCCGCCACAGAATAGAGATCACAGCTTGACGGGTAGCTACATTCCCCATAGGGAATGTCATATACAGCCGGATTGGCTGCTGATCTACTACCAGACAGATACGGAGTTGTATTTGTACCGCACCGGCACACACGCCGATTTGTTCGGCCTATAAAGGAAACAGGAAAGAGGCCAAGACCTGACAGAATGGGTCTTGGCCTCTTTTTCTGCAAGGTATGCAGAAAAATCATGCCGCCCGGCGGGGCGCGGGTATTGAAATCGGCTCATCACGCGATTATAATTGGTTCAGCTAAGCAAAGAACATCCAAATGAAAGGGGATACCATGCCCGAATTTTCCACCATGCTGGACCTGCAGGCGCAGATGATGCTTCTGCTGGCCATCGGCGTTTTTCTGGCAAAGAAAAAGCTCATCACCGACCAGGGCCGCGCCTGTCTGACCGACCTGCTGCTCTTCATCATCCTGCCTGCGAACATCATCCAGTCGTTCCGCATCGAGTTCAACGCGGAAATTTTCCGCAGCACCCGGGACATCCTCATCCTGTCGGTTTTATTGCAGGTGCTCTACGGCGTCGTCTGCGCGGTGTGCTACAACCGCTACCCCTTCGCGCGGAAGGCCGTCATGCAGTACGGCACGGTCTGCTCCAACGCGGGCTTTCTCGGAAGCCCGCTGGCGGAGGGGCTCTTCGGCGGGGTGGGGCTGCTGCTGGCGTCGTTCTACATGATCCCCCAGCGCATCGTGATGTGGTCGGTGGGGGTGTCCTACTTCATGCAGGACGCCGCCCCCGCCACGCCCGAGGAAAAGAAAAAGCACCGCCTCGCAGTGCTCCGCAAGACCATCACCCACCCCTGCATCGCGTCGGTGTTCGTGGGCATGGTCATCATGCTGACCCAGTGGCAGCTGCCCACCTTCCTCGGCAGGGCCGTCCAGTGTACCAGCAGCTGCAACATGACCATGTCGATGTTCCTCATCGGGGCCATCATCGGCAGCCGCGACCTTCACCCGCTGCTGGACAAGGACGCCATCATCTACTGCATCATCCGGCTCTTCCTGATGCCGCTGGTGGTGCTGGTGGGATGCCGCGCGGCCCATGTGGGCCAGCTGGCCACCGGCGTGGCCGTCGTTCTGGCCGGTATGCCGATGGGCGGCACCACCCCCATCCTCGCCGAGAAGTACGGCGCAGACTCCACCTTCGCCAGCAAGTGTACGGCCATCTCCACGGTGCTGTCGCTCATCACGACGCCGCTGTGGTGTTTGGTGGTGTAATAAAAAGCAAGCGTCCTCGGAAAAAATCCCGGGGACGCTTTTGTATAATTGGCAGGCTGTCCTTTGTACAACCTCTCAGTCTGCTTCGCAGACAAGGCCGGGTTGCGGCTCCCAGCGTCTGCTGCGCTGCCGCTTGCATCCT
>OLQO01001296.1_pt1 | contig 16840 bp, 22 predicted proteins | sample 1672281 | NCBI WGS metagenome assembly OLQO01 (sample SAMEA3136667, study PRJEB25190) | human gut metagenome | biome: human gut; feature: human-associated habitat; material: faeces | place: Austria | collected 2013
AGCTGAATTCGTTCATGGCACAGATGCGGTATTACGAAAATTTCCTTGCCGACAGCAAAACAGAAACGCTTGTTTCCGTCTATGCAGACGAGGGTGTGACCGGTACTCGAATGGACAAGCGTGAGGATTTCCGGCGAATGCTCAAAGACTGCCGAAGAGGCAAAATCGACCGTATAATATCGAAGTCAATATCCCGTTTCGCCCGAAATACAAAGGAATGTCTGACTGTATTACGAGAACTGAAATTCCTAGGAATTACGGTTCTTTTTGAAAAGGAAAACATCGATACTGCAGACATGTCCGATGAAATGATGATAACTGTTATGGGAGGTCTGGCGCAGGAGGAATCGACTTCGATTTCAAAAAAATTAAAATGGAGCTATCAAAAAAGAATGAAATCAGGTCAATACATAACTTCCTGTGCGCCATTCGGATACAATTTAATTGACGGTAAGCTATATATAAATGAAAGTGAAGCAAAAATAGTATCTGAAATATTCGACTATTTTCTAAATGGACATGGCATACAAAGTACAACTGAATATTTTAACGAAGTGTATGCACACATTAAAAAATGGATCTCAGTATAGAATACGAGGGGCATAACTATAAAGGCATAAATGACTATACATATGATTTTAGTATTACCGACATGATAATCGAAGATATGTGTAGTGTAGATTTCAAAGTGAGTACAATAACCGCAGAAAGCACTCTTTTTTCAAAAGGCGATTCTGAGGAATTAAAATCGTTTCCTAAGCTTATGGGAAGTATACTAAGCAAAAGAAGGAAATAATGATGAGCGATTATTATCTTGAAAAGTTTGGTATAAGCAAAGAAAATATCATTGGAAAAAATATTTCTATTTATTATATGAATAACTGTATAATGAAGGATTATACAGTTTGCGGCGTGATCGATTCAAATATATTTTATCTTCATGGTAAAAAGAATTATTCCCAGATATATATTTCCGATAAGGACACACTAAATAATTTCAGTTCTGCAAACAAAAAGCTTTGTATTTACAGTCAAGATTTTCTGGAGGCTGTCAAAAAAAGAGATGAGCTTATTTCGGGGATCTATAATCTTGAAGAAAACGATGCGGTGGTATTATATTCGGCAATATAAACTGAACAAGATATGATAATAAAAGCTTTTGGCGGTTTGTGTGCGGCACTGCTTATTACAACTGTTATAGTTCTGAAAGGGATAATAAAAAACAACATAGTAATAAGGCACAAATATTTTATCATGCTTACAAACATGGGAGTAAGGCGTGAAGATGTAAAAAAGATGATATTTATGGAATTATTTATTAAAATAGTTCTTTTTGCTTTCGTTGGCAGTATAGTTGTATATCCGCTGCTTATATTTACGAAGAACATGATATATTATGCTGTGTCACAGCAAATAACTGTAAATCCTTTAAGTGTAGTTTTAAGTTCAGTGATCGCAACGATTCTTTTTTTGATAATAACATTTTTTGAAACTTTTACCGTCTCTAAATTGATTACTAAAGAAAAGGTAAATCATTAGGTCTTTTTTAACAATATAAGCTTTTCCCACTTCGCCACCAAACTAATAGCAGAGCACTGATAAAATAAAAAATTCAATTCAAAGTCTTGCGAGGAGATTATGTAACAATCAATTCGAATGCAAAATCCGGTGGAAACGCCAGTAAGAAATAAAAATTATATATTCTGACTTAGTACAGACACCACATATATGTGAAATATAGAGTAGGAGTTTGACAAGCAGCTTTTGAAGTTATTGTCAACTTCTGCTCTTTTTTTATGCCATTTTGCAGTTTATGGCAATGCTTTATTACCTAATATCCGTAGCCTTCGTTTGATTCTAAAAGGGCAGAACAGCACGTTGGTATCTTTTGTACACCAGACACAACGATAGCACGGATGATATTTCGGCAAGACACAAACGGCATGCGACCGCGCATATGTTTTATTTTTTCTTTCATTTTTTCACTCCCAGTATGTATAAACTGCGTTCTGACAAATGCAGACCGCAGTAATAACTCTGAATATTTACAGATAAGCTGGATAAAAAAACGAAAAACAGAATTTTAACAGCAGAAATACAGAAGATATTTATAGAAAGTTTTCGTCCTCAAAGGACACGGTGGAAGGGAGGATTTAAATTGTTGGGATTTATCATCGGATTGATAATTGGCGGTGTTGTAGGAATGTTTGCAATGTGCCTCTGTGTAGCAGCAGGACATGCGGACAAACGTAAAAACTGCACAGGCTCGGAAAAATAATTTTATTGAGTTTGGTAATACCATTCCGGCGAAAAAAATGGTATCCTTGTTGGTAAAATGAAGGTGAGAGTATGCCGACAGTAACGGTAATACAGTCGACAATGGCAGAAGAAAAAAATACAATGCTTCGCTGTGCAGCATATGCAAAGCGGCAAATATAAAATTGCTCGTCCGCCGTTTGGGTTTGATATCATAAACGGTAGGCTTGAAGTGAATGAAGAACAGGCACGAATTGTCAGACAGATTTTTGGTTGGTATATCAGCGGACATGGAACAAATAAGATTGCCGATACGCTTAATAAACATAATATTCCGAGTAGCTAAAAACAGAAATTATGGACAGCCGATGTCGTGAATACATTCTGAAAAATGAGCGATATACCGGCAATGCATGTTTCAGAAAAATTATGTAACAGAAACTCTTCCTCATATTAAAAAACGTAATTACGGTGAAAAACAGAAATATTATGTTTCGGATACTAACCCGCCGATTATCGAAAAAAGTGTCTTTGAAACTGTTTAGAAGATTTTGAAGGAACGGTACAGGCCGTATTCAAATAACGGGCATTTGCTGTCCGGCAAGATTTTCTGTGCAAAATGCGGAGCGACATATAAGTTCAAAAAATACGGTGATAAACATTACTGGACTTGCCGTACGCATGATAAAAAATCGGAATTGTGTGAAAACGGTAGGATTGCTGAAAATAATATTTATGCAGCTTTTATAAGACTGTACAATAAACTGATGTATAATTATAATGGTGCTATACTAAAAAAGAAGACAGCCAAAGGTAAAAGATGGTATAATAATAAAAAAGGATAGAAACACATGGAAAACACCCTTCCTGGTGCAGTTTCATTGTCTATTGATGCCAACGGCGGCAACGAAAATTTCTATGCCGACAATGGTGTATACTATGTCATCAATAACAATTCCGGAGAAGATTCTACTGAGGTTAAGACAGAATCCTTGTCTCTGACAGCGGCTGCACTCCCGACAGGCTTGGTGAAGGCGAAAACCTGTGAAGAAACAGACGAAACCACCTACAACAACTGGTACAAGATGCCGTATAATCCAGATACATCTGTGAAAACTACGACAACGACTACTACAACAAAATCGTAAAGGGGTGATTCCATGGCAATCAAGAAAAATATTCTGGTGGACGGTATAGAAGTACCGTTCAAGGCAAGCGCTGCGGTACCAAGATTGTTTCGTCTGAAAGGATTTTGCTGCACTACAGAAATTTGTATCCGAAGGTGATGCGGATAACTCCGGACTGGACATTGAAAGCCTGGAGGTTTTTGAGAATATTGCTTATGTGATGGCTCGACATACAGATTCAGAAAATGTACCAGATTAACCAGATGCGTGGCTGGAACAGTTTAACACTTTCAGTATCTATGAAATTCTTCCTAAGCTCATTGAACTGTGGGGTCTGAATATCGGTACCCAAGGGGTAGGCGATCTGGATTTATTGACGATTGGACTTGTGAATGATATGTTTACCGAACGGGAGAATGATGATGTGAAGTATGATTATAAGGCACAGCAGTCTGACTTCGATTAATTTTAAGTTAAATTCGCAGTAAAACTTGATGTTGACTTTTGCGTGAAAATTGGTTATAATAGAAGTAACCTAAAAGAAAGGGCGTGTTTCTATGCCGACTATTAAACCGATTTCTGATTTAAGAAACTATTCCGCTGTTTTACAGGATGTTGCTTTCGGCGCACCTGTTTATCTGACGAAAAACGGCAGAGGTTGCTATGCAATTGTTGATATCGCTGAACAGGAAGAATATGAAAAGACAAAGGCTGCCCTTCGTCTGATGTGCGAGCTGGAAAAAGGCAGAAAAGCCGGTGAAGAACAGGGATGGCTATCATCCGATGATGTAAGGGAACATTTCAGGAGAAAAGCAAATGGCTGAGATACATTATTCCCCGATTGCACTGAATGACCTTGATGAAATCTGGGCATATATTTCTCAGAGCCTTTGCAATCCTATTGCTGCACAGAATACGATTGACGGTATCATGAATGTTGTGGATATGCTGGCAGAGCAACCTGAAATTGGTACGCCGCTTTATTTTCTTTCTGGATTGAACAGCGGCTATCGCTATGTCATCCACGGAAAATATATGGCATTTTATCGCACAAACAGAACTGATGTATATATCGACAGAGTCCTTTATGGCAAAAGCGATTATATGCGTGTTCTTTTTAAGGACGAAGAATAAACAATTTTATCATTATAAAAGCATCGCTCCGGCGGTGTTTTTTTATATACATTCAAGAGCCGAAACAGGCTGGCTACCTTCAGAACTTTGCACAGAAGTTTGATGGAATGCTCCTTTGAAAGCCGAGAGATCAGTTCGACTCTTTCCCGGACTCCCTTGAGAAGATAGCCATTGCTACGCCCCGCAATCGTGACTAGGAAGAAATCATGGGTTACCGTGATGTACTGAATACGATTTATGAGAACTTCGAGTATATCCCGATCACATCGAATTATATTCTGCAGCTTCACCGCGATCTGTATAAGTATTCCCACAAAAGCATCGGCGGCACATTTAAGAACACTCAGAATTATATCAGCGCAACTGACGCAGAAGGATGGGAGTTTGTTCTGTTTACTCCGCTTGCCTCGTATGAAACGCCTCCGGCAATTGATGCAATTTGCGAGTCTATAATCGCATGATAGATACACAGGAGCTTGACGCTTTACTGCTGATACCAGTGTTCATTCACGACTTTCTCTGCATACACCCGTTCAATGATGGTAATGTAACACATAGACACCAGCAGAAAGCGGCGTAACAGCGGCAGACTGCTTTGTACATAAAATTGAATAGCGTATATGCCAAAGGACATTTCATCTTCTATTTAGGTGGATGTCCTTTTTTTGTACCCATTTTCAAAAGAAAGGAGATTCACATGGGATTAAACGAAATGGAAAAACGGCTGCTTTTTCAGGTTGAGGGTGACTATCAATTCAAAGTCCTGAACGAGCTTTACATGACCGCCCAGTACACAAAGAATCCCGAACAACGGAAGGCAGCGGAAAATCTGATGGCAAAGCTACGGGGCCTGACCGATACCGAGTGTATGGACATCGTTCGGGATATACAGAAGAATTACCGTCTGCCCTACCCGGCCCGGACGATTGGAGAAAAAATTGCCGAGGCCAGGCAGAAATCCGGCGCGAAGAAATTGAAGGGGCACGACATCATGGCGCTGGAACGCTTCGACCCGGAGGTACGTCACATGATCGTCTTTGATGTGCTGTCGTATGATTCCCCTGTCGGTGACAAGGGCGATAAGATGCGCCTGTTCCTTACGGATGCCGGCTATCAGAAATTCTTAGACAGCCAGGAACGAGGTGAGGTCAAACTGAAAAACCATGCAAAGGTCTCAGGCGGGCACCTCCACTATGACCGCAGGGACCGCGCCTTGTAACGGAAATAACCGGAGAAAGGAGGCTGTGAAATGGCTGTATTCCGGGTAGAAAAAACGAAGGACTTCACGATCATGTGTAACCACCATCTGCGCAATACGGAACTGTCCTTAAAGGCAAAGGGGCTTCTCTCCCTCATGCTGTCGCTGCCGGAAGATTGGGATTATACCACAAAGGGGCTCGCCCATATCTGTAAGGACGGTGTGGATTCAATCACCACCGCCCTGAAGGAACTGGAGCGGCACGGGTATCTCACCAGGCAGCGCCTCCGCTATGAGAACGGGCAGCTCGGAGATATTGAATATACGATCCATGAAAAGCCTGTAAACGCTGAAAAACAGGAGGATTCACCTAAACGGGAAAATCCAAGACAGGTAAATCCAAGACAGGCAAAACCTGAACAGGCCGAACCTGAACAGGAAAATCCCGCACAATTAAATACTAATCCATTAAAAACTAAAAAATCAAAAACGGATATATCAAGGACCCATCAATCAATCTATCCGGCAGAGCCGGAGGCGGCAGGCCGATCGGATTGAGCTGATAGACGCTTACCGTGAAATCCTGAAAGAAAATATTGAGTATGACTGTATGGTCTCCCGGTATGGGAAAGAACGCTTAGACGAGACTGTGGAGCTTATGCTTGAAGTGGTCTTATCCAAACGGTCATATATCCGTATCGCTGGGGATGATTTTCCCAGGGAGGTGGTAAAGGGCCGGTTTCTGAAAATCAATTCCGGCCACTTGGAATATGTCTTTGACTGTATTGACAAAAACACTACAAAAGTCGGGAATATCAAGGCATATCTGCTGGCGGCGCTGTATAATGCCCCGGCAACAATGGACAGTTATTACCGTGCCGAGGTCAACCATGACCTGTACGGCTGTTAGGCGCCTCCGGGCGTCTTTTTTCATCACAGGAAGGAGGCGGGGCACGATGAAAAGAAATTCTGTGCCGGCACGATGCCCGGCGTAACCAAAGAACAGATTCAGGCAGCACGGGAGGCGGATCTTTTCGCATACCTGCAATTCCATGAGCCTGGGGTACTGAAACGGGACGGGCCCAATTACCGGCACAAGGAACATGACAGCCTGGTCTATGTGACCGGGAAAAGGTACTGGTACTGGAACAGCCGGGGCCGGAGTATCAACGCCCTGGATTACCTGATTCAGATTCGGGGATATGGGCTGGTGGATGCGGTCCATACGCTGGTAGGCGGGGAAATCCAACAGACACCGGCCTATCGGAGTACAACAGTAACAGCCCATGTGCAGAAAGAACCGGAGAAGAAAACATTTTCCCTCCCCTGGGCCAGACGGTGCGCCACATCCGCCGTCTCCTATTTGCAGCGGCGTGGGATCAGCCCTGATGTGATCAGCCGGTGTTTCCGGGAAGGGCTGTTCTATGAGGCACGGTATCATGGCGAGCCGGTCTGTGTGTTCGTGGGAAAGGACGAAGCCGGCAAAGCGAAGTTTGCCTGTATGCGGAGCATTACCGGCAGCCTTAGAAAAGATGTTTACGGCAGCGACAAGGAATACAGCTTCTGCTATCCACCGAGGAATCCGGGCAGCCGTCATGTGGCGGTCTTTGAGGCGCCCATTGACGCGCTCTCCCATGCCACGCTGCAGGAATTGGAAGGCTGGAAATGGGACGGCTACCGGCTATCGCTGGGCGGTACTTCCCATGTGGCGCTAACTGCGTTTCTGGAACGCCACCCGGAAATCCGGCGCGTTAATCTCTACATGGACAATGATCTTGGCGGCCTTAAAAATGCCAGGAGAATCAAGTCAATGCTCCATGAGGACCGGCGTTTCAAACATATCTGTGTGAGCGTCAACCCGCCCCGCACAGGCAAGGACTACAACGAAAAGCTGCTGCGGATCAGGGAGCAGATACAGGAACGCCAGCAGCCACGCCGCAAGAAAGAGGCGGCTGTTTCTATTTAAGGGGGATTTGCTTATGAATGAAAACTAGCAGATTTGCTTTACGGACAGCACAGGAAAGGAACTGTTTTCGCTTCCGGACAACGCGTACTCTGCCTGTTCTATGGGAACGGGAATACGCATTTTTTTCTCTGCCGGTTCTTGGACCAGACCCATGCGGAGATTGACGGAGTGAAATATGCCGTCCAGGAATTTGCCCGGAGAATGGAACACAACAAAATCAGCTTTGCCCCGGCTTAACAGCGAGGGGCCAGAATAACAGGAGGAATTTACAATGACAAATACAGAAAATACCGCTTTACAGATGATTGCCGAAGCTGCCCGGTGTCCGGACTATGGCCCCGACATGGTTAAGGCGCTGATGAAAAAGCTGGATATGAACGAGAAAGGCTTTGCACTTCTGATGAACGTCGCCCCTTCCACGGTTCGGCTCTGGACCAGCGGTGCAGCGCAGCCATGCGGAACAGCAAAGCGGCTCATGCAGATTTACGAGACCGGGCCGGAGATCGTCGGCAAGATTGCCGGAGGGCAGCCGCCGGCAGATGGGAGGAATCTATAAATGACACCGGTCACTATGAAAGATGATGCGCTTCCGCAGATTCACTTAGTCCGTGATACAGATTTAGGCGTATTTGCCTATGGGCTCCATATCCTGGCCGGGGATTTCCTGCGGGAAAGTGAATTCAACCTGCGCTCACTGGCAACCAACACCGGGCCGGATTCTATCGCTATCATGGGAAAAAACCACATATGGCTTGCTGATGCCCTGTCTGCCTACTATCCCTCAGGAGAGCTTTACCGGATGGCCGCCATGACGGAATACCCCGGCACCAGGGCTTTCCTGTTCCACACAGAGCGTAAGGAGGACGGACGGCTGTACGGGGATGTCCTGATGACGGACCTTGACACGCTGCGGCAGGACATAGAAAGAAATACCCTCTACCCTTACGGCGTCAGCATGGAATACCGGGACGGCACGAAGGCGGAGGCAGGCATTGAAAAATGGGAGGCAATGGAGCTGTGCGAAAAGGATGCCCTGAAAAACTGGAGCTACCTCTATGCGCCAGAGCAGGTGACAGAATGGCAGCACTTCTATCTGGACAGGTTCAGCCAGTGGAAGGCACAGGCATTTTCTTATATGCCCCAGGATTTGGAGGAACTTCTGAATGTGGAATATATGGAGGCCGCCCAGAATCCCGATATGGATATGTACCGCATACCCCTGGGAACGGCGAAGCAGTTGCTTCTTGACGGGGCTTTGGTCTACCGCCTTCTTCCCGGAGGGGCGGAAAAGATTGCGCCTATTGCGGCTGTCCGGGCGGGCCTCTGGTATGAGCATTACCGGGAGTTTGCCGTTACCCCGGAGGACCTGGGAGCGCTTGACCGGCTGGTACGCAGGGAAACGGACCGGCTCATGGGAATACGCCCGCAGCTTGATAAATCACAGGAACGCCGCCCTTCCCCGGAGCGGTGACTTTTTATGACAGACTGGAGGTGATAAGGATTGGCAGATAACATACAGCATGAAGATTTCGGGGAAAAGATCGGCGGCGCGAAAAAAGACTTATGGAAAGACCGGGGGCTCTATGTGAATGACCTGGACGCCATGAATGACCGCGAAGCCGAGAAATTCGTAAAAAAAGATAATATCTGGAAGAAACCGGATTATCAGGCCATGCTTGATGATGGGATTCCCCTTGGCGTGGTGTATTTCATCAAAAAGGCGCGGGACGGGCTGAATGCCTCCCCGCAGTATTACCGCAGGGACGACACGCCGGAGAAACGCCTTGCAAGGCAGAAAGAATATATCCAGACGGTACGGGAGCTGCAGAGCGTGATTTCGGAAGTCCGCACCGTGGAGGACGCCATGCAGGTCTATGACCGTTTCTTTGTGGAAAACGGGTATCTGGAACAGGTGCAGGGCTGGGGCAGCGGCACCCATTACCAGGCAACGGAGAAGGGGCGTGAGAACCCGGCCATTACAAACAAGCTGTCCAATGCCCTGATGGTCCGTTCGGCAGGATATTTTGAGCGGAACTTTACACAGAAAGCGCAGAAGGAGCAGTTTGGCGTTTCCAAAGACCAGAAGGTGCCGAAAGGTTATGCGATCCATTTCAACGACGGGAAGAATACCTATTCCAAAAATAATGACTGGAAACCTGATACCTGGTATGTGACGAAGGGATATTCCATCTTACAGACTAATTTTGAAACGCGGGAGGCTGCCCTGAAATGGGTGCAGGAGCTGGCAAAAGGCCGCAGCAAAAGCGGAAAGACGCGGTTTGTGCCTCCACAGCTTATCGCTGTGCGGCGAACCGGGCCGGATTACAGAAACGGCGCAGAGATCACCGGTCAGCACTACCTTGATACTTTCGGATTTCGCGGCGGTGAGTTTGGGAACTGGATGAACCAGAATGACCGGCAGGCTTCCCTCAACATGGGTTTTGAAGCGCTCAAAGATTTGGCGGCAGCCCTACAGGTCAGCGACAAAGATATTGCCTACCAGGGAACGCTTGCTATCGCTTTTGGCGCCAGGGGCAGCGGCAATGCGGCGGCCCATTATGAACCGTTGCGCAAGGTTATCAATCTCACGAAGATGCACGGAGCCGGTTCCCTGGCCCATGAATGGTGGCACGGATTGGACGATTATCTAGGTACGAAAATGGGTGCAAAGGGGATGCTCTCGGAACAGCCCCGCCTCTATGCCCCGTTCCAAAAGCTGGTTGATACCATGAAATATAAGCCGGAGACACCGGAGCAGGCGGCGAAACGCACCGAAGCACAGACGGAGCGCACCCGGAAAAATGCGGCAAGCTGGCTGGATTCTGCGGTGCTCGGTTCTCTGAAACGGCATGGCAATGAGGAACAGATGGAAACTTACGCGGTTCTCAGGGAGGCGTTTCTGTCCGGCGAGGCCGGCTCCGTGGAACAGATCAGTGCCTTTAAGAAGTCTGTCACCGGGCGGGTGATCCCCAAAAGTGAGCGGGAAAGGCTGGAATTATTCGAGCACATGCTGTCCGGGATGCAGGCACAGGAGGCCCCGCAGATCGGACGTGTGGAGACCGATTTTTACCGGAACTCCGTGCGCATGGGCAAGGAATGTGAAAAGGACGGCGGCTATTGGGACAGTAACGTGGAAATGACCGCCAGGGCCTTTGCCTGTTATATCAAAGATAAGCTGCCCTATCAATCGGATTATCTGGCGGGTCATGCGGATTGTGCCGTTACCTTTGTTTCCGATAAAGACGGAAAAATGGAGGTTTTGAAAGCCTATCCTGAAGGTGAGGAACGGCGGGCTATCAACGCGGTATTTGACGAAATTGTGGCAGACCTGAAACGGGAGCAGATACTTACCCATTCGGATGTGACGCTGCCCCTTCCGGCGCAGCCATTAGCGGAGAATGAGCAGATTTCCATATTTACGGCAGAGCGGCCTTCGGTCATGGCGCAGCTTGCAGCGGCGAAGCCGGCAGAAAAAACTACCCCGGCACAGGCGGCCCCGAAAAAGAGCCGTGTGCCGGAGATTTAAGGAGGTGTGAAAGATTTTGGAAGAAAATAAAGATTACCGTGCTTACCGGTACGGCGATCATTTGGAACCAGGTGCAGAGCTGAAAATCGAGCACAGTGTTTCTTGTGAAGATGTGGATATTTCCTCCCTAATTACAATGGGCGCCGAAAATCTGGAGGCCATGCGCCAGGGAAGTATCGACGGTGAACAGAAAGCCTATGAGATTGTGGTCGCGGCGGCAAAGCAATGGGAAAAGCAGGCAGCCGCCACGCAGATGATCAACCGGGCGCTTTCTTACCTGCGAACCCCGGAGGTGACGCATACCGCAAATGAATGGCGCAAAACCGACAACTGGCGGAATGACGAAGAAATCAGCAACCGTGTCTACCGCATGAGTTGTGGTATTTGGGAAGATACCAAATATGACCGGGAAACCAAACAGAGCGTACCGGTTGCCTGGTATGTGACCTGGGATGTCTATGTGAACTCCCCAAAGCAGGGTTATGGCGAAAAGATTGCCGGGCAGAATCAGAAACGCTACACGGACAAGGCCGCCGCTGAAAAGTATCTGGAAGGCCGGAAAAAAGCCTACTCCCATTTATTCACGGAAATTTCCCCGCAGATACCAAAACAGTATGAGCACCATTTTACCGTGTATGGAGCACTCCTGCCGGGGTACACGGTGGAGGGTCAGGAACCGGCAAAACCAGACCGCACCGCCACCGAAGTTTCGGAGGGCGGTATTTCTATACCTGAAAAGCCGGAGAAACCTTCCGTGCTAGGAAAGCTGTCTGCGGCCAAAACGCAGGAGAAAACACCTGCTGCTCCCGGTGCGGCAAATAAAAAGAAGGAGGATATGCAGATTTGAAAGTGTTGATGATAGAGCCTGGGAAAGCACCTTATGAGGCCGAGCTTGACGGAAGCCTTGAATCCATGCAGAAGGCAGTCGGGGGAGGCATAGAGGGCTACTACCCTTATGCGGAGCCTGTCGCGATTGTCTGCAATGATGAAGGGAAAATAAACGGGCTGCCCCTGAACAGGGCAATTTATAATGAGGACGGCGAAATGATCGAGATCATGGCGGGCACCTTTTTCATGGCCGGTCTCGGTGAGGAAAGTTTTACCAACCTTCCCGATTACTTTATGGATCAGTATAAGGAACAGTTCAAATATCCGGAAAAATTTTACCGGCTGGCGGGTGAGATCGTTGCGGTGAAGCAGCCCCTCCCGCCGGAGGAAAAGCAGCAGCCGGCCCCTGTCATGGAGGAACCGGACGGGGATGACATAAGGCTTGACGACACCACGGATTTGGCCTTTGATCTGGATGAATTTTTCAGGCAGAACAGCGGGGCCTATGCAGGCCTGTACCCGGATTCCCATGCAGAGAAAGAGCGCATGGCGGACGAGCTGCTTTCAGGAGATACCGGAAAAATCCGAATGGGGCTGGCGGCATTTGAGCGCGAGGAACACATGGAGGGAGAAACAGCGCCGCTTTTAGCGCGTATTTCTTCCTATGAGAAAGAGTACGGGATCAGCACTTATTCCATTTACCAGCTTGGCTTATCAGACAATGCAGACAACCTCCGTTTTATGTCCCTGGACTGGTTGGAACGCAAAGGGCTTTCCGTGGACCGGGATCATTACCGGATGGTCTATGCAGGGCAGCGGGAACCGGGCGAAACACTGGAGGATATTTACAGACGTTTTAATATCGACCACCCGGAAGATTTCAGGGGTCACTCCCTTTCCGTTTCCGATGTGGTGGTCCTGCATGAGAATGGCGCGGACGCCGCATATTACATGGACAGTATCGGCTTCAAGGAGCTGCCGGGCTTCTTTGACGCAGGGGCACCGGAGGCCAGGCGGGATGTTTCGGTGCGGGAACAGCTTGACAATGCAAAGAAACAGGCAGCACAGGCAGAGCCGAAAGCGCCGGATAAAAAGGCCAAAGAGCCGGAAAGGAGCTGATAGCCTATGCTGATGGCAGTAGAGGGACCCTATGCACTGATGGTGCAGCCGGACGATATGTTAATCTCTCCCCGTGAGGTAGACGAACATTTTGGGACAATGGCCTGCTTCCATCCCCGCTATGCGCTGGGTGACAGCCACAATTACATGGATAAAGATGATTTCCTGCGGGAGATGTATTTAGATACTGTGGGGCATGATGAAGCGGGTCTGAAACGCTATGAACACATGGTGAACATTGTGAGCAGCCGGTTCCGGCACGGACCAAAGACGGAGGAACGGGCGGTTGATGACGCCATGCTGAAGGTGATCTCCGAAAAATACATTACGCTGCCCCTTTATCTGATGGATCACAGCGGCCTTGCCATGCAGACCACAAGTTTCAATGATCCCTGGGACAGCGGGCAAGTCGGTTGGATTTATGTTTCCAAAGAGGACGCCTCGAAAGAGTTCGGCGGTGAAAAAATGACTGGCGCCCTTCGGAAAAAGGCGGAGAATCTGATGCGCAGCGAAGTGGCCGCTTATGATTCCTACCTACGGGGCGAGTGCTACGGATTTGAGCTTTACAAAAACGGTGAGCTCACGGATAGCTGCTGGGGCTTTATGGGCGACCTGGCCGATGTCTGTAAGGATATGGCTGAATATCTCCCGGAGGGCTGTAAGGATATGGTGACGCATTTAGAGGAACAGAGCCACCCGGCGACCATCATTAAGACGCTTTTGAAACACGCGAAAATCCAGGTGGACCAGGCAGCAAAAGCCTTTGAGCACGCCCCGCGCCAGCAGGTGATCGGGGACGCCCGTTAAACAGTTATTTCCTATTTATAGTTACAGATTCTATCAGGAAGGAGGATGCACATGCAGGAAGAATTGGAACAGCGGACCGTATCGGTCTCCATTCAGGCGGCAAAGCTGTCCGGGCGGGTGCTGCGTTCTGCGATTGCCGCCGTGCTCAGGAAAATGGAGCAGGAACGCACTACCCCGAAAGTCGGCAGAAACAGCATGAAACGGCTGACCTATAAAGACCCAGGAGCCAATACCATTGAAGTGTCCGGCAGAATCCGCTCTTTTGAGCGGTACGCCAGGAAACACCAGGTCCGCTACCATATTGAAAAAGAGCTGGGGACCGATCCCCCGAAGTGGACGGTCTATTTCAAGGCAAACCAGGCGGATGCTCTGACAGCAGCTTTTAAGGAATATACGAGAAAGGACCTTACCCGCAGCACCAGGCCGTCGCTTCTTTCGCAGCTTCATAAGTTCAGGGAGCTGGCGCAGGCACTTGGTCGTGACCGGGTGAAAAACAAGGAGCATGGAGGGCCGGAACGATGAAGATAGATACCGATGCCCTGAAAAAGCAGGTGATCCTCCACCTGCCCTATCTTCTGTTCCTTCTGGTCTTTGCGAAGCTGGGCGAGGCGGTCCGCCTTGCCCCCGGAGCGGATGCTTCACAGAAATTGTTGGGGCTTTCCGAAGGTTTCTCAGTGGCTTTTCAAAGCATGTGGCCGGGTGCGGCGATGGACTGGCTGGTGGGATTATGCGGTGCGGTGATCGTGCGGATGGCGGTATATATGAAAGGGAAAAATGCAAAAAAATACCGCAAGGATGTGGAGTACGGCTCTGCGCGTTGGGGCAACAAAACAGACATTGCCCCTTTTATGGACCCGAAACCGGAAAACAACATTATCCTGACGCAGACCGAGGGGCTTATGATGTCCGGCAGGCCGAAGAATCCGGCTCATGCCCGCAATAAAAATGTGCTGGTAGTCGGCGGTTCCGGCTCCGGCAAGACGAGATTTTTTATTAAACCCAATCTCATGCAGCTCCATAGCTCATATGTCATCACCGATCCGAAAGGTACGGTCTTGATAGAGGTGGGAAAGCTGTTAAGCCGCGGCACACCGAAACTGGATAAGGACGGCAACCCGGTCCGGGGAAAGAATGGGAAAATCGTGTATGAGCCTTATAAAATCAAGGTGTTCAATACGATCAATTTCTCAAAAAGTATGCACTACAACCCTTTTGCCTACATTCACAATGAGAAAGATATTCTGAAACTGGTAACGGTGCTGATCGCAAATACCAAAGGAGAAGGAAAATCCGGTGACGATTTCTGGGTCAAGGCCGAAACTTTGCTTTACACAGCGTTGATCGGCTATATTTATTATGAGGCCCCCACAAACGAGCAGAATTTTTCCACCCTGGTAGAAATGATAAACGCTATGGAGGTCCGGGAGGATGACGAAAGTTTCAAAAATGCCGTTGACCTTCTCTTTGACGCGCTGGAGCAGAAGGACCCGGATCACTTCGCCCTCCGGCAGTATAAAAAATACAAACTTGCGGCGGGCAAGACAGCGAAAAGCATACTTATTTCATGCGGCGCCAGATTGGCGCCGTTTGATATTAAAGAGGTGCGGGAGATCACCATGTATGACGAGCTGGAGCTGGACCTGGTCGGGGACAGGAAAACGGCGCTGTTCTTTATCATCAGCGATACGGATGCGACGTTCAATTTTCTTGTCAGCATGGCCTATACGCAGCTGTTCAACCTGCTGTGCGAGCGTGCCGATGACAAGTACGGCGGCAGGCTGCCGGTACATGTGCGGTGCCTGATTGATGAGGCCGCCAATATCGGGCAGATTCCAAACCTGGAAAAGCTGATGGCAACGATCCGTTCCAGGGAGATTTCGGCCTGTCTGGTCCTTCAGGCGCAGAGCCAGTTAAAGGCGCTTTATAAGGACAACATGGACACAATCATCGGCAACTGTGACGCTTCCCTTTTCCTGGGAGGCAAGGAAGAAACCACCTTAAAAAGCTGGAACTCCCTGCTGGGGAAAGAGACCATCGACATGTATAACACCAGCGTCACGAAGGGCACCCAGGAATCCCACGGCCAGAACTTTCAGAAATTGGGAAAGGATTTGATGTCGGTGGACGAGCTGGCCGTGATGGACGGCGGGAAATGCCTCCTGCAGATCAGGGGCGTCCGGCCTTTCCTCTCCCGGAAGTACGATATTACCAGACACCCGAACTATAAATATCTGTCGGATTATGCCCCTAAGAACGCTTTTGACATTGAGAAATTTTTATCCACAAAAATGCCGATGCGTCCTGGCGAGCTGTACCGCAATTATGAGGTCACAGCGGAGGATTTGGAGGCTCCGGCTGTAGGATAATGTAGCTGCCTGTTAAAGTTTCTGGCTTTGGCGGGCTTTTTCTTTTCACCGGAAGGAGGTTCTATTGAGGATTCGTGCCCCTCCCTGACAACTGAACATTTTTTCAGGTATATCCTGAACTCTGCCGCCCCTGTGCTTGATGTAAATTCTCTTAAAGCACAGGGGCGTTTTTTCGTTTCCGGCCTGAAGCGGCCACACCACTAAAACAATATTTCTTAAATTAAAGGAGGAACTATATGGCTTTTTTTGCAAGTGCGATTGATACCCTGAAAATCCTGGTTATTGCTCTGGGTGCCGGCCTCGGCGCATGGGGCGTTATCAACCTTCTGGAAGGTTATGGCAATGACAACCCTGGTGCCAATGCTCATGTACGGTAAAGAAGCAAGCAACCGAAAACAATAGATAGACCGCCAGCACTACACTATTCCGAACCAAAGACCAAAAGATAAGCATTTTGAGAAAATCTAAACTTTTGGATTTTCCTACAATGCCGACTACGGCGGAATCCCTCCC
>OLQO01001303.1_pt1 | contig 16736 bp, 14 predicted proteins | sample 1672281 | NCBI WGS metagenome assembly OLQO01 (sample SAMEA3136667, study PRJEB25190) | human gut metagenome | biome: human gut; feature: human-associated habitat; material: faeces | place: Austria | collected 2013
TCATGAAGAGAGAATTTCTCATTATATTTATAACCAACATATGCTGGGTCCCAATATTTACTGTTGAATTGTGAATTTCCAATTGTTACAGCTGTTCCTGTATCACTTGTTGATTTTCCTGAATAAATCATTCTAACACTGCCATCTCCATTGCGTCGAATGATTCTCCACACATATCCTGCAAATGAAACATAGTTATTTCTTACTGCTCCTCGATAGTAATAACTTTCTCCTTCATCATCATCTGCCGCATATAGACCATCTTTCTCATCACTATTTGGTGCTATCTTAGCAAAATTTGGAGTTCCTTTTGCTTTGATTGCTGTCTTAGCAGCATCTGCACTTGCTTCATGATTATTCATTACTAGCATACAATCTGATAAAGTATTGAAACCATTATCTTTACAATAGGTATCTTCTGCTTTTGCTACTGTATCACTTGTTTGACCATAAACATTTACTTTTACTTTATATACTAATCCCCCATTATCATTTTGTGGATTATAATTTTCATCTACCCATAGTCTTAAACGATATTTTATTTCTGTATTTCCTTGGGTAGCTAAATTTCCTGTATATAAACTCATCATATCTGCAGGGCGTCCAGTATAACCATTACCTGTTGTCTCTTCATAATATGTACGAGGTGCCATTACCTCTGTTTCTTTTCCGTTAGAGTCTACTGTTGTCAAGTAATATCTGATATTATTTCCGCTAAAAGTATTTCCGCTTTCCTCTTTTGCTGCTATTTCATAGTTGATATCTGTATTTCCAGCGATTGATGACTTTACTGTAAAATCAAAGTACTCTCCAGCCTTTAACCTTGTCTTTCCAGTTGATATCGTTGTGGGCAACGCATCTGTCATCGTAATCGTGTTTGTGCTTTCAATATATTCCATAGTTACCATACCAGTTGTGATAGTATTTAACCTTTCTCCTGTTCCCGCATAGTTAAATGCCGCATAACTGATTCCGACTATGGCAATTAGTAAAACTAAAGTTGTCACTATCGTGATGATATCTTTTGTTTTCTTATTGTTCATGTTCGTTCCTTCTTTCTACATCTTTAGTTATAAAACTATTGATTATTTTCTCACGATAGAAGAAAGTCCCCACCATAATAATTATAGATAAAATTGTTACTTAAAATAAAAAATTACCCTAATATACCATTCACTCTCTCCTATCATCTATTATAATGTTAACATAACGTTCGACAATTTTCAACATTATTTTCATACCTATTTTGCTATTTAAATTGTAGTTAAATAACTATCCAATTTATTAACTTTTTGTTGTATAATAAGCAAATTTAACTTATCATATAATTTAAAAGAAAAGAGGAAAAATATGAATAAAATAAAATATCTTATAACGATAGAAAACTATTTATATAAGTACACTATTATGGAAGACTCTAATTCAATTGATTTTTTTAAAAGCGAAGAAGAAAAGATTCTTAATGTTTTATCTTTAGAGGAAAAGTTGGTCTTGTTTGATGAACTAATTTATAATACTGATTTGTTAGATAAAAATATTGCAACTGAATTTTCAATTATCTATCAACTCAATAATAGTTTAAAAAATTTGCCAGTAAAAAGATTAGCTAATATATTGATAACAGATATCTTTAAAAGTGTAGATGAAGATTTTATGATTAATGAAAGTATTATTATGTATCTTTCTAATGAAAGAATTACTAATTCTGCTTTTTATCAAGATGGCATTTCTTTCAAATACGACCTTGTAGAGAGAATGATTGGTAATACTTATGAGGAAGAGGTTGATATGAAAAATAGAATTATTACTGATTTATTTTTTGCTTATCCTTTCTTAGAAGAAGACAGAAGAATAATTAATAACAAAAAGTCAGCTAATATTTTAGCTAAACGTTTAGAGATGACAGATTTTTTAGATAGTAAAGAAAAGGAAGATATATTAATGGGATTTACTCTTGAAACTATGCTAGGAGGGGTAGAAAGTACAAGAGAAATAAGACAAAATAAATTTTTTACTACTTCTTCTAAAATATACTTAGAAAGTATAAGTGATCCACTAGATGATGATATGCTTGGAGAAATATTAGAAACATTTTCTTACAATGCCTATGAATATAAGGATACTCCTTATTATAAAGAAGTAGTTAAAGTCTTTAACAAAAAGCTAGTTCATAATATCAATAAATGATTCAACTAATGATAAAGTATCTTTCACTTTATCAATTTTATCTTTAGTTGTTAGTTTATAATTTATTTTCATTTCTTTCTCCATTTCATTAAGAAAATTTGGATTTCTATTTAAATATTTATACCAATTAGAATTTTCTTGTAAATATTGATAAAGATACGGATTTGCTTTTATTCTTAATTTAGCATCTACTTGCATTTTTACTAGTCCTCATAATACTTATTAATTGGTCGTTCTTGATAAGTATTTACTACTGGTTTTTCATTAGAAGCAGTCAGGTCACTTAGAAGACTTACTGCTTTTTCTAAGCCATTAACTCCACGTTGTAATGTTTCTAAATCCATATTTTTAAAGATATTTATTACATCTTGAAAATTACCATTTTTTGCTTGAGTCCCCTCATTTGAGGTTGGTATAAATTGTTCCCAAACCTTAGAATCTTCACCATATATATCGTAAAGTTCATACAAACTCTGCCAAGTATTTTTACCATTTGCTACTGTTGTAGCTAAATATGGTTTATCTTTAATAAAACTTTTAAAACTTTCTTTTGACATAGATTTCACCTAATTAAGTTTATGCCATTAAAAGATAAAAAGAATAAAAAAAGCATTCACTTTAGAATACTTTTAATCATTATCATTTAAAAAATCATCTATTGTCATAAGTCTTGCATCAACTGATTCTAAATCAAGATTAGACTTTGGTCTTTCTTCGATATCTAACAATTCTATTTCTTCCTCTTCTTTTTTTACATCAGTTAAACTAACCACCTTAAAAGCACTATCAATTCCGCCTTTTCTTAGGGTTGAACCAGTCGAATAGCGATCAGCAATGGTTAAATCACTACCTTTGAAGAAGGTTATTTCTCCATTCTTAAGACCTAATTCTTCTTTAGTAGTTAAAAAGAATGCTGCTACTACGTGATATGGATTTGTCTTGACATCTCTTATAGTAAGTAATCCTCTTCTAGCTCTTGTTGTCTTATCAAAATCTTTTAGATGCATGCGCTTACCTGTTCCCTTATCTGTAACAATTGCTAGATAGTTGTTATTATCAACATCAAAGTTTAAAACTGATATAACATAGTCGTCTTTTAAAGTGATAGCTTTTACTCCTCCAGCTTTTATTCCTACTACTGGTATTTCTTCTTTAGCAAACCATAGACCATAACCTTTATTTGTTTCAATAAAAATTTCACTATTATCGCCATAGAAAGCACAGATCAATCTATCTTCATCCTTTAATTTTATACAACTAGTTGGCTTTGAATATCTAGTTAATTTGAAATCTGCTAAACTGCTTTGTTTAATCATTCCTAGTTTTGTTGCAATAATGATTTCTTTTTTCTCATCAAAGTTACTTACAGGAAGGGCTGTTACTATTTCTTCTTCCTCTTGAAGTGGGACTAAATTACTGATATGTTTACCCAGTTCGCGCCATTTTAAATCATTAATAGTATGAACGGGAATATATAAATAATTACCAAAAGATGTGAAAACTAATAAAGTATCTGTTGTTTTCATCTTAAATTCTCCAAGAAGATAGTCATTTTCTTTAAGTAATGGATCTTTTATATCACTAGCACTATAACTACGTAAAGATGTACGCTTGATATATCCTTCTTTACTGATAGTAACAATTGTATCTTCTTTTGGTATTAATGCAGTTGTATCTAGCTTTATCTCAGTAATTTCATCTCTTACTTCTGTAATTCTTTCTTTATTATACTCATTCTTAACTTTTTTTAGTTCTTCTTTCATTACTTTTTTTAGTAGTTTTTCGTTCTCTAAGATAGCAGTTAATGATGATATTATTTTTTCTAAGACTGCACATCTTTCTTCTAACTCTACTACATCAGTATTAGTTAGGCGATACAATTGTAAGGTTACAATAGCTTCTGCTTGTTCATAACTAAAAGCATATTCCTTTACTAAGTTTTCTTTAGCATCACTTTTATTTTTACTGGCTCTAATCGTTTTGATTACTTCATCTAGTATTGATAGACATTTCTTCAAACCATCTAAGATATGTAGTTCTTTTTTAGCATGAGCAAGATCAAACTCACTTCTTCTTCTAACTACTTCTTTTTGATGGTCTATGAAAGCTTGAAGAGCATTTTTTAGTCCTAGTAGTTTTGGTCTTTTCTTAACGATTGCAACCATATTAAAGTTATAGCTTATCTGCATATCAGTATTTTTTAAAAGAAAATTAACTAAGAATTCTTGATTAACACCTTTCTTTAAATCAATAACAATTCTAATATCTTGTGCTGATTCATCTCTTACTTCTACTATTCCATCAATTTTTTTGTCAATTCTTATATCATCAATTTTCTTAACTAATAAAGCCTTGTTAACTTCATAAGGAATTTCAGTAATAATTAATGAGGCTTTTCCATTTTTTTCTTCAAATTCGTATTTACTTTTAACAATTATTTTTCCCTTACCTGTTTGATAAGCTTCTAATAAGCCTTTTTTTCCTTCAATAATAGCTCCTGTTGGAAAATCAGGTCCCTTTACAAAGTCCATTAATTCTTCAAGGGTAGCTTCTTGGTGATCAATTAAGTAAATAGCTGCATCAATTACTTCTCCTAAGTTATGTGGAGGAATATTAGTAGCATAACCTGCTGATATTCCCTGAGTTCCATAGACAAGTAAAGCTGGAAATCTTGCTGGCAAAACAGTTGGTTCTGTTGTACTATCATCGAAGTTTGGAGCAAATTCAACAGTATCACGATTGATATCTCTTACCATTTCATTACTTATTTTTGAAAGTCTTGCCTCTGTATAACGATAAGCAGCAGGACTATCACCGTCAATTGAACCATTATTACCATGCATATCAATATATGGATATCTACTCTTCCATTCTTGACTCATTCTTACCATTGCTTCATAGATTGAAGTATCACCATGAGGATGGTAATTACCAATAACATCTCCAACCGTTTTTGCACTTTTCCGATATGGTTTATCATAAGTGTTTTTTTCTTTATACATTGAATAAAGAATACGTCTTTGAACTGGTTTTAAGCCATCTCTAGCATCAGGAATAGCACGTTCTTGAATGATATATTTTGAATAACTACCAAATCTTTCTCCCATTATATCTTCAAGAGTATACTCTCTAATTCTTTCAATTATTTCTTTTGTCTTTTCCATCATTATCACCTACATCCTTTTTTCTTGTCTTTTTAAAATCTTATTAGTATTATGTTCCAAAACCTCTTCTGAGTTGGATAATATTTTGTTAGTTCTTGGTGAAAGAGAAGTAATTATTTCTTGAAGTTGTTCTGTCTGATTATAACTTAGTAATCTTTGTTCTAATATTTCTAACATTACTACTTCAACAGCTTGATTACGTTCAATACCTCGTATTTCTTTAATATTTTTATTGTTACTAACAATTGCTAGTCTTGGATTAGTTGGTCTATTGTTTGCATCATAAGAAAAATAAATATCAATAGTGTCATTTGTTAATAGTTGTTTAATGTCTTCTCTATTTTCAATACACCAAAGTGTGCCTTTACCAATAATATCTTTACGTAGTTTTACTTGGTCATCTAAACCTTCATAATGAATCCACTCACCGTGAGTTTTTACTGTATCTTGAAAGAGATGCTCTCTTTTTTGTGTAAAGTAGTATGCATACAGTTTAGCAAAACTTTCTTTATTAATGGCTTCACTCATCAATTTTTTATCATCTGTCTTAATAAGAAGCTTTATCTTGTCAATTATGTTTAATGTAATTGCAGCATCAAACATTGGAAAAGGACTTGTTGTATGTTTTGTTCTTCTTGAAAAATTTTTTCTCCGCTCATCATAATTTCCCATAGAAGTGATTCCTTTAAAAATCCAAAATTTTATCCATATTGCTTCTTGATCTAAACTGCCAAGAAAATCTATCCATGTATCAAGTGAGTCTTTTGCTGCTGTGGTAACTTTAGAAATTACTTGTTCTCGTGAAAAAGTAGGAGAAATATTTTTATTAATATATTCTTCTTTGATATCTTCTTCTTTAATTATATATTTACTGAAACAGAAGTTTTTAAAAAGATTCCAGTTATGTTCATTTTGATGAGCTTTTTTAACTACTCTATCAAGTCTTACTAAATATTTACTTATTTTTTCAACTGGTGTGTCATTCTTTAAAGCTGTATGCATAACTATCTTGGAAATATGTAAATCTTTATATAGTTCGTTTAAAAATTCTTCTCCACTATCATACATCTATCTTATCACCTAAATCTTGTAATCATCTTCTAATGAGAATTCAACATTTTCTTCAATCCATTCTTTACGAGGAGGAACATCATCTCCCATAAGAATTGATACTCTTTTCTCTGCTAGCTGAGCATCTTCTATTTTTACTCTGATTAGTGTTCTACTACCAGGTTTCATAGTTGTTTCACATAACTGGTCAGCATTCATTTCACCTAATCCCTTATATCTTTGAACTTCACATTTTTTATTTTTTGTTTTTTCTTGCATTTCTTGAATTGTATATGCATATTCAATATTTTTACCACTTTGAATTTTGAATAATGGTGGAAGTGCTACATAAAGTCTGCCATCTTCAATTAGTGGTTTCATATAACGATAGAAGAATGTTAATAATAAACACTGAATGTGTCCACCATCTTCATCAGCATCACTCATTATAATAACCTTGTTATATTCACAGTCATTTATATCAAAATTAGAACCATATCCTGCTCCGATTGTATAAATCATTGTATTTATTTCCTCATTTTTCAAGATATCGCTTTCTTTAGTTTTTTCTGTATTTAAAACTTTTCCGCGAAGTGGTAGTATTGCTTGATAACGTCTATCTCTACCTTGTTTAGCACTACCTCCTGCAGAATCTCCTTCTACTAAGAATAGTTCTTTTTTAGTTTTGTCTCTACTCTGGGCTGGAGAAAGTTTACCAGATAAAGCACGTTCTTTTGTAACTTTATTTTTTCCTTTTCTAGCTTCTTCTCTTGCTTTACGTGCTGCTTCTCTTGCTGTTTTACTTTTTAATGATTTATTAATTATATCAGTTGCAACCATTTTATTTTCTTCTAAGAAAAATTGCAATTTTTCAGTAACTAGAGAATCAACGGCTGTTCTTGCTTGGGGAGTTCCCAGTTTTCCTTTAGTCTGTCCTTCAAATTGTAATAGCTCTTCTGGTATTTTTAAACTAATAATAGCGGTTAGTCCTTCTCTTACATCGCTTCCTTCAAAGGCTTTTTCTTTACCTTTAATAAAGCCGTTATTTCTAGCATAATCATTGAAAACACGAGTTAAAGCTGTTTTAAAACCTACTTCGTGGCTTCCTCCATCGCTAGTTTTAACATTATTAACAAAGGATACAATATTTTCTTGATAGGTATCAGTATACTGCATTGCAATATCTATTTCCATTTTATCTTTTATTCCTTCAAAAACTAAAGTTTTGTGAAGTGTTGATTTTCCCTCATTTAAATAATCTACAAACTCTTCTAAGCCTTTTTCATAATGGAAAGTAGCATGGCGATCATCTTCTAAATCATTTACTTCAATTGTTAAGCCTTTCAAGAGAAAGGCTGACTCTTGCATACGCTCGCATATGGTGGTAAAAGAAAAGTTTATAGTTGAAAAAATACTATCATCAGGCAAGAATCTAACCATAGTTCCTGTCTTATTACTGGTTCCTATTTTCTTTAGGGGAGTTGCTACTTTTCCTCCATCTTCAAATTTTATATAATAAATACCTTTATCACGCTCAATTGTTACTTCCATCCATTTAGATAGAGCATTTACAACACTTCCACCAACACCATGTAAGCCGCCTGATACTTTATAACCAGCTTCTTCAAATTTTCCACCTGCATGCAAAACTGTGTAAATTACTTCTGGAGTTGGTTTTCCTGATGAATGCATTCCAACTGGTACCCCACGTCCTTCATCTTTCACACTGATGCTTTTATCTTCATGAATAGTTATCACTATTTTTTTACCATAACCATTGATTGCTTCATCTATTGCATTATCAACTATTTCCCATACTAGATGGTGTAATCCTTTTTTATCTGTTGAACCAATATACATTCCAGGTCTTTTACGAACTGCTTCTAGTCCTTCTAATATTTTTATCGAATCATCATTATATATTGTTGCCACAAAACTACCTCCTATCTGCTTAAAAAAAAGAGCATTTCATCTCTCGGTTCTTTAATTCTTTCGTTTTCATTTTATCAAAAATTATCGTTTAACGCAAACTTTTCTTGCAAGTATTGTTCAAATTTAATAATATTCGTATTAATATAAATGAAGGTTTTGATTGTTTATACTTATTTTCATTGAAAAAATAAAATATAAGCTTTAAAAAGTTTTTTAGTTAGTCCTAGACAGAAAATATCTTAGTTGCTAGAATTATTATAAGGAGATGCAAATGAAAAAGTTTATTGTTTTAGTTTTATTTATATGTTTATTTTTAATAACCTATACTTATCAGGATGAAATTTATAATGTTTATATGTCTTTTGCTAGCAAGTCGAATGTAACGCTTAAGGAAAAAAATGATTACACTAGGAGTTATAGTTTTAAATATGTTTCTTTAACTGATAATTTCTTACCTGAGACTTTAGAAGAAGTTAGAAATGTTTACTATACTATTTTAAATTCTGGTGTTGATGAATTTAGTTTCTATTGTAAAAAGGACACAACCTGCCTTGATAACGTTAAAAGTCTTGCAAATGACCAAACTTCTTTATCAATAATTAATAATTATGTCCATCCTTTTAATAGTTTTAAGCAGATAACTACTAATTATGATGAAACTGATAAGGTGACTGTTTCAATTGAACATAATTATAATGATAATGTGCGAGAAATCATTTTGAACAAGGTTAAAGAAATTGAATCGGAGATTTGGAACAATTCAATGACGGATAGAGAAAAGATAAAAGTTGCTCATGACTATATAATTAATCACAGTAGATATGATAAAGAAAGAAGTGACAATGGAATTATTAATTATCAATCTGATATAGCTTATGGACCTTTATTGCAAGGTTACAGTCTTTGTGGTGGTTATACTGATGCAATGGAATTATTCTTAGAAGATTTAAATATTGAAAGTTATAGAATATCAAATGATAAACATGTTTGGAATGCTGTTTTTCTTGATAATACTTGGTATCATTTAGATCTTACTTGGGATGATCCTATTACTTCTAATAATCAAGATATTTTAGAATATACTTATTTTCTTGTTGGAAATGATGATTTAGAACAAGCCGATAATAATAATCAACATAATTTTGATAAAGGTATTTATTTAGAATTCTCTAATTGAGAATTTTTTATTTATTAAGTTTTCTATGGATAATTGGGAACAAAAAAATCATCCAATATTAGATGATTTTCTTACTCTTCTGTAGAGTCTTTTTTTACAATTACAGTTTTTCCTTTGTAGCTTCCACATTTTGGACATACACGATGAGCTTTAATCATTTCACCGCAAGAAGGACAAGCTACCATTCCTGGAATTGTTAAAGCATTGTGACTTCTACGCATTCTCTTACGTGTCTTTGATACCTTTCTGAAAGGTACAGCAAATAATTGAATATCTAATTTTAACATCTCTTTCACTCCTTTTCTTTACCTTCTAGTAGATTACGAAATGGGAAATTTCCCTCTTCTTTTTCATACTCTTCTTCACTTACTAGATGCCAACCGTCCCCTTGATAATTTGTATAGTCATTTACTATACTATACCTAATGGGAACCTCTAGTACAATATTCTCCCATAAAATGCTAAGAATATCAAGAGTATTTTCAATATTTTTTACTTTTTCTGTTACTTCTTCTTCTAAATGATTAGAAAAGTGATAAGTTACATCTTCTAAAGAAACAGAATCTTTTAAAATCATATCACCACTATATTCACCATCTAAAAAAAAGCTATCATTAGGATATCGTTTTAGTTCCCCTTTGAAATGAATGTTTCTTAATTCTACAATATCTGTATTTGTATACCAGTCTTTTGTAAAAGAAAAATCATTATCGATTTCTATTTTTTCTTTAATACCTTGTAATATTTCTCTAATGTTCATAGCTATCTCCTTGTAAATGTTAGAAACAACATTATAATTAGATTGAAACTTAGTTTCATGTTTGCTTTAATCATAAAGGACTTTTCATAAATACTTGCTACATCATCAACAATATCTACTATCCAACTTTCTAGATACTTAGGTACTTTCCTTCCAACAGGAAACATATGTGTTCTAATAATATCTTCTTCTAGGGTAGTAAGTTCAAAGTATTTGCTTGCATTCAGATAAGCAAAGTCTGGATGCACAATCAATCTTTTTAATTTACTAGTTTCTTCTTCATCAAAGAAGAAATCATGTAACAAGGCTCCTTTGGTTGTTTCTTTATAGTTTAAATGTAATATTTTCGTTATTCTATAAGAATAATAAGCAACTCTCACCATATGGTCATATCTGTTTAATCCATGGTGTATGCAACTTTTTGTTTTTTGATACTCGTCATTTCTTGTTATAGGTAAAATCAGCTCATTAAATTCTTCATTATTATAAGAAGTTTTTGGCATACTTAACCCACTTTCTTTGCTTAAAGCAATATTATGATAGCATAGATTTGACTTTTTTTCAATATTAGATGTTTATACGACAAAGACTAGTCCTATTGAAATATCTAACTTTTTCTAACCTATTAATAGTTTTATTAGTATAATTAAATTACTTTTTTAGATTCAAAGCATATGTTTAAATCAACTGAATTTCTAATAATATTTGTTTTCTTATGTTGCTACTCTTTCTGTTTGAAAAAGTGTTCATGAGTATGTTCTATATCTATATTTACAGGCAAAGTATTTGAATTAACCAATAAACTATTCAATACAAGTTTTCTATGGAAAGATAAAATTTTGTTTTTAGAGAAATTAAAAATTCCTGCCCCATTTTATAATTAAAATCTTTGATTATAGAGTTTATATTGTCTGTATAACTTGGTATTACTTGCAGATTAGCTACATAAGCAAAACTAAAATTATCACTTGATGATAAAAAATGTTATTCTGCAGAAATATCAAAAGTATAAACTTTAAAATTCGACGGATATCCGCCTATATTTTCTTTTTACTTATGATAGATTTAAAAGTAGTAAGTTGAGTGAATACATAAGAATAACATTGCAGTTCAAGTTTACTATACAAAAAGGAGAAAAAAATCACTCTTCTTCTCCATCTAATTTTACTAATACTTCTCTTGGTTTACTTCCATTGGCAGGTCCAATTATTCCTCTTTCTTCTAAAAGATCAATTATTCTTGCTGCCCTGTTATAACCAACTTTGAATCGTCTTTGTAATAAAGAGGCACTGGCTTTTTGTTGTTCTACGACAAATGTTACTACATCATTATATAGTTCATCGTCATCATCTTCGATTTGTTCCATATCTTCTTTTTGACTAGCTGATTTGTCCATAGTACTACTTGCTTCTAGATTTAAGAAGGCTGCATCATATTCAGCTTTTTGTTGTTCAACAGTATAATCAATTATTTTCTTTATTTCATCATCTGCTATGAAAGCTCCTTGAATTCTCTGTGGTGATGCTTCTCCCATCGGTAAGAATAACATATCACCTTTTCCTAGTAATTTTTCTGCTCCTGTTGAGTCAAGTATTGTTCTAGAATCTATTCCGCTACTAACTGCAAAGGAAATTCTTGAGGGAATGTTCGCTTTTACAACACCAGTTATAACATCTGTTGATGGTCTTTGGGTTGCAATGATTAAATGAATACCAGCTGCTCTTGCCATTTGAGTTATTCGCATAATAGCTGCTTCAACATCTTTACTTGCTACTAACATTAAATCTGCCAACTCATCAACAATAACAACGATATATGGCATATGTTGTATCTTACTATCTTCATCTAAGTCTTTATTTTTATCATCAATATAACTGTTATAAGTTGCAATATTTTTGGTATGACTTTCTTCAAACACTTCATAACGTCTTTCCATTTCTGCTACTATTTTGTTTAGAGCAACGCTTGCTTTTTTAGGATCAGTCACAACTGGACATAGTAGGTGGGGAACTCCATTATAAACTGATAGTTCTACTTTCTTTGGATCGACCATTACTAATTTAACTTCGTCTGGTCTTGTTCGCATCAAGATTGAAGCAATTATTCCGTTGATACAAACTGATTTACCACTTCCTGTTGAACCTGCCACCAATAAATGGGGGGTTTTATCTATTTCACACCATACGACATTTCCCATTATATTTTTACCTAGAGGACATAGTAATTTACTATTACTTTTGCTTGCTGGCACTTTTTCCATTACTTCTCTAAACGAAACTGGTGTTGTTTCACTATTTGGTATTTCGATTCCAACAGTGCTTTTTCCAGGTATTGGTGCTTCTATTCTTATATCCTTTGCTGCTAGAACTAGAGCTATTTCTTTGTGAATGCTTAATACTTTATTTAGTTTTGTTCCTGTTTGTAATTCTAATTCGTATTGAGTAACAGTTGGTCCAATATGAACTTCTACTACTTTTCCAATTACACCAAAATCTTTTAAAACTTTTTCTAAAGTCTCGATATTTTTTTCTACTAATCCTTCATTGGCTTTACTTTTCTTATTTTTGACTGGGTTTAAAATAGAAATTGGGGGTAATTCATAGTTTCCATTATGAATGATTACTGGTCTTTCTACAGGTTGTTCTGGTGGCGTTTCTGTCTTAGAAATTGTTTCTTCTTTAGTATTTATTTTTGTTAATTGGTCAAGGCTTGAAATTGTAACTTTTTTTTCTTCTTTTACTGGTTCATCAGAAGTACCAGTAATAACTGGTTTTTTATTTGGATCAAAGCTTGATTCTTTTGCTTGAATTGTGTCTTTTTCTTTCTTTTCTTTCTTGGGTAGCATTTCTTTGGCTTTACTACTTGTATTTTTAACAAAATCAGCGATAGAGAAACCAGTGAATAGAGATACACCAACTATACATAAAGTCCAAGATACTATTTTCATTCCATTATAAGAGAATAAAGATGTAAATAAAACACTAAATGTGCAACCAATAATTCCACCACCAATTACTTCTGGCGTAATGCTACTATTTGTCAAACTTGAAAATGCAATAGTTAATTGATCAACTGTTTCTTGAAAAACTTTTATTCCATTATAGTTATTTGCTGCTATATATTCTTCATGCATTAATGATAACATTCCTATCATAAAAAGGTAAAATCCTAGCATTTTCGTAGTAAAAAAGTTTGGCCATTCACGTTTTATAATTAGATAGCCACCTAGTATAAGTAAAAGTATCAATAGTATATTATAAAATACACCTACTAAAAATATTGCAAAAGCGGAAATTAAGTTTCCTACAGGGCCATATTTACCAATTCCAATAATACCTGCTAATAACAATAAAACTCCATATAGTTCTGTACTATATGCAAAAGCTTTTTTCTTTTCTCTTTTGTTTTTTTTCTTTGCCACAATTACACCCTCTCTTAAAGCTCTACTATTCTTACATTCACTTACATTGTATCACATATTTAAATACAACAAAAAGTAATTTTAAATTTTTACTATTTTTCGTAAAAAAATAACCTCTATTTAGAGATTACTTTGTTAGTGAGACTAGATAGCTATCTTCTATATTATTATCGCTCTCAAATATATAAGTGTATATAGAAAACATTCCCTTATATTTTTCATATTGAGTTTTTACTTTACTCGAAAGTTCATCCTCTGACATATTCTCCTTACCATAGATTTTATATATATTAAAGACTTCATTTTTACGGTTCTTTGCATCAGTATAATTACCATAGAAGCTGGAGAAGATACCTATTGTTGTATAATTAGAAAAAGCCTTTCTTACTCTAATTTTGTAAGTTGTCTTATTATTCTTGGTTATTTTAACACCATCAACATAGTAACTAAAAATTTTAGAAATATAGTCACCATCATGACCATGTTCAGTGTAATCAATCTTATATAAGTCTTTTTCCTTATCATAAATAATGAGTGGTAAGTTGTCAATGGGACACAAATAATTATCTATTGCTGTGAAAGTGATAGCAGAGCCAAAATTTTTTTTAAGATAGTTTAAGATTTCTCCACTACTTACCCCATTTTGAAACTTTCCGTAGTTATTTTTTAGGTAGAAAGTAAATTTTTCAGTATCAGTCATATCTTGTGGTACCTTATTACCTTCGAAAGTAATAAAGTAATTATCATATAGTTTTATTTTTTCTAGCAATATTGTTTGATCATCCGTTGCCAATGATTCAGTAACAATCGTTGGTTCTTCTTTCTTTTCTTCTACTACATTTTTATTTTTGTCGCCTATATTGCTAAGACTTTTCATACTGATTAACAATATTAGTCCTATTACTAATATTAGAATAATAATTGTAAGTATCATTATAATTTTATCTTTTCTATCTAATTTTTTCATTACTTCACCTAAAACAATCTTAGTATATCATTGAAAGTAACATAAACCATCAGTATCATAAGTAAAAACAAACCAATTGTATGAATCATTGCTTCTGTTTCTGGTTTTACAGGACTACCCTTTATTTTTTCAATTACTATGAACAGAATATGTCCTCCATCAAATGCTGGTAATGGTAATAGATTAATAAAACCAACGTTGATTGATAAGAAAGCAAATAAATATAAAAGTCCTGCTAAGCCTGTACTTCTTTGGTTGCCCACCACTTCATAAATGCCAACTGGTCCTGACAATTGTTTTACTTTTATAGAACCTGTAAATAAACTTGTTACCGTGACCCACATTTGTCTAAATAATGAACCCGTTTTTGTAACCATGTACTTTAATGCTGGTACAAAACCATAGTTTTTATTCTCTTTAAAGGAAATACCATAGACATAAGTAACTTGATCATCTTTAATTTTCTTTTCTGGTGTTATTGAATAATTTTTTGTACTTCCATTCGTTTTTGTGACAACAAATTCTGTTGCTTTTTTGTGCTTATCAATTGTTAGATAAAGTGATATATCATCGCGCGTGTTAATTTTGTGACCATTAATTTTTTTGATAACATCTCCTGCTTGAAGGCCAGCTACTTCTGCTCTTGAGTTGTTACTAACACTTGTAATTATTGGCGTTGAATCAACACTACCAAAGATTAGTCCTATGAAGAATAACATTAAAATAGCTGAGATGAAGTTAAAACCTGCCCCAAAAAACATTACTAGAAAGCGTTGCCAAGCTTTTTTCCCTTGTAAAGTTCGATTTTTAGGAATATTCTCCTCTTCTCCTTCTTCTCCAGCTAATTGACAAAATCCCCCAATCGGAATTAATCTTAGAGAATAGGTTGTTTCCTTACCTTGATGAGATATAAGTTTAGGTCCCATTCCAAGAGCAAATTCATGAACATAAATTCCTGTTAATTTAGCAAATAGGAAATGACCTGATTCATGAATAAAAATGATAGCTCCCAAAATGATAATGAATATTAATAGTGTAACCATTTTTGTTTTCTATAATTAGTTGTATAAACTAATATTCCTTTCTATATCTATTTATAGTTTATTTTTTTAAAGTATACCTGCAAATAAAATAAATGCAAGTGAAACAAAGACTAGACTATCAAATCTGTCAAGTATTCCACCATGACCTGGTATTAATGAGGAATAGTCTTTTACATTATAGGTTCTTTTGATACTAGAGAATACCAAATCACCTAATTGACCAATTAACGATAATAGTAATGTGATTAAAATCACTAATACTAAAGACATATTAGAATTTATTACTACAAAGTAAAATGTGGAAGCTACAAATGTTCCCATAGCTAAACCACCAATTAGACCCTCAACTGTTTTCTTAGGACTAATTGTAGGACAAAGTTTATGCTCTCCAATGTAATAACCAGTTAGATAAGCGAATACATCTGTCATCGTTGTAATTAATAATATATAGACCAAATAATTAAAATCATAATTTCTTATCAGTAGAATTAGAGAAAATGACAATCCTATAAATATTGATGATCCTACCATATATAACGCGTCGTTTATATTGTAAGTATCTTCCTTCTTATTAACAAATAATAATGGTAATAAAAAGGCAAAAATTAAAATTGCAGTTGAACGATAATCAACCATATATGTAAATACATTTTGATTATAATTTTGTACCATTAATAAAACCGTTATTAAGTAGGCAAAGACTTTGACTACTCTAGGAAATTTCTTTGATTTTTCTCTAACCTTTATTAATTCATAAATACCAGCAGCTGCTAAGATAGTCATAAATGTTGTGAAAGTAATTCCACCAATCAACATTAATGGAACAAAAATCATGACTATAACAACTGCACTTAGAACTCTTTTTTTCATTTTAAATACCCTCCATTATAATTATATTAGAAGGCAACTAAAATTTCAAGATTATTACTAAATCTTAAGAAATTTTGATATTTATTTTTTTCTGCTTCATAGAAATAATTTTTCTCCACAGACGAATTTCGGATGGGCGACACCCTACTATATTGATTATTTATT
>OLQO01001304.1_pt1 | contig 16734 bp, 13 predicted proteins | sample 1672281 | NCBI WGS metagenome assembly OLQO01 (sample SAMEA3136667, study PRJEB25190) | human gut metagenome | biome: human gut; feature: human-associated habitat; material: faeces | place: Austria | collected 2013
CGACATTATCGAGCATTTTGGCAACGCAGATGCCGTGCCGCAGCCGCCGGAGCGGCACTTAGAATTATGCGGTATTGCCCAAGACTCTTTAACGCAAAATCCGGCTGTGTTTGTAGAAATAGACTAAATTTTCGACTTTTCAGATACACCCTAATTAAAATTAACGCTTTTTTCACCTTTTGACGTTGAACACAGTGTATAATAATCTAATACACTGTATAATGCAACGATAAGTCTCAAAAGTAAAAGGAGGACAAACCATGGGTGAGTATGCGGCAATCGAAAAAGAAGCCAAGCTGTTTACAGAACTGTGTGTGCATAACGATGCCATTGATCCGAACCTGTTTGATGAGTTCGGTGTAAAGCGCGGCCTGCGCGATAAGGACGGCAACGGTGTGCTGGCCGGGATTACCAATATTTCCCGCATTGATGCGTTTGAAATGCGTGACGGCGTTAAAACCCCCTGCGATGGCAAGCTGTGGTACCGCGGGTATAACGTGTATGACCTGATCCGTGGTTTGCGCGGCAAGCGCTATGGCTTTGAGGAAGTTGCCTACCTGCTGCTGCTTGGCGATCTGCCCAATGAACAGCAGCTGCATGAATTTACCGACTGCCTGACCAAATGCCGTGCCCTGCCCAGCAACTTTGTGCGGGACGTTATCATGAAAGCCCCCAGCAAGGATCTGATGAACAGCCTGACCCGCAGCGTGCTGACCCTGGCTTCTTATGATGATTCGGTGGGGGATAACAGCCTGCAGACCCAGATGGAGCAGTGCATCAAGCTGATCAGTGTCTTCCCCATGCTGGCGGTGTATGGCTACCATGCCTATAATTACTACCTGAATGACGGCAGCATGTACATCCACCGCCCGCGGCCGGAGCTTTCGGCGGCAGAAAACCTGCTGCAGATGCTGCGCCCCGACCAGCAGTATACCCCGTTGGAAGCCCATGTTCTGGATATTGCTCTTCTGCTGCACATGGAGCACGGCGGCGGCAATAACTCCACTTTCACCACCCGCGTGGTCACTTCTTCGGGGGCGGATACCTACTCGGTCATTGCAGCGGCGCTTTCCAGCCTGAAGGGCCCCAAGCACGGCGGCGCGAACATCAAGGTCATGGAGATGATGGACGATATCCGCGCCCATGTTTCCGATGTGACCGATGAGGACGAAATGCGGGCCTACATCGGCAAAATTGTAGATAAAGAGGCCTTTGACCATAAGGGCCTTGTGTACGGCATGGGCCATGCGGTCTACTCTCTGTCGGACCCGCGCGCGGTGGTGTTCAAAAGCTTTGTGCAGCAGCTGGCCATGGCCAAGGGCCGCAAGACGGACTTTGACTTTTATAATACGGTGGAGCGCCTGGCCCCGCAGGTGATTGCCGAAAAGCGCCATATCTATAAAGGCGTTTCCACCAACGTGGACTTCTATTCCGGCTTTGTCTACAACATGCTGGGCATCCCCGTGGAACTGTATACCCCCATGTTCGCTGTGGCTCGTGTGGTCGGTTGGAGCGCCCACCGCATGGAAGAGCTGGTCAATGTGGATAAAATCATTCGCCCCGCGTACAAAAGTGTTATGGCAACCAGAGATTACCTGCCGATGGAAAACCGCGGCTGATTTCAGCCTTGCACTGGCGGGCCAGACCTGTTAAAATTATAGCGTAAGCATTTTGGGCATAGCTGCAAAGGCTGTGCCTTTTTTGTGGTATATCAGTAGGAGGAATCCCCATGAACGAAACACAGGTATCCCAGCTGCCGGTTTATGCCGGGAATGACCTTGGTGCAGTGTGGCGCAGCAGCGCTACGGCATTCCGCCTGTGGGCCCCCACGGCGTGCAGCGCGGCGCTGCACCGCTTTGCTACGGGTACCGATGCCGAACCGGAAGCTGCTGACCTGGGAACCCTGCCCATGCAGCGCAGTGAGGGCGGCACCTGGTACCTGGAACTGGCGGGTGACCTGGCCGGGCAGTATTACCAGTATGAGCTGCAGTTCCCGGATGGAACCTCCACCGTTACAGCGGACCCATACGCCCACGCAGCCGGGGCAGGGGGCACCCGCAGCATGGTGCTGAACCAGGCCGCCGCCGTGCCGGACGGCTGGCAGAAGGATGAACGTCCGGCTATCCCCGCCCATGCCCGCAGCGTGTGGGAGGTGCATGTGGCGGATTTTACCGCCGACCCGGCCAGCGGCGTGCCGCAGGCTTACCGCGGCAAGTTTATGGGCTTTACGGTGGACGGCACCACCCTGAACGGGGACGGCGTACACCCCACCGGGCTGAACTACCTCAAGCGGCTGGGTGTGACCCATGTGCAGCTGCAGCCTATTTTTGACTTTGCCACGGTGGACGAAGTGAGCGGCGAGGACTACAACTGGGGGTATGACCCGCTGAATTATAACCTGCCGGAGGGCAGCTATGCCACCGATGCGTTCCACGGCGAGGTGCGCGTGCGGGAATGCCGCGCTATGATCCAGGCCCTGCATAGCGCCGGGCTGGGCGTGGTGATGGATGTGGTGTATAATCATACCTATTATTCCTACAGCTGGCTGGAACGCACGGTGCCCGGCTACTGGAACCGCCGGTGGGAAAACGGAAGCCTGACCAACGGCTCCGGCTGCGGGTGTGACCTTGCCAGCGAGCGCACGATGGTGCGCAAGTATCTGGTGGATTCCTGTGTGTACTGGGCCAAAGAGTACCATATTGACGGGTTCCGCTTTGACCTGATGGCTCTGCACGATGTGGACACGATGAACGCGATCCGCGCTGCGCTGGATGCCCTGCCCCGCGGCGAAGATATCCTCATGTACGGTGAACCGTGGCAGGGCGGCAGCACCCGCATGGAACACGGCGCGATCCCCGCCAACAAACAGGCGGCGGGCCTGCTGGACAGCCGCATCGGATTTTTCTGCGATAACACCCGCGATGCCATCAAGGGCGGGGTGTTCAATGCGGGCAGCGCAGGTTACATCAACGGCGATATGCACTGTGGGTATCAAGTGCTGCATTCTATCCCGGCGTGGCGCGGCGGCCAGGCGGATTTTATGCCCCAGGCACCGGGCCAGGTGGTGCAGTATGTTTCGGCCCATGATAACTATACCCTGTGGGATAAGCTGAAATGCGTGGCCCACCGCGGGGATTATGCTGCGCCGGATGCCGATCTTCTGGCCCAGAACCGCATGGCGGCGGGTATTTACCTGACCTGCCAGGGTCTGCCGTTCATGCAGGGGGGTGAAGAGTTTGCCCGCACCAAGCATGGCGACCACAACACCTACCGCGGCCCGCTGGAGCTGAACCGCCTGGATTGGACGCGCGCCGCCCAGCTGGAGGAGCTGGTGCAGTATTATCACGGACTGTTGGAAATCCGCAAGGCGTATCCGGAGCTTTCCGGTATGGCGGGGGATGCAGAACCCTGCATTCTGTCCCTGCCGGGGTGGCTGATCGGCTTTGTGCCAGAGCGCCGGGGCGAAAGCCTGCCAGGACGGCTGGCGGTTTATTATAACCCGGAGCGCACCCGCCAGTGGGCGGCCCTGCCTGCCGGGAGCTGGCGCTATCTGTGCGATGGTACCCGTGCCGCCGCCGAACCTTTTGGCCCCGCCTGCCGCAATGCCATCGAACTCGCCCCCGTCAGCGTGACGATTTTGAAGGTGGAATGAGTTTACGGGGGTTTTTGTTCCTTCTTTGAAAAGAAGGAAGCAGAAATTTTAATAACGGGCCGTGCCGGATATCTCACCCCATCACCCGCAAGACGACGGGCGCACAATATGCGCCCCTACGAATAGAATCGCGGCACATCACGAAAAATGTGGCCATTATTCTTTTTTAATTATTCTTTCCAAAACAAACACAAGGCCCGGTGCATCTTAAACCATGCACCGGGCCTTGCCTTATCTCCAATTCCTGATTGCTAATTTCTCATTTCTAATTAAAAATGAAAACTCCTCCCGCCTAACTTACCGCATCGCTTCTTCATACTTTCTCACAATGTCTTTCAGCGCCTCAAGGCCAATGGTGTAATCCTCCGGCGTGTCCAGCGAATGGTTGCCGCCCTCCACAAAATAGGTAGTGATGGCGGGGTCATCCTCCAAAGCACGGCGCAGCGCGGCACCGCCCAACGGGTCCGCAGTGCCGGTGGCGTGCCAGGCGGGCATCCCGGCGTAAAGCGGGGCATACTCCCACGCAAGGGGCGTTAATTGCAGCAGGGTCACATGGTGTTCCGGGTGGGCCTTTACCCAACCGGCGGCCACCATCGTGCCAAAACTCTTGGCAATGCAGATGTACCGGTCATACCCGGCAGGGATCTGCGTCATGGCGTCCTGCGCGGCGCCGGGGTAGCTTTTGGCGGCGCTGGCCTGCGGCGTTTCCTCGTGGGGGAACAGCTGGCTGTACTGCACCACCATGCAGTCCAACCCCTGCCGGCGGGCAACCTTGGCGGCATAATACAGCAGCGGTTTGTCCGGTCCGTAACCAAAGCCGGGGAACAAAACAACCAGCTTTTTCTCGTTCTGCATCACTTTACAAGCACCACATAGTTTTCTTTGCGCGGGGCAGGGGCCTTTTTGCCGCCCTCGGCAGCATAACCCAGGATGCAGTTGCCCACGCCGCGCAGGTTTTCGGCATTGGGCACACCCCACTTTTTCAGCAGGGCCTGGCCCTCGGCGGTTTCAAACATTTCCTTTGCGCGGTGGATCCAGCAAGCGGAAAGCCCCACGCTCTCGGCGGCGTTCAGCATGTTGCCCATCACCAGGCTGCCGTCCTCCACACAGGTGGGGATGGTTTTATCCACCAGCACAACGGCAACGCAGGGCGCACCATAGAACGGGTCGCCATTGCCGCCCATCGCGGCGGCGTTCATCTTGCTCAAAGTATCGCGGTCGGCCTTGTTCTGTATGCAGACAATCACCGGGCTCTGGCGGCCCATGCCGGTGGGGGCCCAGGTGCCGGCTTCCAGCACGGCGTTCAGCGCTTCCGGCTCCGGCATCTTGTCCAGGTAGCAGCGGCAGCTGCGGCGGGTTTTCATGGTATTCAAAACTTCATTGGTCATGATAGTGCCATCCCTTTCATTTAAGGCAATACCGCATAATTCTAAGTGCCGATACGGCGAGCGAGGTGCGGCAGCTGCTAAGCCAAAAGCGCAGATAATACTTTGTGTATTATCGAGCATTTTGGCAACGCAGATGCCGTGCCGCAGCCACCGAAGCGGTGCTTAAGCCGTAAGGCGGGAATTGTGCGGTGTTGCCTTAATATTGCAGCTTTATTATACCATAGGGATGCAAGCGGATAAAACTTTCCTGAAAGTAAAATAAAATTTTTCCTGAATGGAGAAATACGGTATGATGTGCCACACCGCGCCGTGGTATGCTGGAAGCACACAAGGTAGGGCATAAACCATGAAACTGATGCTTGCACAAAATACCGCGCAGCAGCGCGCTGCCGCCCGTACTGAACAGCAGGCGCAGCGCCGGGCAGCTGCCTGCAAAAATGCCCTTGCCGCCCGCCGCCTGGATGTTTATCAGGCCCGGCGGGCAGAATGGCAGGCAGGCCAACCCCTGCGCTGACGGCAAAGGGGCAGGGGAGAGCGCGCCGCCGCTGCGTGCGATAATTTATGAATAGCATGTAAAATCATACAGAATCATGGAAGGCCAGCCTTTTTCGGGCTGGTCTTATTTTTTGCGCCATGGTATAATGTCCCTAAGTCACGAACAAAACTGTAGAATAAGGAGAGAACGAACCCATGAAATTTTCCGAAATGCCCTATGAGCGCCCGGACATGAGCGCCCTGAAAGAACAGTTTGCCGCACTGACCGAGCGTTTGCAGAACGCCCCCGACTATGCCGCTGCCCGCGCCGCTTTTTTGGAGGAGCAGGTGCTGAACAAGCATGTGGATACCCTGTTCACCCTGGCCAGCGTGCGCCATACCATTGATACGCGGGATAAGTTCTATGATGAAGAGATGGAATTTGCCAACAGCGCCATGCCGCAGATCCAGCAGTGGCAGGATTCCTGGACCGCCGCCATGCTGGCAAGCCCCTACCGCAAAGACTTTGCCGAAGAATACGGCGACCTGATGTTTGTGAACGCCGAAATTGAGCGCAAGGCATTCTCGCCTGATATCATGGAGGAACTGCAGCAGGAAAACGAGCTGACCCAGCAGTATGGCAAGCTGCTGGCCAGCGCACAGATCCCGTTTGAGGGCGGGGTGTACACTCTGTCCCAGCTGAGCCCGTTCAAGAATGACCCGGACGATGCCCGCCGCCTGGCCGCCTGGAAAGCCGAGGGCCAGTGGTATAAGGACAACCAGAAACAGCTGGATGATATTTATGACAAGCTGACCCACCTGCGGGATAAGATGGGCAAAAAGCTGGGGTACGAGGGTTACACCACCCTGGGTTACTACCGCATGGGCCGCAACTGCTATACCAAAGCGGATGTAGAAAAGTTCCGTGCCGCCGTGGTCAAGTATCTGGTGCCGCTGGCGGACAGCATCTACCGTGAGCAGGCCAAGCGCCTGGGCAAACAGTACCCCATGAGCTTTGCCGATAATGCCCTGATGTTCCGTTCCGGCAACCCCGCCCCCTGCGGCGATGCCGATGCCATTCTGGCCCAGGGCAAAAAATTCTATGAGGAGCTTTCACCCGAAACCGGCGTCTTCTTTAACACCATGCTGGACAATGAGCTGCTGGACGTGCTTTCCACCCCCGGCAAGGCGGCGGGCGGCTACTGCACCAGCCTGTGGGATTATCAGGTACCGTTCATTTTTGCCAACTTCAACGGTACCCAGCATGACGTTGAGGTGGTCACGCATGAAGCGGGTCATGCCTTTGCCGCATACACCAACCGTGACCGTGTGCCGTATTCCACTGTGTGGCCCAGCATGGAAGGGTGCGAAGTCCACTCCATGTCGATGGAATTCTTTGCCTGGCCGTGGGCGGAGGGCTTCTTTGGCAAGGATACCCGCAAGTTCCTGTACAGCCACCTGGCCGGTGCGCTGACCTTTATCCCGTATGGCACCATGGTGGACCATTTCCAGCATATCGTGTACGAAAAGCCGGACCTGACCCCTGCCGAGCGCCACGCCGCCTGGAAAGAACTGCTGGGCATTTATATGCCGTGGATGAAGCTGGACGGCGAGATCCCGTTCTACAGCGAGGGTGAGGGCTGGCAGCGCCAGAAGCATATTTACGAAAGCCCCTTCTATTATATTGACTACTGCCTGGCACAGACCGTCAGCCTGCAGTTCTGGGCCATGCTGCAAAAGGACCGCGCCAACGCGTGGGAGCACTACATGGCATACACCCGCCAGGGCGGCAGCCGCGTGTTTACTGAGCTGCTGAAAAACGCCGGTCTGGACAGCCCCTTTGAGGAAAGTTGCCTGCGCGGCGTGTGCGAAACGGCCAAGCAGTGGCTGGACAGCTATGACCTGACGGGGATCGAATAATGCAGCAAAAGAAAACCCGCCGTGGGCGGGAATACCTGAATGACTTCCGCAGGGATGTCAACGGCAGCTACCTGTACCAGGGCAGCTACCGCCGCTATACCGGCAGCATGCCGTATGCCAAACTGCGGGGCCTGCTGTGGGCGCTGTGCGGCGGGGCACTGGCGGCGCTGGCGGCGGCGGGCATGGTGCCCGCGCCGGGGGCCATGCAGCAGTTTTATGTACTGCTGCCGTATGCCGGGGCGCTGGTGGCTGGCATCAGCGCGGTGTGGGCGCTGGCCCGCATGAGCCGCGGCGGGGCACGCCTGCGCAGCTATGTGTATGAAGAAACGGTAGCCAAACTGCCGCTGCGCTGCCGGTTGACCGGGGTGTTCGCCGCGCTGGCTGCAGTAGGGGAGTGTATGGATATGTTCTTGAACGGCGGACAAGACGCTATCCGGTATGCAGTATTATTTGCAGCGCTGGCCGCTGCGGCGGCTGCGGCTGCTTTTGCCGCGGGGCACACCATCCGGGCGGCGGTTTATACCGAAGAATCCGACTCCGGGCGCGAAGAGTAAAAGACCTTGCACCATAACGCAGAATTTAGCCCGCTAAAGTGCGACGCGGAAGAATTTTACAAAATTCGGCGTGCTGTTATGGTTATCCTGCTGACTTTTATTTAGATGTTGCCAAAACGGCGTTTTTTGGTTGACAGAAATTGAAAATTGCGATATTATAACATAGTTATTGGTGACATTTGTTTGCGGTGAGGGAACACCGCAAATGCGGAAAGGCTTAAGCCTTTCTTATTTAACACTCCTTTTGGTAGTGTTAAAATTGCCGCCATTACCAAAATGATTTGGGAGGTTATACAAACATGAAAAACACCAAGCAAGTGCTTGCACTGGCCATGGCTGTTGCAATGGCTGCGGGCCTGCTGGCTGGCTGCGGTTCTTCCGCTTCCAGCAGCGCTGAGTCTGTTGCTTCCGGCGAGGCTACCAGCGAAGCCGCTGCTACCGATACCGGCAGCAGCGATGGCACCCTGGTTCTGGCAGATACCGGCTTTGAGGGCAAGTTCAGCCCGTTCTTCGCCGCTTCTTCCGCTGACCAGCACGTTATCGACCTGACCAACATTGCCCTGCTGGGCGCTGACCGTAAGGGTGAAATGATCCTGAAGGGCATCGAGGGTGAGACCCGCGAGTACAACGGCACCGATTACACCTACTATGGCCCCGCTGACTGCGAAGTGACCGAAAATGCTGACGGCACCGTTACCTATGCCATCAACATGCGCGATGACCTGGTCTTCGCTGACGGCACCCCCATCACCATTGATGACGTCATCTTCAACCTGTATGTTTACATGGACCCGACCTATGACGGTTCCGCCACCCTGTACTCCATGCCCATTGCCGGCCTGGATGATTACCGCAGCAGCATGACCACCCTGTCCAAGCTGATTGCTGAGGCAGGCGAGGACAACACTGATAACAGCCTGTTCACCGCTGAGCAGCAGAAGGCTTTCTGGGATGCTGTTAACGAAGGCGGCACTGCATTTGCACAGGAGATCGTTGATAACTGCGTTGCTGCCGGTTACGCTGACGAAGGCGACGTTGCCGCTGCTGCTTCCGCTTGGGGCTTTGACGGCCTGGCCGCTGACGCTACCGCAAAGGATTTCTTCCTGGCTATCGCAGAAAAATATGACTGGAACTTTGCTTCCATGGAAGCTGAGACCGCAGGTTCTGCTCTGTCTGACCTGATTCCGGCTGATGTTTATGCTTACTCCACCACCGGTGTTGCCACCGGCGCTGACGTTGACACCGTTTCCGGCATTGTCAAGACCGGCGATTACAGCATGACCATCACCACCACCGAGCTGTCCAACTCCATGATCTACCAGCTGCAGATGCCTATCGCCTCCCTGGATTACTATGGCGACCGCAGCCTGTATGATTACGACAACCACTCCTACGGCTTCAAGAAGGGCGACCTGAGCAAGGTTCGTTCCGTCACCGGCACCCCCCTGGGCGCCGGCGCTTACACCTTCAATAAGTACAGCGATGGCGTCATCTACCTGGATGCCAACCCCAGCTACTATCAGGGCGAGCCCGCTGCCAAGCACGTCAACATGAAGGAAACCCAGGAAGCCGATAAGATCACCGGTGTTCAGGCCGGCACCATCGACATTTCCGATCCTTCTTACTCTCTGGAAGCTGCCAACCAGATCGCTACCATCAATGGTGGTAATTCTGACCTCGACGGCTCTGTCATCACCACCCGTCTGATGGACTACCGCGGCTATGGCTACATTGCCCTGAGCGCCAACAACGTTAAGGTCGGCAATGATCCCGCTTCTGAGGAATCCAAGAACCTGCGCAAGGCTATCATGACCGTGATTGCCGCTTACCGTGATGAGGGCATCAACTCTTACTACGGCGATACCGCAAGCGTTATCAACTACCCCATCTCCAACACCTCCTGGGCAGCACCCTCCGTTACCGACGACGGCTACAAGATCGCTTACTCTACCGACGTTGACGGCAACGAGATCTACACCAGCGATATGAGCGGCGACACCAAGTACGCTGCTGCTCTGCAGGCCGCCCTCGGCTACTTCGAAGCAGCCGGCTACACCGTTGAAAACGGCCAGCTGACCGCAGCTCCGGCTGGCGCCAAGATGGAATACACCGTCAACATCGGCGCTTCCGGCAACGGCGACCACCCCTCTTTCCAGGTTCTGACCAATGCAGCCGCTGCCCTCAAGACCATCGGCTTCACCCTGACCGTCAACGACCTGGCAAACGCTTCTGACCTGTACAGCTCTTATCAGTCCGGCGTTGCCGAAGGCTGGGTTGCTGCATGGCAGTCCACCAACGACCCCGATATGTACCAGCTGTACGACAGCAAGGGTTCCACCAACTACTACCAGATCAACGATGCTGAACTGGACGAGCTGATCGAGACTGCCCGCCAGACCACCGATCAGGATGACCGTAAGGCCATGTACAAGGAAGCTATGGAGATCATCCTGGATTGGGGCGTTGAACTGCCGGTTTACCAGCGCAGCGAATCCGCCATCTTCTCCAGCGAGCGTATCGACACCGCTACCATCCCCAACGATCTGACCCCGTACTGGACTTACCAGTCTGAAATCAATACGATCGCTCTGAAGTAATTTCAGCGCAGCCTGTTGTTGAATTTATGGTGAGCAGCCGCTCTTGGTGCCGCACTGGTTCTGGGAGCGGTTGCTTGCTGTTAGTACAAACGGCGGCAGCATTTGCAGCCCAAATGTGGCCGTCCCATTCCCCCGGACAGTTCCCTCTGTCCGAGGGAGGGGGATGCCCATATTCGGTATCAAAGTAATGAGGTGTATCTGAAAACAAAGAAAATGACGGATGTTTCGCAAACATGAGGCGAATTTAAGGCAAAAAGCCGCAGGAATCCTTTGTGGATTCCAAGGCTTTTTAACGCAAAATTCAGTCGTGTTTGTAGAAACAGGCTAAGGCAACACCGCACAATTCCCGCCTGACGGCTTAAGCACCGCTCCGGCGGCTGCGGCACGGCATCTGCGTTGCCAAAATGCTCGATAAGACATCCAGTATTATCTGCGCTTTTGGCTTAGCATCTGCCGCACCTCGCTCGCCGTATCGGCACTTAGAATTATGCGGTATTGCCCTAAATTTTCGACTTTTTAGGTACACCATAGGCGAAGCTACAAGGCCCCGGCTCATGTGTATTTTGGAGCCATGCGGCGCAGCCATTAAAAACGCGGCCTCCCTGCCCGCGAAGGAAGGAACGATTTTTCAAGTGCGAAACTACGTCATCAAGCGTATCCTGCTTTCTTTTGTGATCCTGTTTTGCGTTACCTTCATCATCTATGTGATGATGCGCAGCCTGCCCAGCTCTTTTGCCGAGAACATGGCCATGCAGCTGTCCCAGGCACCGGGCGCAAAACCGTATCAGGAATGGCTGGATCAGCTCAACGCAGCCTATGGTCTGGATAAGGGCATCCTGCCCGGCTTCATGACCTGGCTGTCCAGCGCAGTGCGCGGTCAGTTCGGTGACAGCTGGAAGTGGAACGTCCCTGTTGTTCAAAAATTCCAGGAAGTTATTGGTCTGTCTGTTGTCATGGGCGGCATCTCCTTTGTGTTGTCCATGATCATCGCTGTGCCCCTGGGCATCCTGGCTGCTACCAAACAGTATTCCCGTACCGATTACGTCATCACCGCTGTGGCTCTGGTGGGCATCTCTCTGCCCAGCTTCTTCTTTGCCACGCTGCTCAAGCTGCTGTTCTCTGTCAAGCTTGGCTGGTTTGATCTGTACGGCCTGGTCGGGCGTGATTATGCCCAGCTCAGCTCGTGGGGCCAGTTCTGTGACCGCGCCAACCATCTGGTACTGCCCATCGTCACGCTGGTCATTGTTTCCATCGGCTCTACCATGCGTTACACCCGCACCAACATGCTGGAAGTGCTGAACGCCGACTATATCCGTACCGCCCGCGCCAAGGGCCTTTCGGAGCATGTGGTCATCTATAAGCACGCATTCCGCAACACCCTGATTCCGCTGGTTACCATCATCGGCGGTTCCCTGCCCGGCCTGTTCAGCGGTGCCTTGATCACGGAGACTCTGTTCTCCATCCCCGGCATCGGCTACATCTCTTACCAGTCCATGGTTGCGGGCGATATCCCGTTCACCATGTTCTACCTGTCCTTTATGGCGGTGCTTACCCTGGTCAGCAACCTGCTGACTGATATCATGTACGCAGTGGTTGACCCGCGCGTGCGCATTTCTTAAAGAAAGGAGACTGCACCCATGAGTGAGAATACCCAGAACAACACCCCCAAAAAGGAGCAGTACTCCCTGAACGACGACCGCCGCGTTAAGGTGCTTTCGCCCGGCGCGCTGGTTGCCAAGCGGTTCTTCCGCAACCGTCTGGCCGTTGTGGGCCTGACGATGCTGCTTGCCATGTTCGTCTTTTCCTTTATTGGCGGCGTGGTCAGCCCTTACGGCCAGGATCAGCAGTTCTACACCTACACCAAGATGTCCAAAGAGTATGTGGGTGTGACCCGCAACGATAAACTGCGCTTTGTTGTTGCCGATGGCCAGGAGTTCGGCTCCATTGCCCAGAGCAAGGGCAACGAGGCCATCAAGAAGGGTGAAGAGACCTTTACCTATAAAGATAACGATTACGAAGTGGAAACCCTGAGCGAGGACCTGTACGTCTTCCGCCAGGGCCGCACTGTGCTGGCTTATGCCGCTAAGGATATGGTCACCGCAGCGGACGGCGTGGCCGAGCTGAGCTTTGATGCCAAGCTGGCCGCCCTGACTGCCCAGGCAGCAGGGGAGACCACCTTTACTGCCGATGGCCAGGATTATGAACTGGACGCTGACGGCAATATTATCCAGAGCGGCAGCGAAGTTGCCTATATCGGCCGCTTTGTTGTTTCCGCTGCCGATGCCAGCGTGGTCATCAGCCGTGACTTCCGCGACCGCCTGGAAGAAGCCATTGACGATAATATTACCGAGTTCACCTACACCGATGCCGACGGCAACGAAGCCGAGTATGACATCGTGTACGATGCCAGCACCGGCGTTTGGAGCGTGAAGCAGATGACGGAAACCTATGTGTTTGACCGTTACGCAAGCCCCAACAAGGAGCACTGGCTGGGCACCGATACCAACGGTATGGACATGCTGACCCGCCTGATGTACGGCGGCCGTGTTTCCCTGATCATCGGCTTCATCGTTGTTGCGATTGAAGGCTCCATCGGTATTGTCATGGGCGGTATCTCCGGCTACTTCGGCGGCTGGGTGGATAACCTCATCATGCGTATCGTGGACGTGTTCTACTGCCTGCCCTCCATGCCCATCATCATCATTCTGGGCGCTGCCATGGACGCCATGCGCATTGACTCCTGGACCCGTATGATGTACCTGATGCTGATCCTCGGCTTCCTGGGCTGGCCCGGCATTGCCCGCCTGGTCCGCGGCCAGATCCTCTCCCTGCGCGAGCAGGAGTTCATGACGGCAGCCGAAGCCTGCGGCATCAGCGCATGGCACCGCATCTTCCGCCACCTGATCCCCAACGTTATCCCGCAGCTGATTGTTACCTGCACCATGAGCCTTGGCTCCACCATCCTGACGGAAGCCACCCTGTCTTTCCTGGGTCTGGGCGTTAAGTACCCGTTTGCATCCTGGGGCAACATCATCAACGATGTCAACAACGCTTATGTTATGACCAACTATCTGTTCATCTGGGTCCCGGCCGGCATCTGCCTGCTGATCACGGTTCTGGGCTTCAACTTTGTGGGCGATGGCCTGCGCGATGCCTTTGACCCCAAGATGAAACGCTGATGAAAGGAGACACACACGATGGCTAAACAACAGGACGGTTACCTTTCCGCCAAGGAGTCGCGGCGTATCTCCAAAGAAAACCGCCGCATTACGGACCAGTACGAAAAACAGCGCAAGCGCAAGAATGTGCCGGAATCTGAGTACCTGACCCAGATGAAGAACCCGGAAAACGCTGTTGAATTTGATAACCTGCACACCTATTTCTTTACCGATACCGGCGTGGTAAAAAGCGTGGACGGTGTTTCGTTTGAAGTTCCCGTGGGTAAAACCGTGGGCGTTGTGGGCGAATCCGGCTGCGGCAAATCCGTTACCAGCCTTTCGCTGATGCAGCTGCTGCAGCGCCCCCAGGGCCAGATCGTTCAGGGCGAGATCCGCCTGAACCTGGGTAATGGCAAAGCCTATGATGTTGCCAAAACTCCCGGCACGGTCATGCAGCACCTGCGCGGCAACTATATTTCGATGATCTTCCAGGAGCCGATGACCAGCCTGAACCCGGTGTTCCGCATCGGTGCTCAGATCGATGAAGTCATTGCTCTGCATGACGGCGAAGGCAAGAGCAAAGAGGACATCAAAAAGCGCACCGTTGAAATGCTGGAGATGGTTGGCATCGCCAACAGCCAGGGTGTATATGAGATGTACCCGCATGAGTTGTCCGGCGGTATGCGCCAGCGTGTCATGATCGCCATGGCATTGGCCTGCAACCCCAAGGTTATCATCGCCGACGAACCCACCACCGCACTGGACGTGACGATTCAGGCCCAGATCCTGGACCTGCTGCGCAGCCTGAAGGACCGCATTAACTCCTCCATCATGCTGATCACCCATGACCTGGGTGTGATTGCCGAGATGGCAGATTACGTTGTTGTCATGTACGCAGGCCGCGTGGTGGAAAAGGGCACCGCTCAGGAGATTTTCGCAAACCCGGCTCACCCCTATACCATCGGCCTGATGGCTTCCAAACCGATCGTGGGCAAAAAGGTGGACCGACTGTACTCCATCCCCGGCAAGGTGCCCAACCCGGTCAATATGCCCAACTACTGTTACTTTAAGGATCGCTGCGAGATGGCTCTGCCCTGCTGCGATGGTGAATACCCCTGCGAGATCAGCCTGTCCCCCACGCACAAGGTCAGCTGCTACCGCTACTATGAAAATAATCGAAAGGCGGGTGAGTGACGATGGCACAGGCAGAAAACGCAAAAAAGCTGGACTATACCCCCGTCACCTATGATGATCAGTATATTCTGATGGTCAACCAGCTTAAAAAATACTTCCCCATCAAGGGCGGCCTGATGTCCCAGACCGTGGGTCATGTCAAGGCTGTCGATGGCGTTACCTTCAACCTCAAGCGCGGCCATACCATGGGTCTGGTCGGCGAATCCGGCTGCGGCAAATCCACCACCGGCCGTACAATCCTGCGCCTTGCCGGCGAAAAAACCGGCGGTCAGGTACTGTTCAACGGCAAAGAAGTGTACGATATGACCGGCAGGGAGCTGCGTAACCTGCGTACCAAGATGCAGATCATCTTCCAGGACCCGTTCTCCAGCCTGTCCCCGCGTCTGCCGGTTGGTGAGATCATCGGTGAGGCTGTGCGCGAGCATAACCTGGTGCCCAAGGCAGAGTTCAATGATTATATTGACCAGGTCATGGATAACTGCGGCCTGCAGCCCTACCACAAAACCCGCTATCCGCACGAATTTTCCGGCGGCCAGCGCCAGCGCATCTGCATTGCCCGCGCCCTGGCCCTGAACCCGGAGTTTGTTGTGTGCGACGAACCGGTCTCTGCACTGGACGTTTCCATTCAGGCCCAGATCATCAATCTGCTGAAAGAATTGCAGGATAAATATAACCTGACCTACCTGTTCATCTCCCACGATCTTTCTGTTGTTGAGCATATTTCGGATACGGTCGGTGTTATGTACCTGGGCAACCTGGTGGAGTACGGTGCAACGCCGGATATCTTCAGCCATCCGCTACATCCCTACACCAAGGCACTGTTCAGCGCCATTCCTATCCCGGACCCGACCATTCGCCGCGAGCGCATTGTGCTGCAGGGCTCCATTCCGTCCCCGGCCAACCCGCCCAAGGGCTGCAAGTTCCATACCCGCTGCCCCTATGCGACCGAGCGCTGCAAGACCGAAGCGCCGCAGCAGCGTGAGGTGGAACCCGGCCACTATGTTGTGTGCCACCTGTACGAAAAATGAAGCATAACGAACCCTTTGAGGATGACGGCCGCACCGTGGCCGATATGAGTGGCATTGAGCACGACAGTATCTGGCTGCCGCGCCGCCGCAAGCAGGGCCATACCCCCGCGCAGCGGCCCCAACAGGCTGCTGACCGTCCCTGGGAGGAAGACCCCCAGCTGACCGGTAAGGAGCGCCTGTGGGCGATCCTGGGTGCGCTGAAAGCTACCCTGCTGATTTGTGGCGTCTACCTGCTTGGCCTGCTGGCCCTGCTGGCGCTGCTGTTTACCCTCTGGCATTAAAAAATACCCCCGCCTTTGTTTTGGCTGCGTGACAGCTGGAATAAGGACGGGGGTGTTTGGTTTTGTGGGGGAAGGGCAACTTGCCCGGTAAGGTGGGGGCACCCGACCCCGCCGAGAAACGTAAATATTTGCTGCAAACCTACAAACATTTGTAGGGGACGATGCTTGCATCGTCCCGCGGATGAGCTGATGCGGTGAATTTTGTTAATGGTATTCGGAACAAGGTTTCGGAACGGTCAAGACTGTTCCCTACAGAAGCTTTTTTAGCATGTGGTGGATGATTTATGTTCCTCAAGGACGGGATGAGAGCATCCCACCCTACAGTGCCTAAATAAAAGTACAACACAAAAGCGCACCGCACACCCTATCCAAGGGGTTGCGATGCGCCTTTTATTATTCATTGCTTTCTTGATGGAAAATAATATTATTGTGTTATGGCAACACCGCACAATTCCCGCCTAGCGGCTTAAGCACCGCTTCGGCGGCTG
>OLQO01001312.1_pt1 | contig 16659 bp, 18 predicted proteins | sample 1672281 | NCBI WGS metagenome assembly OLQO01 (sample SAMEA3136667, study PRJEB25190) | human gut metagenome | biome: human gut; feature: human-associated habitat; material: faeces | place: Austria | collected 2013
GTCGTGCTCCACAATTCTCAAAACGTTAATTTATACGTTTATTCAGAGAAATTCACAAAAACTCAAATCGACAAAACCTTGTATTTATGGGGAAAAACTCGATTTGGGTTTTTTTCTTTTTTTGTAAAATAAAAACGGTATGCAACTTATATGCAACACGTATGCAACAAAGTTCTCACCACATATTCTCAAATATGCAACAAATTAATTGTTATATTCAGTTTTGAAATGAACTTGCATATTAAAATATGAAATGCTATAATTTGGTTGCAAGTTAGAGATCATTGTATCAATGCAAAAAGGTAAGGATGAGTCAGATCCTTACCTTTTTTGGAATTTTAGAGTGTTCTTAGCACTAGGTTCATTATCGTTTGAATATCTTGTCCAACCATTTGCATATGTAGTATACTAATACACCTGCCACGACAGATATTATTAAGTTAGAAATCACTGTATCACCTCCTTTCAGGGAGGACGATAACAAAGTAATTATATCAAATATTGTCGATAAAGAATATATTGAAAATAGTATAATTTAAAATAAAACGAAGGACTTAAAATCCTTCGTTTTTGCTTATCTGGAAAGTGTGTCTGGGATGATGATTGTCTGCTTTTTATTATTAGAATATTCGATAAGAATCTTATTATTTTTATATTGGATATTTGCAGTTTCATGATTCATATCTTTTATTTTAATTGTTTGATTATCAACAAGTTCAATTTCAAGTAAATCTGTTTCAAAATTCTTTTTGACCCATTGATATGCTTTAAATTGAGATACTGTCTTACAATGAAACATGCCACTCACTTCTTATACTTTCCGGATAGTAAATACTATTTACAGCATCAATCAATAATTTAATATCAATATGTGTATAAACCTTTTCAGTCAAGCTCATTGCTCCTTTATGTCCAACAATCATTTTTTGATATGTAGGAGATACTTTAGCTTCAGCTAATAATGAAATACATGTATGTCGACAACAATGAGGTGTTTGATCAAATCCAAGTTGTACCATTAATGGAAGAAAATAACTATCATAGTAATTTCTATATTTAAATCTTTTATCTTCTTCGGTGTGTAATAGATATTCACATTTTGAGGGATGATACCAGTTTTCAATAAAGGGATAAATATAATCACTTATAGGAACTTTACGTATACCGTTTTCTGTTTTTGATTTAATTACATCAAAATAATGTTCTTCCAAATGAATATTTTCTTTTTTTAGTGATAATAGTTCATCAATTCTAACACCAGTGTAAATCATTATAAGAATGATTTGGTAATACTTATCATCTTTTAAAGACCATAATATATCAATTTGTTTTTTGGTAAATGCTTTTCTATCGTACTTATTTGGGTTTTTATCACTATATTTACTGATATCCACATATTTTGAATAATCTTTTCCACAAATATCTAATTTCATTGCATAAGAATATAATTGATTAAATAATATTTTTATTTTTCTTAAAGTTGGATAGTTTTTACCACAACTATCAATTACATTCTGTAAATCTTTTGTTTTTAAATCTCTAAATTTTTGTTCAAATAAAACAGAACAAGTATTATAAGCTGCACGATAACCGTTGATTGTCGATTTAGTAGCATCAGCATATTTTTCTACCGACCAATTATCATAGACTTCTCTAAATGTCATACTTCCATTTTCTAAATCAAAAGGACGTTCATGATATTTGGCTAACATTTGCATACCTTCTTGTCTTGTTTTTGCGTATCCAATAATTGCATATTTTTGAATACTCTTACCTTTGGCTTCATCTAAAGCATAACCTGTGGTAATACGCACCATGTAAGGTTTTCTTCTACGAGAAGCGTTACTCATTTTTGTAACACTTCCATAACTATTTGGTAATTTTAAATTTTTTGCCATCAAAGACAACCTCCTTATTTTGAAATACATAAGTTTCTAAAATATCTTTTCTTATATTGGATAGTAATTTTTCTCGTTCAATTTTTGAAACAAGTTTATTGTTTTTAAATAATACATCTGTTCTGCTTTGAAAAAGTTGTTCACAAAAGCAATTGAGAACAAATAGTTTATGTTTATATTTATGACTATATTTGGATAGAAGATATTTAGATGGATGATGTTCTTTTAAATAATTGAGTTTTTCAGTAGCGTAGTAACCTAATGCAGGTTCAACATCATCAAATATAGGATAATAAATATCTCCTATTTTCTTGTATTTAATTTTGTGTTTTATATTATCTTTCTCGATCATGTGTTTTCTTCTTTCTAATAGGTTCTTCAAGTATGCGTTCTACTTCTTTTCTTCCTATTACTTTTTTTAGTTTATTTAATTGATTTTGTAATTTCATATTTTCATGGGTAAGAAACCCGTTTTCCCTTTGTAAATAGTTAATGGTACCTCTTAAGGGACCTATTTCTTCATTCAATTGTTTTACTTCACGATAAAGACGATTGTATTTGGTTATAATAACATCAATAATTTTTTTTGAGTTTATTGATATAAGGTTCGATTATTTTATTTAAATAAGTTTTTGCGCTCATAAGTTTAGTTGGTTGAGGTATTTCCCATAGTTCTTCTTTGTTGATTTCATTTGTCATTCTATAAAGTTCTTGTTCATTATCTTTGATTTCATATAATTTTGATTCAATTGCAGCATATTGTTTTTCAGAGGATTCGATACAAGAATCTAAATGATCTTTTTGCAAGCTTAAATAAGATATAGAATCTGTAAGAGCTTCAACTTCCTCTTCACGTTGTTTCTTTTCGTAATTTAAAACACTTAAATGTTTTTCATGTGTGCCAAGTTGTAACCAATGAACATTGTATTTTTCCATTACTTTTGATAATTCTTGTTTTTCGGATGCAATCCATTGATTCCATTCAGTGTTGCTTCGACTACCACCTTTAAAACCTAATTGAGCAAGTGCTTGTTTAAGAGAAACACGCGTATCTAAACCACGCTTACTATTGGTGATAAAAGGTATGAAATCAATATGAAGATGCGGAGTTTCTTCGTCCATGTGCAAATGTGCCGAAAAGACAAATAGTGATGGATTTCTTTTTTGAAAGTTATTCATGTATTCATCAAGTATGATTTTGGCAAGTTCACCTTCAGGAGATTTAGCATTTGTATCTTTACAATTCCCAATTTGAATAATGACTTCATAAAATGTTTTTTCTTGTTTACTTGTTCTTATCTTATTGTAGTAATCTTTAATAACACGATCTTTTCTCTTTTGTTTAGCGTTGTATCTTTGTAAAGCTTCATCAAATAATTGATAATAGGCTGTATGAATATTCATATTTATATATTCAATATTTTGGCTGGTGCGCGATGGATCAACGTTGTTTGCAATGAATTTTCTACTATTATGATTTTGATTTCCTTTACCAAGCATTGCGCTGATTGTTCGAGATAAATGATATTCATTCATTAAATAAGCCTCGCAGAGCGCAAAGCATCTTTTGTTTTTGACAAAAGTGCTTTTGCGTTACTTTCGCAAAAGTAACAAAGGCTATTTTTTAAAAGAAGATTGCAACATTGCAAGTATCTAAGGAGTCTGCAACCTTGCAATGTTAATTTAATTTCCAATACCATGATTTACCTTCTTTGAATGATTGAACTTTTAATTCAGCCTTTGCTTGATCAAGTGTTCTTTTTGAAAAATTCAAGTTCTTTCCTTTTTCGTACATTTCACTTGCTTTGACAGGAAAGTTAGCTAATGTTTCTTGAAGAAAGTCTTTTGCTCTATCTTTATCCGTTAATTTTTTAAATCCATCGAGTAATTCATCGACATCAATTTCATATTCACCAATCCATTTAAAACCTTCATCATCAAATTTAAATGCAAATGGTTTGCCTCTTTGAGCAAGACTTGATTTATCCTGAACAACAGCTCTTATACCATTTTCATTTTTTAATTCACCACAAATAAGAACGCTACGAGCAGCTGCAGGAATATCAATACTTCCTAAATTACGATAAGAGGATTTACTTCCTTTACCTTTATTCATATGTCCTACTAAAACAATAGCAACTTGATGTTTTTGAGCGATTGTCATTAGGTTCTTCAATAATGGTCGCATTTCATTGGCTCTATTCATATCAACTGTTTGTCCAATGTATGCTTGTATTGGATCAAGAACTAACAACTTTGCATTTTCTTGAATAATTGCTTGTTCGATTCTTTCATCTAACATGGTAAGTGAACAATGATCTTCTTTGATAAAAACGATATTATTAAAATCAACATTTTCAAATTTTTCTAGACGAGGTTTAATTGTATCTTCATAGCCATCTTCAGATGTTTGATAGATAACAGTTATTGGCTCGTGTTTAACGTTTTTTTCTTCGGTAGGTAAGGGAGAACCAGTAGACAGCAAACCAGCAAGATAAAGTACGAGCATTGTTTTTCCACTTCCTGGATCTCCTTGAATTATGGTTAACTTACCGAAGGGAATATAGGGATACCATAACCACTCAACATCAGTACTTTGTACTTCAGATAAGCGCGTTATTTCTAATTCAACCATCTAAATATTTCCCTTAAAATAACCAGTTTCTTCCCATACCTTTTTATCGGGACAGTAGTAATTGAATTCTGATGAATTATCTCTTTTCATTGCATAACCAAATTTCAAAATACCTTTTTGTAAGCCAATACGGATAAATTGTGCATCCTTTCCAATGGCTTTTGAGAGTTCCATAATAGGAACGTTTCTACCAGTAAATTCTGGTAATTCAATAAATACTCTATTTTCTTCTTTCATATTCACATTCCTCCTTTAAAAAGAGTATTAAATTGTGAAAGAAAGTTTGTTATAATGTACAAGAAAGGACATTATGAAAACAGTTCTTTCACAATACATAAGAGTTCATTAAGCAAAGTTTGGTCGCGGAGTTTAATGAACTTTTTATATAGATTAGTGAATGCGAAATTAAAATAGCAAATACTAACCCACAACATCAATATAGCACTCAGGTATAGTATTTGCAATACAAAACAAAAAAATATTGTACTTTATGTATAATTAGAAAATAAAATAGGATATAATGAAGTAAGAAAGGAAGAGTGATAGAATGGCTTTTTGTGATTTTGTAAAAGAATTACGAGAACAAAATAATTTAACACAAGTACAACTTGCAGATAAGTTAGAAGTCAATGTAAACACAATTAAACAAATTGAAGCAAATAAAATTAAAACACCAAGTAATAGGGTTTTAGACAAGTTTTGTGAATATTTAAATGAGGATAGATTAACTGTTATAAATAAAATAATATTTAATAAAACTTATTGTGAAGATGACTATCTTAATGAACAAAGTGATGTTCTCTCAAAGTATATGTCTTATCTATATTTACAAGGGTGGAATATTGATATTGTGCCCGCAGTTTATCATACAAGGGATATTGGAAAGTTGGTATATGCTGGACAATTAACAAAAAAGAGAGAACCTAACAATAAAATTGTTGTTGCATCAATAGGAGCGGAATATGATGAAAATGTTGATCATATATCTAATGATGAAGCCATTTATTATATTACATCATCAATGGCAGCATTTTTTTGTATTGATGAGATTAGTTTAAAAGGAATACATATAGTTTTTGATGCACAAAGATCAAGTCATGTAAGTTTATTTAATATATTTAAGAATTTAAAATTAAATAAAATTCCATTTAATTATCAAATGATTTTATTTGATTCCAAAAATGGAACTCTAGAAGATAAAAGAGATTTAAGAAATTAGATAATGTAACTGGTTTTATGATTAAGGTTTGATGAAAGTTAGGAGGAAAAATATAGTGGAAAAATCTATAGACTGTGTTGAAGAAAAATTAATTATTAATAAGCCTCTTTTACAAATGTACGGACATTTCATTAAGATTGAATGCAATGATATTATTTTATATGAAGGCGAGATAGAAAAATATAATTCTATTGATATAAAAGCTAATAATAGTATTTGTAGAATTAATTTATACATAATGGTAGATGGAGATTACTTATTTTTTGATAAATATTTTATACAAAAAAATATTCTTAATATTGATTCGAGAAGTATAGAAAAATTTTATAATATATTTTTTAGAAAAGTTGAGGAATATATAAATGATTGATTTAGATTTATTAAAAGAAATAGATAAAAAAGATTTTACGAAGATATTTGACTTTTTAGATAAAAATTTTTTGAAAAGAAAATTAATAGAGTATGGAAAGAAGCAAATGAAAGGATCAAAATACTATATTGGAAATAGAATGGGATCTTTTTGGAATGGATTTAGCAAATTAGATAAAATTCCTGATATTAAAATAAAAACATTTTATAAAGAAGAAATAAGAAAGGGGAATGTTGAAGTAATTAAGATTTTTAATGATGCTATTTTACATAAATTAAATTTATCTGATCAAAGTGGTGATATTGATACGAAAGAACTACAAAGTAGAATATCAGTATTAAATAATTCAGAAGTAGCAACGATATTATTTCAATTATTTAAAATTGACAGTGACATTACTTATGAGCAATATATTTTCAATAAAAATGAAATTATAAAGCAATATGAAGAGAAAATAAGAGAAAATGAAGAATTATATAATCGTACTATAGCTGACATGAAAGATAAAAATGAAGATGAAATAAAAAAAGTTAGTATTTTAACTAAAGATATAGAAGAAAAAAATAAAATTATCAATGAATTGAAAATTGAAAATGAAAAATATATTAATCAGTATAAAGAACAATTAGAAAAAAATAATTTTATTTTAAATAGTCTATCTACTAGAAAAAGAAGCATAGATGATATTGTGAACAGTATATCAAGTATTATAGAAGAAAAAAATATTGGAAATATATCCCAATTGAAAGAATCATGTTTAGAATTATTAAAAAATAATGTGGTAAATTTTTCTAAAGATGAAGATATAACAGATAATTTGGTAATAGAATATATTATAATAAAATTGATGGAGGAAATTAAAAATGGATATGCAAATGATAAAAGATAATTTAAAAGAACTAGAACTAAAGAAAAGATACCTTTTGTGTAAATATGAATCTGCATTTGATATAAATAACTTTGTTCAGGTTGTATTGAGAATAAAATGTGATGAACCTGATTATGTTATATCAAATGAATCACATTTTGATAACTATTCTAGGGATAACCGTACATATGTTAAAGCTGATTCTTTTAGTAAATTTGTAAAAAATGATATGGATGAAGAACTTTCTAACAAACCATTAAATGAACAAATAGAATTATTAGGAACATATTTAAAAGATAAATTAATTGTTGTAAATCCTTATTATTATTTTAAAAGTGATAGTGAAGATGGTGAAAAATTTTATAAAAATGGGACTGTTATAAAAGTTATTCCATGTGATGAAGAAATAAATCACGAATATTTTTGCGTTCCAGAAATTCCCAACCAAAATTCTTTTGATAGTTTTAAAAGCTATGATGAATTTCCGCTACCTCTTGTATCAAAAGAATTAATAGGTATGCCGAATTATTTATTTTATAATCAAAAAATATATAAAGTGGAAGTCGAAGCATCAAGCTCGAATGATACATATTGGAAAGCAAAAGATAATACTATCAAAGAATTAAATGTAAATTATTCGACAGCAGTATGGAAAAATCAGATTATTGATTGTAATAATGGATTTGTATTTATAGATAAGACGTTGATATTTACTTCTAAAATCATTGATTTCAATGTTTCTAATATTCAATCAAAATCGATTCAGAATAAAGATACTGATGAAATTAAATATGAATCTTCTAAAGCTGGAAAAGCAATGCAAGATTTTTTTGAATTTACAAAAGAAAATAATTTATGTTATTCACTTAATGATATATATAATTTTTATACATGTGTTTGTGCATCTCAACTAATTATATTGGCTGGAATGTCTGGAACAGGTAAAACTAAATTACCGTTAAAATTTGCTGAATATTTTAATATGACAGAAGATAATAAAAAACTTTTGTTTGTCCCTGTTTCGCCATCCTTTACTGAACCCTCTGATATTCTAGGTTTTTTAAATCCTAATAATGGTTTATATACTTCATCTGAAACAGGATTAGTAGAATTTCTGAAACACGCTGAGGAAAAACCAGATGAAATGCACATGGTTATATTTGATGAGATGAATTTAGCTCAAATTGAATACTGGTTTGCTCCATTTATTTCTATTCTTGAAAAAGATTTGGGAGAACGAAAATTACGACTATATAGTAAAGCTCAAAGGTGTATAAATGATGATAAATATACTGATCTAATTGAGATTAAGAATAATATTATATTTGTTGGAACAATAAATTTAGATGAAACTACGAAAAATATTTCAGATAGGTTATTAGATCGTTCTTTTATCATCAATTTAAAAAAAGAATCTTTTGTAAACTATAAAACTCAACAATCTGGTCGTCAGCAAAAAAATGACTTAAAAAATTTTGAGGAAGATTTCAAAATTTTTATGCCGGAAGATAGTAGTTATAGTGAAGATTATATATCTAGTTTTAGTAAACAAGAATTGGAATTTTTTGATAGAATCCATACAGAATTAAATAAAGTGGATTCACAAAAAGGAGTTTCGTTTAGGTGTGTAAAAAATATCGCTTTATATTTAAAAAATAAGCCAGAAGAATTGGACAAAAATAGAGCTTTTGATTATGCGTTTAAACAAACTGTAATGAAAAAGATAAATGGAAGTATTGAAAGTATTGGGGAGTTTATAGGTAGCACTATTGATAATAATAATGTTGTGGATGGAATTTTAATTAAATTATTTGATGAATTTTCTGAAATTAGTGATTTTACTGAATGTAGAAATGAAGCTAGAAATAAAGTTTTAGAGTTAAAGAAATATGGATATGCAAGATAAATTGATAATCAATTATAGTTTCAGACATTATGAGAAAGAAATAGATCTTCAACATATAAAGAATGGAGAAATACTATTTACTTTTAATGAGTATGAGCCAATAGAAATAACACTATTTTCAGAAAAAATATTGGTTGAAATAGAATGCTTGAGCTATCGTAAAGATAAAGAAACTATTTTTTGTGAAGATAACGTCTTAAAAATGACGTCCGGTGAAAGTTACTTCATTTCATCATCAGATAATAAAGAAGAAATAGGGTATATTCCTTCTAAATATCAAATTAATTTTCAAATAAATGGCACAAATATAAATTGCTTATTTGAGGTAAGATATAATAATGAATTACAAGAAGAGGGAATGGACAATATTATTGAAATGATAAATAATTATATTAATGGTTTATCAATAGATTTTTTTAGAAATTCACCTATTAACAATATTCGGTCAACTGAAGTGATGTCAAAATATTATATGTATGAAATCTTAAAAAAATATGAAAAAAGAATTCCGTTTGCTTGTGATAGTATTTTATCAAATTTAAGATCTAATATCGAAATAACTTACAAAAACGAGAAAATAGAAAAGAAACAAAATTATGTTACAATTAAGAAAAATATATTGAATAAAAACAAAACAAGTTATTATAACGTAAAAAAAAGTATTACATTCAATAACGAAGGAAATATTCTATTAAAAAAATATCTGTTAGAAATAATAAAGATTTTAAATAGAAATTATTTAGATCTTGATTATGAATTAAATGAGAAATATGCAAAACGTAAAGAATTGGAACAGGAAATTAATATTGAACGTTATCGTTATGTTGAAAATGCAAAATCTATAAGTAGTAAAAATTTTATTCAAAATCATATTAAAAGTTTAAAATCACAAAATGAAAATAATGATCAATGGATATTAAAACTTTTATCTTGGAAAAAATCATATGAAAAAGTTAAATATCATTTAAATCATTTGTTACAATCTAGCGAATTAATAGATATAAATATTGCTAATAATCAGATATTGTTTTCAAATATTTTTTATACAAATACAAATTATCATTTCTTTAAAGAAATGTATGATACATTAAATTTAAGATTATCAAGTAAAAGAAAATTCAATAATTCCGAATTGTTTACTGATAAGAAATCATATACTTTATTTGAAATATATGGATTCATATTATTGCAAAATATTTTAAAGGAATTAGGGTTCTATTTGATAAATGATTTGAAGACAGATGTTTTTAGCTTTGATTCTGATACAATTATGCATTATACAGATGGAAATTTATTTGTAGATATATACTATGATCATTTTTGCAATAGATACGATGCATCAGATGACAATGAAGTGGTAAGTATTAATAGTAAAAACTGTAAACCTGATTATATTATTGTATTCTTTGACAAAGATCATAATTTTAAAGATATGGTTATTGTAGAAATGAAGTATAGGAGATTAGTATATATGGCTCCTAATATAAATCAAACAACTGAAACTGATACTACAATTGACGATTATAGTCAATTGGTGTATTGTGTTTCTAAAAAAGATACTATTTTAAAAAGACCACCGGGTGCGGGGGCAGTTGTAGTAATTTTATATCCTTCAATTGATGAAAAAATATTTAAGCGAAATTTAGGTGAGTTCATAGGGATAAATGCGCAATTAAATTTTGAAGATAGTTCTGCGTATAATAGAATAAAAGATATAATTTTCTCGAAAATAAACAAGATATAAATATGTGATTAATAAGATTTTAATGTAATTAGAATTACATAATTGATATAGGTTAAGTGGTTTTGTTAATACATCTTGAAAGTGATAAAATTGTAGGAAATTTCTTGCTTTTTAAGAAGTTGGAGTCTAAGATATTAGCGGTAATATTTTTAGAGCTGTTTAAAGAAGTATTTGAACTTTGTAAGAAGTTAGAATGCTTCTTTTTCTTTTAAGAAAAAGTAGTATAATTGGAATAAGAATAAGATAAATTTTAATTTGTGAAGAAAGATTATAAAATACAATATATTGTGTAAGAGGTAGTTATATGGAGAAAAAATTTCGAAAAGTAGTAGTCATATTCATAGATATCCTAGGTTCACAAAGCAGAGTGGATTTTAATGAATGGTATAATGTTATGAGTATCTTTAGTAGAATGATAGAGCACGAAAAAGAATATGATAGTAATCATCCATGGACTGTTTACAAAAGGGAAACACATGTTTTTTCAGATTGCGCATACATTATTTATGACTATAAGGATAATATTGAGGATGGTCGAAAAGATATGTATGAATTAATGGGTGTTGCATGCTATAACACTGAAAAAGTGTTATATGAATTTTTAAAAAATGGGTTTGTTGCTCGTGGTGCAATTACGTATGGCGATTTATTTTATGATAATGAAAAGAATATTTGGTTTGGACCAGCGATGAATCGTGCTTATTTTTTAGAATCGAATCAAGCGATATTTCCTAGAGTTATTATAGATCCTGAATACGCAGAAAAACTGTTTGAATTTAACGAGAATAAATATCGTAGTAATAATGAACAAAAAATGTTTAATGGTAAAATTTTGTGCCGTGATGAGGATGGTTTCATATATTTAAATTATTTGAACAAAGGAAAAATAGGTATAATAAATCAAATGGAATATATGAATGTTGTAGAAGCTGCTCTTCAATTGTGTGATATGGAAAGAAACAAAACAAGAAAAACAGAAAAAATGCGACAATCTATAAAAATCAAATATGATTGGTTGGAAAAGTATTTGTTGATCCCTGATAATATGTTGTAAATTGTAAAACAAATACCTGTTTATAATATTCTTATAAGAATTAACAGAATGTTATTTAATTTTAGTAGTGAACAAGGTGTTTATGTAGTTTTCGCAATGCAACTCATATGCAACAAAATGGCTTAAATCCCCTTACTTTATAAGGATTTGTAGTTCTCAAAACGTTAATTTATACGTTTATTCAGAGAAATTCACAAAAACTCAAATCGATATTTCGATTTGGGTTTTTTTCTTCTTTTGTAAAATAAAAACGGTATGCAACTTATATGCAACAAATTAATTGTTATATTCAATTTTGAAATGAACTTGCCTATTAAAATATGAAATGCTATAATTTGGTTGCAAGTCGGAGAACAATTGCATCAAAACGAAAAGGTAAGGATGAGTGAGATCCTTACCTTTTCTAACTTTTAGAGTGGTCTTAGCACTAGGTTCATTATCGTTTGAATTTCTTGGACTGCCTGAAAATAAACCGATGATGGAATCTGATTTAGAAGAGGTACTTGTTAGAAAATTGAAAAATTCTTTTCAGAACCAGGAAAAAGATTTATGTTTGTAGGAACACAACAAGAGTAACATTTGGAAATACGCATTATGATGTTGATATGGCTTTTTATTATAAAAATTTAAGATAATAAAAAGAAGGAATGTGTCCTTCTAATACTTTAACGCCCTATACTTATGGCGGTAGGAGCCTTGCTGTTGGTAATAGTTACCGTCAAATAAATTATACGTAATTGATTTCATGTGTCAAGGTTACTAAGAAAACGACAATAATATTTACTTTAACGGTTTGTCCTTGGACAATCTGTCCAATGAAATTATAAAAAGGGTATGATAGAATTTCCTTGAAAAGGAGGAATCAATATGAGCTGTCATAACATTGGTAAAGGAATGAATTCAGTTGTAGAAGTTGTTATTGATTTATTTGAATGTGATAAGATTGATTTAAATGCATGTAAAGAAATAATTAGAGCATGTAAACAGGGTGTGCATTGGTGTGATGGAAATAGTGAAGAAGCAATTGCTTGTATCAGTGAGAGTTATTGTGGAAATTGTTTGAAAAGAATAGGCCATGAAGAAAAAATAAGGGTTTCTTCTTTTCAAAAGGATTATCAATGTGTTACACGTTATTTGTGTAAAGATTGTTATCAAAGATTGGGATATGAAAATAGGTCATATTATTTAAAAAATCATCTTGAATTGATGTCTAAGAGTGCATAAAAATAAGCCAGAGATTTTCTGGCTTATTTAGATATAATTTCAACACCATCTTCAGTAACTAAGAAAGTGTGTTCCCATTGGGCTGATAAAAGACCATCATCTGTATAAACAGTCCAATCATCATTGAAATTTAAATGAACATTTCTTTTACCTTGATTAAGCATAGGTTCAATTGTAAAGACCATCCCTGGAACAATCAGAACAGTATCTTCATGTGGTTTAAAATGGAAAACATAAGGATCTTCATGCATTGTCATTCCAATACCATGTCCGCAGAATTCTTCAACAACACTATAACCGTTTATATGAGCATATCTTTGAATAGCGGCACCGATATCACCAATATGGCTTTTCCATGGTTTGATAGCTTTCATCCCTTCATACATAGCTTCTTTTGTGACTTTAACAAGTCTTTCAGCTTCTTTGGAAACATTTCCTATCATAAACATACGAGAAGCATCAGCATAATAGCCATTTAATTCACTTGTGGCATCAACATTAATAATATCACCATCTTTTAAAATAACATTTGGGGAAGGAATTCCATGACAAACAACATTATTGATTGATGTACAAATGCTTTTTGGATATCCTTCATAATTTAAATCTGCAGAATGAGCATTATGTTCTTTTAAGTATTTTCTTGTCATAACGTCGATATCTTCTGTTGACATACCTACTTTGATGTTTTGTTCAATATGATCAAGTAAACCGTTATTAACGACAGCAGCTGTTTTAATTCCTTCAATTTGTTTTTGATTTTTTATCATTGAACGAGGGGGTGTCATCACACCTCGTTTTTTATAATAGTTTATTTTTTTATCAAATTCTTGGTGACAGACTGAATAGTCTAAATCACTCCCACACCAACATTTATTCATTCGTTTTACCTCTTTTCGTATCTATTGTAAACATCTCATTTTGTAAAGTAAAGAAAGATGATAAAATAGATTAAGAAGATGAGGTGTTGAAGTTGGAAATTTTAGATATATGTGATGAATTTGGTAACCCTACAGGAAAAGTGGAAGATCGAGAAATTATCCATCAAGAAGGTTTATTACATTGTACGGCCCATGTTTGGTTGTTAAGAAAGAAAAATAATCAAATAGAAATTCTTTTACAAAAAAGAAGTGATGCAAAGGATTCGTTTCCTGGATGTTATGATATTTCTAGTGCAGGACATATCCCAGCGGGTGACAGTTATTTTAAATCCGCTAAAAGAGAACTAAAGGAGGAACTTGGGGTAGAAATTGATGAAAATGAATTGATTGATTGTGGCAATCGTCGATTTCATTTTGAAGAAGTATTTCATGGAAAACTTTTTAAAGATAATCAAATAAGTAAAATATTTGTTTTATGGAAAGATTTAGAAGAAAAAGATTTTGTTTTTGAGGACCATGAAGTTAGTGAAGTTATTTGGATGGAATTTGAAAAATGTTATCAGGCGGTAAAAAATAATACAATCAATCATTGTATTTATTTGGAAGAGTTGGATATGATCAGGGAATATTTGAGAGAATGTCAGGAATGACATTCTCTTTTTTTACATATAATGAGGTGGTGACGTTATGAAAAAAGTAATCCTTGTTATTATATGTTTAAGTTTTATGGTTTGTTCAAATGTTTATGGTGTTAAACAAGAACTTAAGGGAGTGAAGATTGTTTTAGATGCGGGACATGGAGGTTTTGATAATGGAACAATGGATTATGGTTATAAAGAGGATGATATCAATTTAGAGATTGTTTTAAAGTTAAAAGAGGTTTTAAAGAAAGAAGGGGCGAAGGTCTATTTAACAAGAGATGGGGATTATGATATGACCAAAAGAAATCATCACTATTCAAAACAGGATGATATGTATTTAAGAGTTAAGAAGATTGATCGTTTTAAAGCGGATTATCTTATTAGTATACATCAAAATGCCTCAGGCAATAAAAGTGCTTGGGGATCACAAGTGTTTTATTATTATCGAAGTACTAAAGGAAATGAACTTGCCAAGGATATTAACCAAAGTTTAAAAGAAGTGACACATAGTTCTAAACCAGTAAGTGGTTGCGGGTTTCGTGTTTTAAGAGCAACGAAAACCTTAGGTGTATTAATTGAATGTGGTTTTATGTCGAATTGGAATGAATGTGGTCAACTAAGAAATAAAGCATATCAAGAAAAACTATGCATAAAGATTAAAGAAGGGCTCGTTCGTTATCATCAAAAGGATTTGAGAAATAAGAAAAAAGAGGTAAAAAAAGTATTAGAATAATTTTTTGAAAAAATTGTAAAAAAGTATTGACGACTGTCGTGGTACATGGTATTATGTATGGGCAGTTGATTGATGGGCCTGTAGCTCAGTTGGTTAGAGCGCACCCCTGATAAGGGTGAGGTCGATGGTTCAAATCCATTCAGGCCCACCATTAATTAATTGTTTTATATAGATGTGGGCCTGTAGCTCAGTTGGTTAGAGCGCACCCCTGATAAGGGTGAGGTCGATGGTTCAAATCCATTCAGGCCCACCATTTTAACAAATGGTGGATACAAATTAATAATTGGGGCCATAGCTCAGCTGGGAGAGCACCTGCCTTGCACGCAGGGGGTCAGCGGTTCGATCCCGCTTGGCTCCACCAATAGTCAATAAACTGCTTCGGCAGTTTTTTTGTATATAAAAATAAGGAGAAAAAGAAATGGCAAAAGGGAGAGGAAAAGGAAATTATGTAGTCAATACCTTTAATGGGATGGCTTATGGTTTCTTTGCAAGTTTAATTATTGGGACGATTTTAAAACAATTAGGGAATGTAATGAATATCAGTGAACTTGTAACATGGGGAAATATTGCAAGTTACTTAATGGGTCCGGCAATTGGAATTGGTATGGGCTATGCAATTGAAGCAAGAGGCTTAAATTTAATTTCAGCAGTCATTGCAGGGGCGATAGGAGCAGGAACTTTCCAAAATGGAAATGTTCAAGCGGGAAATCCTATTTCTGCTTATGTTGCGGTACTAGCTGCAATTGAAGTAACGCGTCTTATTCAAGGTAAAACACCAATCGATATTTTATTAGTTCCGTTTACTTCTATTTGTGTGGCAGGGATTGTGACGAAGTTCGTAGGACCTTATTTAACACAATTGATCACTTGGATTGGTGGTTTGATTAATGAAGGGGTCTCTTTACAACCGTTGTTTATGTCCATTGTTGTTGGTATATTAATGGGGATGGCGCTTACCGCACCGATTTCTTCGGCAGCCATTGGTATTATGTTAGGACTTGATGGATTAGCTGCAGGAGCTGCTCTTGCTGGCTGTTGTGCACAAATGGTGGGTTTTGCGATGATGTCTTTTGATGATAACGATATTGGTGATGTTATTGCCATTGGGATTGGAACAAGTATGCTTCAATTTAAAAATATTATTAAAAGACCGGTGATTTGGTTGCCACCAATTCTTACTACGATTATCACAGCACCAATCTCGACAATGCTTTTATCTATTCGTTGTAGTGCAATAGGTTCAGGGATGGGAACGGCAGGATTAGTTGGAATCTTAGACGCGATGCAAGTGATGGGCAATCAACACACTGTTCCTATTATTTTGATTGATATTATTATTCCAGCGGTTTTAACTTTTTCATTCTATAAAGCGTTTAGAAAATTAAATTATATAAGAAAAGGAGATTTAAAGATTGAACGTCTTTAATCTCCTTGGTTTTATTTCAAGCCATGATATTTGAAACTGCTTTTCAAAATCTTGTGGTTT
>OLQO01001318.1_pt1 | contig 16619 bp, 17 predicted proteins | sample 1672281 | NCBI WGS metagenome assembly OLQO01 (sample SAMEA3136667, study PRJEB25190) | human gut metagenome | biome: human gut; feature: human-associated habitat; material: faeces | place: Austria | collected 2013
GCGTGATTTATGTCACTATTAGATTTATATACATCCTGTCAGCTCTGTCCCAGGAACTGCAAAGCTGACAGACAACACGGACAAACCGGATTCTGCCATATGCCGGCCGATCTCAAGGTTGCCCGGGCCGCACTTCATATGTGGGAAGAACCCTGTATTTCAGGTAAAGCCGGTTCAGGCGCAGTCTTTTTCTCCGGATGCAGTGTGGGCTGTGTCTTCTGTCAGAATCATGCCATTGCTGCCGGCCAGAGCGGCAAGAGGATTTCTATAGAGAGACTGGCCGATATTTTTTTGGAACTGCAAACAAAAGGTGCCAACAATATCAACCTTGTCACACCGGAGCACTATGCCCCATCCATTGCACTGGCCCTTGCTATGGCCAAGGCAAAGGGACTGCATCTGCCGATCATCTGCAACTGCAGCGGCTATTCTTCTCTGACTGCTCTGCGTATTCTTTCTGATCATGTCGATGTCTGGCTGCCGGATTTTAAGTATTATAGTCCTGAATTATCCAGAAAATATTCCCATGCACCGGACTATTTTACAGTAGCCTGTCAGGCGCTTCAATTCATGTATGAACAGGCTGGTGATCCCGTCTTTGACGACAACGGTATCATTCAAAAGGGCATCATCGTCCGGCATCTGACACTGCCCGGCTGCATGGAGGATTCCAGAAAAGTCATTCACTATCTGCACGAAATCTACGGAGACAAGATTTATATCAGTATCATGAACCAATTTACTCCGGTTTCTGAACTGCTTTCAGATTATCCGGAACTCAATCATACAATTTCCGCTTCCGATTATGATGCTTTGGTTGACTACGCCATTGACATCGGTGTTGAAAACGGTTTTATCCAGGAAGGTGAAACTGCCAAAGAAAGTTTCATTCCGCCATTTGACAACGAAGGAGTTTAATATTTATGTACAACAAGAAAAAAGCAACTGATAAGCCGGTTGGAAAATCATCCGGTTTAAACCATTCATCTTCAGGCAAGGCCTCTGAAAAACATAATTTTCCGAAACAGAACGATTCAAAAAAGGCATCTGATGTCTGTCCTGTCCACAAAAAGTGCGGCGGCTGCCAGTACCAGGGCATGGCTTACAAAAAACAGTTATCTCTGAAACAACGACAGGCCAACATGCTTCTGGGCAAGTTCGGAACGGTGCTTCCGATCATCGGTATGAAAGACCCGCTTCATTACCGCAACAAAGTACATGCTGTTTTTGCATTTGAAAAAGGCAAAGCCATCGCCGGTACTTATCAGGAAGGCACCCACAAAGTTGTCCCTGTGGAAAGCTGCCTGATTGATGATGAAAAATCCGATGCGATTATCCAGACAATCCGCGAACTTCTGAGATCTTTCAAGATTAAAACTTACAACGAGGATTCAGGCTACGGACTCCTCAGACACGTATTAATTCGCCGTGGTTTTACAAGCGATGAGATCATGGTTGTGCTGGTTGCATCCTCTCCTGTTTTCCCTTCTAAGAATAATTTTGTCAAAGCCCTCAGAAAAGAACATCCGGAGATTACAACTGTGATTCTCAATGTCAATGACCAGAATACCAGCATGGTTCTGGGCGAACGCAATATTACTCTTTACGGCAAAGGCTACATTGTTGATACATTATGCGGCCATACATTTGCCATTTCACCATCTGCCTTCTATCAGGTAAATCCGGTTCAAACAGAGATTCTTTACCAGACAGCCATGGATTATGCCGGACTGACAGGTAAAGAAACCGTTGTAGATGCCTACTGCGGTATCGGAACCATTGGCATCATCGCCGCTGACAAAGCCAAATCTGTTATTGGTGTTGAATTAAATCCAGCCTCTGTGAAAGACGCCAGAAACAATGCCCGTCACAACAATATCGGAAACATTACCTTCTATCAGAATGATGCTGAACGCTTCTTAAACGAAATGCAGGAACAGAATGCCAAGGCAGATGTGATCTTCATGGACCCTCCGAGAGCCGGTTCCACACAATCTTTCATGGCCTCTGCCATCTCCCTGAATCCGGACCGCATTGTTTATATTTCCTGTAATCCGGAAACACTGGCAAGGGATCTGGAATTTTTTAAGAAACATCAGTATACCGCTGAGAAAATTCAGCCGGTGGATATGTTCCCATTCACAACACATATGGAAACTGTATGCCTCTTAACCCGCAGAAAATAAGGAGTTTTCACTTCTTTTCTTGCCAGCGGACAACAATTTGTCCACGAAAAAATCCCCAAGGAATGAATATATCCTTGGGGATTTTTTCGTCTATTATTTTGCTGTTGTTTCAGCAGTTTCTGTTGTCGTTTCAGCGACAGTTTCTGTTTCGGAAGCTGCTGCCTCTGCTGCACTTTCGCTGGCTGCAGCACTCTCTGTGGATGCTGCAGTATCTGAAGTTGTCTCTGTTGCAGCCTCTGTCTCATGCAGATATGCAACGTGATGTCTGCTATCTTTCACTTCAATATCTGCTGTCAGATCAGACATATAATCATTCAGCTTGTTGGATGTGATGGTATCTTTGATGTTCACATACCATTCTTCTTTATTATCTCCTACAAAGTAAATGATATGATAGCCATAATCAGATTCTACGATACCTGTATCACCAGGCTTACGGGAAGCATCGAAAATCCAGTCATTGAAGTTTGTAACCATCTGACCTTTTTTGACTGCTTCATACAGACCCCCATTTGTATTGGAACCTGTATCATCGCTGTATGTCTTGGCAAGCTCTGCAAAGCTGTCCTCTGTTGCATCACCGTTCTTCCAGTCATCCAGAATCTGCTCCGCTTTAATCTTTGCTGCTGCTTTTGCATCTTCCTTAGCCTGTTCCTGTGCCTCTGCAGATTCAGTCTCTGCTGTTTCTGTTTCACCAGCTGCAGTTGTTTCTGTCTCGTCAGTCTCTGCCGCATCAGAAGATGAAGTATCTGCACTGATCAGAATCTGTCGAACATCAACGGTCTTTATATGATCAAGGTATCTGTCTTTGAAGTAAACAACATAATATGCATTATTGGCAGTATCTTCGATCACAGTTGTATCTCCTGCCTGACGATCCGCATCAAATAACCAGTTAGCAACATCTGTAGGGCTGATAGAGGATTTCTTCTTGCCTGTATTCAGAGAATCAACGGTTGTATCAGATGCATACTTATCATAAACTTTCTCGAAAGAAGCTTCATCCTTGATCTTGGAAAGCATCTCATCAGCTTTTGCTTTGGCAGCTGCCATTGCTGCTTCCTTCGCTTCTTCTTCGGCCTTGGCTGCGGCTTCGCTTTCTTCTGCACTCATTGTCTCAGATTCTGTCTCTGTCTGAGTTTCTGTCACTGCAGTTTCAGAAGTGCTCTCTGCGGCTGTTTCAGAAATACTTTCAGCAGCTGATTCTGTCTGAGCCTCTGTCTCAGTCTCAGTCTCTTCTTCCGGCATATCTGCTTCAATCTTGCAGACTCTGTAATCTACAGAATCATAATTGTCCTTGTTCTCATCATAGTAAGTATTGATCTCGTCATCTGTGACTTCGATATCGTCCTTGACATCATTGTAATAAGCAGATGCAAGACCGCTCATCTCTACATATGGTTTGATACCTTCAAGTGTTGCATCACTACCAAATACAGACTTGCAATATTCATCTTCACTGACTCCCTGCTGCTGGGCATAGGATTTAATGGAAGTGACCATATCGTCATAATCAGAAGATGCATCATACTCAAAACCTTTTTCGTTGGCTTCATCTGTCAGTGCGTAAACATTCTTCAGCTGATTGACTGCCTGCTGCTGGAAATAATCATCCCATGTCATTGTGTCTGAATACTGCTGCTGATCCAGCGGTTTGGATGTATCCAGACCAAAGTAAGACAGATAACTGCCATATGTGGAAGCAAATGAATTCAGACTGCTGTAATAATAATAGTCAAATTCAGCTTTCTGAATTTCATGATCGCCAACTGTAATATATGGGCCATGCTTTTCCTGATAATTATCATAGAACTTCCAGGCAGCAATACATACACAAATGATCACTGCGAGAATACAACCTGTTTTGATGATTGCCTTCTCCTTCTTTGCCTTTTTTTCTTCCTCCTGACGACGCTGCATCTTCAGGTCATACTTTGTCATTTTCTTCTCCGACTTTGTGTTGTCTGCCGGACTATTGGATTTGTTGTTCTTTTCAGACATATCAACTGCCGCGATGCCCACCCATCTGGCAGGTCCCGCGTCGCTCCTTCCTACTATTAATTTCTAATATTCTTCATAGCTTACTTCTGTCCAGGCCAACGACAAATTGTCATTGTCACTGGCGGCATCTTCAAATACCCACATAAGTCTGGAGCCATAAGAAGTATTCTCCATACATTCACGATTAATGATCGTGACATGTGTCTCTTCCGTTATATCTGTCAATGCATCATAAAAGCCTTCCAGATCATTGCCATAATATTCCGGAAAATCAAACACATCAAATAGGTATTCTTGTGCTGAGGATTCTGACGCCATAAACTTTCCATTTAATGTAATCTCTTTCATCGTCCTAGTCTCCCTCTCATTCCGCCATATGGAATGCAGTGCTTTAATGGTAATAGAATACGCCCGGTCCACAGCATCCGGCACCTGGACATAAACAGCCGCATGCCGCATTCAGACATAAAATCTTGCAGCACCAGTCTGATACATTGATGGTCGGCATCCCGTATGACTGTCCCATATCCTGATACCACTGTCCACCGGATTCCAGCTGACTGAGCAGCTGCCGATACTGCATGTTATTCGGATCCAATTCCACTGCTTTTCTGGCATGCTCCTTGGCATTGATATTGCTTCCCATTCTTGCATTGGCAAGGGCACTCAGATAATACCACTGTGCATTCCTGTTGGAAATACTGTCAAGTACATGCAGAGCTTCCGTATAACTTCCGGCATTGATATAATTGGCCGCCGCACGGAATTTCAGAGAATCCTCATCCTGATACTGGTTCTGCTGATTCTGCTGCTGGCTGCCATAACCGCCATAACCACTGCCATAGCCGCCAAATCCACCGAAACTGCCCCAAAAATCCTGGCCGCCAGCTGAATTACCATAGCCATAGCCGCCATAACCTGCACTGCTCTGCCCTGAAGTACCATGCTCACGCTCATTAATAATCTGATTGTAAGCAGCCTGCACTTCTTTGAACTTTGCCTCAGCCGCCTCTTTATTCGGATTATTAATATTGGCGTCAGGATGATACTTCCTGCTCAGTCTTCGATATGCTTTTTTTATTTCATCATTGCTGGCATCTCTGCTTACGCCAAGTACCTGATAGGGATCTGTCATTCGTTCTCTCCTGCCTTATTTCTTTTATTATATACTGAGGCAAACTTTGCCCATACACCGGAATAAAGAATATTCCGAAGTATACCTGCATCCTGCACAATCGGCAGACGCTCAAATGCCCTGCAGCATTCTGCCATCTGCATCATCAGCATGTTCTGACATTCACTGTCAAAGTTCTCGTAATCTTTTATTGTCATGAAAGGATTATAGTTCCCGGACACGGCATCCTTCTCTATATCCTCATAAGCATCCATCAGATAAATAAATTTGCCGAGGAAAAAACCCATCTGTCTGAGATCTGATGCCCAGGCATCCTCCCGGCAGACAAAAATCTCTGCCAACATCTTACCCGTTAGGCAGGCCGCCTCCTCTACATTGTCAGAACAACTTTTCTCGCATACAGAAAGCGCCTTCATATAATCAACGACTGCCTGATGCTGACGCGGATACTTCTCTCTGATGCCGCGATATGTCTTTGACAGCAGCTGTGCAGCTGCATAACGGGAAAGCTTTCTGTCATCCTGCCAATCATCCAGCAAATTGTGATAGGCCAACAATATATTCATATCCGCACAGTAAGAAGAAAAATCATTCCACCGCTCTGTATGCTTTTTCATCGGATGTACCAGACATCTTCCCGTCTTCTCATGCATTTCATGTTCATAAACACCATTCAGAAGGATAACAAGAAATGTCATATCATATGTCAGCGTCAACTGACCGGCACGTCCGTGAAGGCCGTGAAGTGCATGACATAAACCGCAGTAATAAGCATCGTATGCCGCTGATTCCTTAACTTTTAATTCCGCCCTGTTGACTGTAATATATCCAAACATCTGATTCCTTTCAAATTCACTGTTAAAGTATTGTCTGCAAGCGCATACATCTATATTAATTCCAAACAATTCAAATAACAATTAAATGAATATGATAATTTTATAAAACTCTGAGAAACAAATCGTGCAGGTATAAAGGCAGGCACACCAGACCTGCCGGTGTGCCCGTGTCAAATGATCATTGATTATGCCAGTCTCGCCATAAATGCTTCGTTGTTGATGATTGCACGTTTGTGCGTACCTGTGCCGATCAGACCCTTCTCGTCATAAACATTCACTTCAAATACAAGCTTCTTGCCGTTGACTTCCTTTAAAAGGCTTTCGCATCTGACTTTCATGCCAATCGGTGTTGCCGCAATATGCTTGATATCAACAGATACACCAACTGTGCCTTCGCCTTCTGCCAGTTCAGACTGAACGCTTTCTGCACATGTGCCTTCCATTAATGCAATCATACTAGGCGTTGCATAAACAGGTAATAAACCGCTGCCCACCTTGCTGGCTGTTACATCTTCTGTTACAACAATACTCTTCTCATTCTTAATTCCTGCTTCCATTGATAAAGCCTCCTTATGATGTCGTATTCTTCAGGACTATTCGTAATCGTCCTCTTCACTGCTCATATCTTCGTCAGACTCGGATTCTTTTTCCTCATCATCTTCATCCTCGGAATCTTCATCAGAATCTTCCTTCATCTCATCCTCAAAAATGTCTTCATCATCGACGTCAAGGGCAATATCATAAACATCACCGCCAATGCTTGGCTTATCGTCTTCATCATCCGCATCCTCGCCGCTTGAAAGGATCTTAACATCTCCGTCCATAAGTTCTTCAACTGCAACGGAAAGTGGCTTTTTGTTCTTATAATCCGGAACTGCAGATTCTGCACCTGCAATAATCTGCCTTGCACGCTTGGCAGCTGCAATAACGATAGAATATCTACTGCTGACGATCGGCTGCTCGCCCTCTTTGACTTCGCTGTTAACAGCGTCCATTAATTCTGTATAAGATGGATGTAACATGTATCATTCTCCTTTTCTATATGGCTGCAGATCTCTCTGCAATTCTTGAATCTTCGCACCGTTAAACTGTGTTCTCTGATGTTCTGTTTCAATCAGACGGTTCACTGCATCCACACAGTGCTCCACCTCATCATTGATCACAATGTAATCATACTGATCAACATGCGCTGCTTCAGCACATGCCTGGGCAAGCCGTGATGCGATCACGTCATCACTCTCAGTCTTACGATTGCGAAGTCTTCTTTCAAGTTCTTCAATTGTCGGTGGTGTCAGAAAAATCAGAATTGCCTCCGGCACCGCTTTCTTTACTGCAAACGCGCCTTGCTGCTCAATCTCAAGAATCACATCATAACCGGCAGCCAGATTCTCTTCTACATACTGACGAGGTGTCCCGTAAGAATGTTCGACATACTGCGCATATTCCAGAAATGCATCGTTCTCAATCATCTGCTGAAATTCTTCATCACTCTTGAAAAAATAATGCACACCATGCTCTTCACCATTTCTCGGACTGCGTGTCGTTGCAGAAATGGACAGTTTATATCTCTCAGGGTACTTCTCAAGAAGTCTGCCGACAACCGTTCCCTTACCGGCACCTGAAAAACCAGAGATAATCGTCAAAATACCTCTCTTCTGATCACTCATCTTCCTCATCCTTTTCTATATCTGTTAATTGTTCCTGAATATCCCGTCCCTGATACCGTCCGGCAATTGTCTCCGGCTGCAAAGCGGATAAGACAACATGATCATCTGTCATAATGATCACGGCACGGGTTCTTCGTCCCTGCGTTGCATCAATTGCTCTGCCTTCATCCTTGGCATTCTGAACAATCCGCTTGCTGGGCGCTGAATCAGGACTGATAATGGCCACAATCTTGGCCGCATTCACCATATTGCCAAAACCGATATTGATCAATCTGCTCATCGCATACTCTCCGATTATTCAATATTCTGAATCTGTTCTCTGACCTTCTCAATATCTGTCTTCAGATCAATGGCTGTATTGGAAATCAACAGGTCATTGGCCTTTGACAGAATGGTATTGGCCTCTCTGTTCATCTCCTGAGCAATGAAGTCCAGCTTGCGGCCGACGCTTCCGCCATTCACAAGTGTTGTCCTCGTTGCCTCAATATGACTCTTCAAACGAACAATCTCCTCATCTACGCAAAGCTTATCCGCATAAATCGTTGTCTCCATGGCAATTCTGCCTTCATCGATATTCGTGTCACCAAGCAAATCTCTGACCTTATCCTCAAGACGTGCCCTGTAGTCCGCAATGATCTGAGGCGAACGTTCTTCAATATAAGCCACATACGCCAACATGCCGTCCAGCTTGGCGATCAGATCATTCTTCAGCTGTTCGCCTTCCCGGCTTCTTGTCTCTACAAGACCCTCACAGGCCTTTGTAATCGCCGGCTCAAGGAAATGCCATAATTCATCTTCATCAACGGTCTGTTCTTCTACTGTCAGAACCTCCGGATATCGTGAAAGTGCAGAAGTCCGCACATCATTCTCTATGCTAAAATCTTCAGACATCTGGCGAAGGGCATCCATATATTCCGCTGCCAGTTCCCTGTTGTACTTCAGACAGCTTCTGTTCTCTGTATAGTCTTCATAGGTAATAAAAATATCCACTTTACCTCTCTGAATATACTTCTTCAACAGACTGCGGATGGCTGACTCGAAAAAGCTCAGCTTCTTCGGCATCTTGATCGTGATATCACAATATCTGTGATTCACAGACTTCATCTCTACAATGACCTTTCTGTCTTTATCGGCGATCTCGCATCGCCCAAAACCAGTCATACTCTTTAACATCTGGTTCACCTGCTCTCATGGTATTGCATATGCCATCCTCTTCTGCCTTCGATTCGGATGGATATATATGGACATATACACTTTATTATAAAACACAAAAAAATACAAGTCAACACCAAAAGCATACTCGAACAATACTTTCTGCAAAAGTTCCTTGCCCCTCTCTCTTTATATATGGTATGATATTATCTGAATTGAAAAGAAAGGAAGTACATCAATATGGCTTTAGATGGACTTGTTATATCTAATATCGTATATGAACTCTCGGAGACACTGACGGGAGGACGTATTAATAAAATTTATCAGCCGGAACCGGATGCTCTGATTCTCGGCATTAAGAATAATCGTACCAATTACAAACTGTTGATTTCTGCCAGTGCCTCTCTGCCACTGATTTATCTGACAGATGATACGCCGGCCAATCCGGCTGTAGCGCCGAACTTCTGCATGCTGCTGCGCAAACACATCAACGGCGGCAAGATTCTTTCCATTACCCAGCCCGGACTGGAACGTATCCTGCATTTTCATATTGAACATCTCAACGAAATGGGGGATGTCTGTGAAAAGATACTCATTGTAGAATTGATGGGCAAACACAGCAATATTATTTTCTGCCAGCCGGATATGACCATTATCGACAGTATCAAACATATTTCTGCCAATGTCAGCTCCATCCGTGAAGTGCTTCCAGGCAGACAGTATTTTATCGCTGAAACCCAGCACAAACTGAATCCTCTGGAAGTGGATGAGACATCCTTTATCGGTAAAGTTCTTGCCCAGCCTCTTCCTGTCGGCAAAGCGATTTACACAATGATTACCGGCATCAGTCCGTTGATTGCCGAAGAACTCTGTTTCCGGGCTTCCATTGATTCCGGTGCCAGCACCAAAGCTTTATCAGAACTGGAACAACTACATCTTTACCGAACCTTTGAGAAATTAAAAGAAGATATCATTGAGCATCGCTATCAGCCGAATATTGTTTCCGATGAGGGCACACCGACAGAGTTTTCTTCTACTCAGCTGACCTGTTACGGAGAATTACAGGAAGAGGATTTCGACAGTATTTCCGAAGTTCTGAGATATTATTACGCCGCCCGCAATGCGGCTACAAGAATCCGCCAGCGATCCTCCGACCTTCGACGCATTGTAACAACAGCCCTTGAGAGATGCCGTAAGAAATATGCCCTTCAGGAGAAACAATTAAAGGACACTGAGAAGAAGGATAAATACCGTATTTACGGCGAAATGTTAAACACCTACGGCTACAGTCTGGAACCCGGTGCCAAAAGTCTTAAATGTATCAACTATTATACGAATGAAGAAATCCAGGTACCTCTGGACTCCCAGTTAAGCGCCCATGAAAACTCCGTCAAATATTTTGACCGCTATGCCAAGTTAAAACGTCTCTACCTCCAGGAAGCCCTGTCCGTCCAGATTCAGGAAACAAAAGACGAACTGGAACATCTGGATTCCATTAGCACTGCCCTTGATATCGCCGTCTCAGAAGATGATTTGATTCAGCTCAAGGAAGAACTGATTCAATTTGGCTATATCAAACGCCATTATTCCGGCAAAAAGGGCAACAAAAAAGTCCGCATTAACAGCAAGCCATTCCACTATATCTCATCAGATGGCTTCCATATGTATGTGGGCAAGAATAACTTCCAGAACGAAGAATTGACCTTCAAATTCGCCACAGGCAACGACTGGTGGTTCCATGCCAAAGGCATCCCGGGCTCCCACGTTATTGTCAAGAGCGAAGGACAGGAGTTGCCGGACCGCACCTTCGAAGAAGCCGGCCGACTGGCCGCTTACTACTCCAAAGGCCGTGACGCGGAAAAAGTCGAAATCGACTACATCCAGAAAAAACAGGTCAAAAAAACACCCGGCGGAAAACCAGGCTTCGTCATCTACCATACAAACTATTCATTACTGATAGATCCGGATATCCGAAACATTCAGCAGGTGAAATAAACTGGCCTCGGACGTTGGACTTCCAACAAACTTTTAATTAAATATAAAAAATCTGACTCGAAAACAAGCACCCCATTTCCTTATTCAAAAGCAAGTGCTTCCAGCATGGCCGGTACCTAGGCATTGTCTTTTAATGCCTTATGTACCGCTGCCAATGCTGGGCAACGCGAGTGTGCTTGCTTTGAATAAGGAAATGGGGTGCTATTTCGAGTTAGACTTTCACCTTTTACTGGGCTACGGCGTGGCCTTTCTGGTAAATCACATCTACGACTTCTGAAACATATTTCTCACATGTTGCATCATCCGGTGCTTCTACCATAACACGGATAACCGGTTCTGTGCCGCTTTCGCGGACGAGGATACGGCCTTCACTGCCAAGTTTATCTGCAACAGCATCAACAGCGGCCATGACATCTTTGTCTTCTCTTGCTGTCTTCTTATCTCTGACGCGGACATTCTTCAAAAGCTGTGGATAAATGGTCACAGGTTCTGCCAACTTACCAAGAGACTGTTTCTCTTCCAGCATAACTTCCATGACTTTAATAGCTGTCAGAATACCATCACCGGTTGAAGCATATTTGCTGAAAATGATGTGACCGGACTGCTCTCCGCCGATACGATGACCATTCTGCTGCATATTCTCATAGACATATTTATCACCAACGTTTGTCTTCTCATAGTTAATGCCGACTTTATCAAAGGCTTTGTAAAGACCAAAGTTAGACATGACAGTTGTAACAACCGTATTATTCGTCAGCTTGCCGTGTTCCTTCATATATCGGCCACATACATAAAGAATCAGGTCACCATCGATAACTTTGCCATTCTCATCCACAGCTATGCATCTGTCTGCATCGCCGTCAAAAGCAAATCCTACGTCCAGCTGTTTCTCTTTGACAAAATCCTGCAGCACATGGATATGTGTGGAGCCGCAGTCTGTATTAATATTGAAACCATCCGGATGGTTATTGATCACATACGTCTTGGCACCAAGCGCATCGAATACACTCTTAGCAATCATCCAGGCACTGCCGTTAGAACAGTCAAGACCGACACGCATGCCTTTATAAGAACGTGTTGCCAGAGAAATCAGATAGCCAATATAACGATTTCTTCCCGCGGAATAATCTACCGTACAGCCAATCTTATCACCATAAGCTAACGGTACTTCACCGGACTCTCCGTCAAGATAAGCCTCAATCTCAGCAATGACATCTTCTGTCATCTTTTCGCCACGATCATTGATCAGTTTGATTCCATTGTCATAATATGGATTATGACTGGCAGAAATCATAATACCACAGTCAAAATCTTCTTCCGTACGCACCACATAAGCCACACTTGGTGTTGTAGTAACATGCAGAAGATAAACATCTGCCCCTGATGCAGTCAAACCTGCAACCAAAGCATATTCAAACATGTAACTGCTTCTTCTTGTATCCTTGCCGATGACAACCTTGCAGGATTTGTCCCTTGCTGCGCCGTAATACCATCCGATGAAGCGACCCACTTTAAAAGCATGCTCAACTGTCAGTTGTTTATTGGCTTCACCTCTGAAACCATCTGTACCAAAATATTTACCCATTATATAGATCTCCTTAATTTCACAATATCGTAACTGTTCAGAGCCAAGCAAAATTTCAAAAAACAGGTATAAAATGCTTGCATTTTTAAGACTGTTTTTGAAATTTTATTTGGCGGATACGCCACACCGACGAAATGCATAGCATTTTGGAGATTAGCTCTGAACAGTTACACAATATCTATACCTGTCCAAAACAATGACATAAATTCGAACATATACATATTTATTATAGCGCGTTCTGATAATTATTGCAAACAGTTACGATGATTCAATTGAATATTGCTAATAGACTATCTTGTAAAATATTTTTCTTTAATGATATCCACCGGCATATCCTGCCCTGTCCAGATTTTGAAAGCCGCAGCTCCTTGATACAGCAGCATATACAGACCATTAAATGTCGGGCAGCCCTTTTCAGATGCCAGCTTCAAAAGCTTCGTCTGCTCCGGATTGTAAATAACATCCGATACAATCAGTTCCTTTCTGAAAATATCTGTATTCTTAATGAGGCAGGCATCTGTATTCGGTGCCATACCAACGGAAGTACCGTTTGTCAGAATATCACTGGTCTCAATACTGTCATACAGTGCTCTTTCATCAGACAGGTCGTGCAGTGTGACCTTACAGGAAGTCCTGGCTGTGATATTGGCTGTCAGCTTCTCAAGACGGCCATAGAATTGGTCTTTAATATTGAACACACGGATTTCTTTCAATCCGTCTAAAGCTGCCTGCACACAGATAGCTGTAGCAGCACCGCCACCGCCAAGAAGTGTCATAGTCTTGCCTGTCAGATCATAACCGGCATCTCTGGCTGCTTCCATATAGCCGATACCATCCGTTGTGTGGCCTGTCAATACGCCATTGTCATTCACAACTGTATTCACTGCGCCAATCAATTCTGCCGCCGGAGACAGCTTATCACAATATGTTAAAAGGTATCCGGGAACTGGAAGATGAGATTCAGCTGCCACAACTGGACGGTGAAAGTATGTACACATCAGATTCTTATCCGGCATGGTCAGATTGAAGCCGCGGACACCGAGCACTTTCAGGCCTTCTACTGCTGTCTTTAAGTTATCTGTTCCTACATCAAAAGCCAGATACGCATAATCCAGTCCCAACTGTCTGAAGGATTCATTATGCATCATCGGTGAAATACTATGGGCTACAGGGCTTCCAAGAAGTCCTGTTAATACGGTATGTCCTGTAATTCTATCTTTCATTCTATTCTACCTCCAATATCAGACCTGATTCATATGCAGTCTTCGAATAATATCGTTTCTACGATACCATTCATTATCGCTGCAATACGCACCATACGGAGCATTTCATAATTTCCCAGGAAACAATTTCCAATGAAATTATAAAAGGGAGCATGCCAAAACCCGACAATGTCAGGCCAATGGCGATACTCCCTGTTTGTATTCCTACATAAATTCTTCCAACAACGAGATGAAACACGCTCCGCGAGTCTCACTTGTTATCGCGATATGTCTGCACTCCGTTTCGGACATTGCAGAACAAGCGCCACTGGCGCTTAGCAACGTCAAAGCCACATGCAAGCATGGGCTTTGACTCATTATTCGCGTAAATTAAACTCTCTTCAGATATTCGCCTGTTCTTGTATCAATCTGAATCTTGTCACCGATTTCAACGAACAGCGGAACGTTAATCTGAGCACCTGTTTCAACAGTACATGGCTTTGTAGCACCTGTAGAAGTGTTGCCTTTGAAACCTGGCTCTGTCTCTGTAACTTCAAGTTCAACAAAGAGAGGTGGCTCAAGGTCGAAGATCTTGCCTTTGTAAGACATAATCTTAACTGTCATCTCTTCTTTGACAAACTTCATTCTATCTTCAACTTCTTCATGAGGCATAGCGAACTGATCGAATGTCTCCTGATCCATAAAGTTGTAAGCTTCACCATCGTCATACAGATACTGTACTTCTTTTCTCTCGATGTAGGCTGTTTCAAACTTCGCTGTAGGGTTGAAAGATTCCTCTCTGATACCACCGTTCATAATTCTCTTATATTTTGTTCTTACAAACGCAGCGCCCTTACCTGGCTTAACATGCTGAAACTCGATAACCTGACATACATCATTATCATATTCAAATGTCACGCCATTTCTAAAATCACCTGCAGTAATTGTAGCCATTTATAAAATCCTCCTTAAAATACTCAATTAAATATAGTATATAAAATTATAGCACTTTTTTCAACTATTTTTTCATTGTTTTCTTATAAAAATAAAGAATAATCCATTCCAATCGTCGTTTTAATACGATCTGTATCTCCTCTTTTGGGTTGATCGGCTTCACAAGGATGTTGCGGATACCCACTCTTTTAGCTCCCCAGACATCCGTAAATAACTGATCACCAATGAAAACCGTCGTTTTTTTGTTAGTGCCGATCTTCCTCATTGCCTGCTCATAACCATTTTTTCCGGGTTTACCGGCCTTAAAAATATAGGAGACACCTATCTTTTCATTGAACATCTTCACTCGAGGCTCTTTGTTGTTTGACAATAAGCAACAGGAAAATCCAATCTCCCTCAGCCGCTTAAAAAGAGCAATGGCCCGCTCATCAGCCGGAGCGCCATGGGGTACCAATGTATTGTCAATATCAAAGATCAGTCCTCTGCATCCCTCTTTATAAAGTTTTTCATAATCAATGACATAGGCTGAGTCCAGCCATTCATCAGGATAAAATTGTTGTATCATGATCAAATCCTCTGTTTTTGCTGTTTGCTTTTTGGAAAAGCACTATTTTTCTCTCTGCGCATAAAATAAATAGAAAGCCGGCTAAAGGAGCATTGCCATGCAGTCATTCCCACAGCCCCTCTCTGCTGCGCAGGAAACCGTTTATCTCAGACAGTATCAAAATGGCGATATGCACGCACGGGATATTCTCATCGAAAGGAATCTCCGTCTTGTGGCTCATATTGTCAAAAAATATATGAACTCCGGCAAAGAAACAGATGAAATGATCTCTGTCGGCATCGTCGGTCTCGTCAAAGCAGTGAATACCTATAACTTTGAAAAAGGCAGCCGGCTGGCAACCTATGCTGCCCGGTGTATCGACAATGAACTGCTCATGCTCATGCGCGGCGATCGAAAACTTTCCCGGGAGGTCTCCCTTTATGATCCCATCGGCACAGACAAAGAAGGCAACGAAATCACGCTTCTCAGTATTCTTGAGCATGAAGATGAAGATATCATCGACCAGCTGGATAAAAAACAGTCTCTCCGGAAGCTGTCAAAAATTCTTTCCAAAGTTCTGACGCCGCGGGAATATTTTGTCGTTATCCGTCGTTATGGTCTTTACGGCCATCATGAAACAACCCAGCGTGAGCTAGCCGAGCAGCTGAATATTTCCCGGAGTTATGTTTCCCGCATCGAGAAAAAAGCACTTGAAAAGCTCCGCCTTCAGCTGAACTAATTGTCTGATTTTTCAGCTCTTCGAAGCAGATCCTGATCACTCAGTTCAATACCAAGATCCACATAGATTTTCTGTTTTGGATGCGGGCAGCTTTCCATATCGCTGCCTTCTTCATCACAGATACGTAGTACTTTGACGGTCAGATCCCTGCCGTCAGGCTTCATGACTTCAATCGTTTCTCCAACAGAGAATTTATTTCTCTGTTCAAGTCCGTACATTCCCTGACTGTTTTGTCCATTGATAATGCCAAGATAAGTATATTCCTTAACATAAGTATTGCTGTCATAAATCTGGGTCTCATGAGTCGGTTTGCCAAAGAAGAAGCCTGTCGTAAACTGTCTGTAAGTGCATTTGGCAATCTGTTCACGATAGTAAGGCAAGTTCTGTCTGTAAAGGTTCTCATCCTTCAGATAATCATCAATAGCTTTTCGATAGGTACGCGCCACAACAGCCACATAGAGCGCCGTCTTCATACGGCCTTCAATCTTGAAGCTGTCAATACCTGCTGCGATTAGTTCCGGAATATGCTCGATCATGCACAGATCCTTTGAATTGAAAATATAAGTGCCTCTTTCATTCTCATACACCGGAAGATATTCCCCAGGTCTGGACTCTTCCATGAC
>OLQO01001326.1_pt1 | contig 16517 bp, 16 predicted proteins | sample 1672281 | NCBI WGS metagenome assembly OLQO01 (sample SAMEA3136667, study PRJEB25190) | human gut metagenome | biome: human gut; feature: human-associated habitat; material: faeces | place: Austria | collected 2013
CCTCTCTGTCAAGGGCACTGCCGCCCTGAACATAGTTGCTCACGTCTGCGATGTGCACACCCAGATGGTAGATTCCATCCTCCTTTGTCAGGGAAATGGCATCATCCAGATCCTTTGCATCCTCACCGTCAATGGTAACTGTAACAAGATTTCTGAGATCCAGTCTTCCATCCAGATCCGCTTCCTGTACATGATCCGGCACACGGTCAGCCTGACGAAGTACTTTGTCGGGAAATACACTTGGTATGTTAAAGCTCTTCACAATAGCAAGGATATCTGTTCCAGGTGAACGTAAGTTTCCCAGCACCTCCGTGATCTTTCCTTCCGGCTTCCGGTTTCTGGAGCCGTAATCTGTGATCTCTGCAACTACCTTGTCTCCGTCCTTTGCTCCCATGGAGTTTTTTCTGGAAATAAAGATATCTTTGGAAAATTTGGGGTTATCACTGATCACAAAGCCATAATCACGGCTGCTCTGGTATGTTCCCACGATCGAAGGCATTCCCCTTTCCAGAACCTTCAGCACAACGCCTTCCTGACGTTTTCCCTCTTTATGTCCGTTCCGTACAAGGATCTGCACCTTATCCTGATGCATGGCGCTTCCCGTGTCATTTTCCGGAATAAAAATATCCTGTTCCTGACCCTCCACTTCCACAAAGCCAAAGCCCTTGTAATGGCCAATAAAAGTTCCCTCCATGATGGTTCCGTCCTTCTCGGAGAAACGATATTCCTCATGATTCTTCTCTCTGCATTCTCTTCCCTTACGGCCACGCTCCGGCTTTTCTGCCTTCAGAGCTTCTTTATTCTTTCGTCTGTCTCTGCGCTTGCCGGAAACCTTGCTGTATCTTCCTTTATTATCTACTTCAGCCTTGCCCTGGGCGCAAAGCTCGTCCAGCACGTCAAAAAGCTCTTTTTTCTCACTCTTATCCAGCTGAAGAAGAGATGCGATCTCACGCAGGCGCATGGGCTTATACAGCGGATCTCCCAGAAGCTCCATTATAAACTTTTTTCTTTTTTCAAAATTTTTCGATCTTTTCACATTTTCTCCTGTTTCATATTTATATTTCATTTTTACCCTGTTATCATTCCGGAGGAAGGCTCACCCGTGCCCCTGTATCAACGCAAAAACACTCCTGCTGATTAACAAAAGAAGTCCCCATCCGAGTTTCTTCTGCATGCTAACGCAGCAAGAGTGTTACCAACTTCTGTTCTGCCCCTGGCAGATCAGATAATGTTCAGTACGATTGACAGTACAAAGAAAATAACTCCCATGATAATGGTACCTCTTACAAGACCACCTTCCATGGAACGGCCCTTATTCTTACCCCAGTAAGTATCAGCTACTCCGGCGATAGAGCCAAGACCCTGCTGCTTGCCCTCCTGCATCAGTACGACAACAGTCAGAGCGATACAATCTATTGCATAAATTACAGTCAGAATAATCTTCAAAATGTTCACGCGGTTACACCTCCTAATCAACTAGAGGTTATTTTACCATAGCTAAACCGGGATTTCAACCATTTTCCGTTTATTTTATGCAGGGCTTTTTCTGAGATTTTTTTGCAAAAGGATCTTTATATCTTCCAAGAGCTCCGAGCTGTTCGTGGATCCGCAGAAGCTGATTATACTTGGCGTTCCGGTCCGAACGGCAGGGTGCGCCTGTTTTGATCTGTCCCGCCCCACAGGCAACTGCCAGATCTGCGATAAAGGAATCCTCTGTTTCCCCGGATCTGTGAGAGATCACTGCACGATACCCGGCATGCTGAGCCATCTCCACCGCATCCAGAGTTTCCGTGAGAGGTCCGATCTGGTTTACCTTGATAAGGATAGCATTGGCAACATCAAGTCCGATGCCACAGTGCAGCCGTTTGATATTGGTGACAAACAGATCGTCGCCTACCAGCTGGATCTTTTTTCCCAGGTGTTCCGTCAGATATTTCCAGCCTTCCCAGTCATCCTCCCAGAGACCGTCTTCAATGGAAACAATGGGAAATTTTTCCACCAGTTTTTCATAATACTCTGTCATCTCACCGGCATCCCGGTAGATCTTTTCTCCTTTCATGCGGCTCTCCCCAGGGAAAAAATACACACCCTTTTCCTCATCATAAAGCTCGCTGGAGGCTGCATCAATGGCAATAGTGATCTCCTCTCCTGGCTTATATCCTGCTTTTTCTATGGCATGAACGATCAGGGTAAGCACTTCCTCCGAATCAGAAAGATCCGGAGCAAAGCCGCCTTCATCTCCAACCGCTGTGGAGAGTCCTTTTTCCCGGAGAAGAAGCTTTAAGTGCTGGTAGACTTCCGCACACATGCGGATACCCTTTTCCAGACAGCAAGCTCCTGTTGGCATGATCATAAACTCCTGAAGATCTACCGTATTGTCCGCATGCTTTCCCCCGTTTAAAATATTCATCATCGGCACAGGGAGCTGCAGGGTATGACAGCCGCCCAGATACTGATAAAGAGGAAGCCGAAGGGCCCCGGCTGCTGCACGGGCTGCTGCCAGAGATACTGCCAGCGTGGCATTGGCTCCTGCGCTGCTTTTGTTCTCCGTTCCGTCGGTTTCGATCAGAAGATGATCGATCCATGCCTGGTTCAGGGCATTCTCTCCGATAATGGCATCTGCCAGACGTGTATTGATATTTTCCACTGCTTTTTTCACACTCTGGCCCAGATATTCCTCCCGGTTTCCGTCCCGCAGCTCCACAGCCTCAAATTTACCTGTGGATGCTCCGGACGGCACCATGGCTCTTCCTGTGTATCCGTTAATCCCCACGATTCCTTCACCCACAGTCACTTCCGCTTCCACCGTAGGATTCCCCCTGGAATCAAGGACCTGTCTTGCATGAACTTTTCGAACAGGCAGATAACGTAGCATAAGTTTTTCCCTCCTTGAAAATAATAATACTGTTTATGATCTCCTGCACTTTCTGATTTTTTTCTTATGTTTATGAGGGTAGCTTGTCCGAAAAGGGTTGGGTCTATACGTGTTCTGTTGATAAGGACGAGGATATTACACTAATTTACGTATACGGTAAATGCTTACTATAAAAAAGCACAGGACAAAGTCAGTACCACCAGCTTTGCTGGTGGTACTGACTTAGGTTGTTGTGTCCATATTTACTTTTCAAAACCACCTCTTACGATGGTTTATTTGTCATGCCCTTTATTCTTTGGCTGTCCTCTACTTATTTGTTTCAAACTTCTTCTCTTATTTCTATTAACTCACTTATGCAGCGTTTGAAATTTTCCGAAAAACACCTACATTATAAATTCCCGTATCAAAAGTTTCTATTTTATTACCATTGCTATCAAACAAAGTACATTCTGTATAATTTCCATACTCATCCTTCTGTCTGTCAGCAGTAATATATGCACCATCTTCAGATATTTCACAACTATCATAGCTACATGGGACTATTAATTCTCCATTCGAACCAAGCATTCCGTAATTTGCCCCATCATAAACTCCCACTATATCCGGCACTGTATATGAAAGCATATATTTCTGATATTCTGTGTTAACTACCTCGCCTGACTTTAAGATCAACATACCATGTTTTTTCTCTTCGTTATTGCCAGCAATATACTTCTCATTTACTTCATGATTATCATGAGTTTCTGAAAACAGATATTCACCATTTGAATCAATAACATTCCAGTTCTCATTAATCCCTACTTCATAAAGATTTGAATCCATCTGCCAACACTCATCTGCATTTGTAAGAAAACGCTCATTTCCATAAATGTCTACTATAAAAACAGCATTATCTTTCATTGCATAGGTCTCATTATCATACGAAAAATTCCCTAATTCATCATATTGACATGGTACTTCCAGATTACCTTCCAAATCTATAGCGCCATAATATCCTTCAGAATTTTCAACAACTAAACGATTCATTCCACATTGTGAATTTATATCATAATATTCCATTGGCACAATAGTTTCTCCATATTCATTTATAATCTCAGCACCATGCCCTTCCTGAAAATCATACTCTGCTATCAGCAGATACTCTCCATTTACTTTCACTAAATTATCAGTAGAATCCTCCCACACTTTATAAATATCTGAATATTCTGCTTCACAAATCCACTCGTAATTTTCATCTATAATTCCATACATTCCCGTTTCAGACTCACAAGCAATAAAATATCCAGAATCACCTATATTATATATACTGCTATACTCTGGAGACATCATAATGTTTCCATTCTTATCCATAACTCCTGAATATTGCTCATCATAATCAAATGGATACGGAAGTCTGGTTATAGTTCTATATCCATAATTATCACAAGTAGAACCAATTGAACTGTTAATATAGCTATAGTCTAAAGGAATAATCTCTTCTCCCTCTGTATTTACCAATCCATAAATCGTATAATATTCACTTGCATCTGAATCTGTCTGCATTCCAACTACCGCATATCCATCCTGATCAAATTCATATGCTGAATCATATTTACATTCAATAACTACATCTCCATCTGTGTTTATATAGCCCCACTTTCCTTCATTATTCATAAAAGGAGCCACATATACACCAGAACTCTTCTTTTCAGCAGATATGTCTTTATCCACTTGTCTATTTTCTTCTTTCTGTGCTATTGCTTCACCTTGATCTTTCCCAGAGTTTTTATCTTTAAAAAGCATAAATACTCCGGCCAGACATGCACAAATAACTGATATAAGTATTACGATTGCTATTATTCTTCCCAGATCATTTTTCTTTTTCTCTGATATCACCGGCAACTCTGCTCTGCACCATGTACAAAATCTTGCCTCATCTATATTTTCTTTCCCACACTTCGGACATTTCTTCATACGCACCTCTCTATCTCAGTTTACTCTTTTTCCACATTGTCCACAGAATTGCATTCCTTTTACTACTGCTCCACAATACGGGCAGAATTGATTTATCTGCGTTTTTTTGTCTTGTGAAATTTCAGATTTATCTTCTGTTTTTTTGTCTTGAGATTTACCTATTGTTGGAATTTCTTTCTCCATATTAACTTGTGCTTTTTCCACAAATATCGGATTATTCCCACAAGAAGACATCTGCAGACTATTTCGACTCTTTTCTTTTAAATCCAACAACTTTTCACATTCATTGTTTAATACATTGACTTCAGATTCTAACATATGTATATTTTTTTCTAACTCTCTGCATCTTTCTCTATATTCTGTATCATTCATACTACTTATCCCTTCTTTCCTTTCCGCAAAGCGGGCATTTATTATTTTTATTGGAATACACCTGTCCACAGCAGCACTGATGGTTTTTCCCGATATTTTTTTCCATACACATCACCATATTCGAATTCGCGAATCTTGCACTACGCAGTTCATCAACAGAATAATCACTGTATGCTGAAAAGCCACTTCCTTTTTCCACATGTTTCTTCTGACTTTTATATATGTTATAAACTAAAATGTTTACTCTTGCACTTGCAATGCCATCCAGATCATATCCCGCATCCTGCAATTGGAATCTTGCGAAATTTTGTCCTTTTTTCTCAAATAGTGCATTTTGGACAAACGTATTAACAGTGCCATCGTATCTTACTAACTGAATATCTACTATAAATTCCTCAATACCTGCCCATTCAAATTCCGCATACGTCAATTCAAGTATTAATTTATCATTTTCTTTTCTGATTTTAAGAGTTTTCATTCGAACCGGCAGAACTGGATCATAATTCATCACTTCAAATTCGAAGTTTGATTTATTCTTTGTCTCTGCTTCTGTATCACTTTTATAAAATACAATCACACAAATCAAAGCGATTCCTGCAAGCAACATCAGCCAAACGCCAACCTGCGTATTAATTGAAATCCATCTCCAGTCATCTTCTTCCATACTAATTTTATACAATAAGATAGCCACTGATACTACAATTCCGCTGATACCTGCTATCGTTCCACTTACCTCAGATTCCCTTTTTTGTAAGACCTGTGCTATAAAATAGCCATTAATAAACAGCATTACAAAACCAAACATAATAATAAATACAAATACTCTTAACACTTCTGGTGTTGAGTTCGTCCAATCTTCAAATTTTGAAATATCGTTCAATAGATCAAAAATACCTGCGCAACTTATTGTTTGACCTTGAAACAGATCCGCATAATATAAACTCACCCATGGCATGAATCCTGAAATAAATTCCAAAACAGCAATACATGCTGCTATATACCATTTGACGTCCATTTTAGAATTCTCAATTTTTATAACTGGCATATTCGGTGCCGTTTTATTTCGTTCACAACTCGGAATCTCTTTTTGTATAATCTTGCTGTAATTATCAATTTTCAGTCCCAAACTCTTTTTCTTTTTTAATAAATTTTCTTTTTGATATTCCAGATGTTTTTGTTTTTGTAATTTTTTATTTATATCAGTTTGATATTTCTTTTGAGTATCATCATCTAACCCATATATAGCTGATTCTCTACTTTCACTCTTCACATTCTCATTTATAATGTTTCCACAGAACGGACAAAACGAACCACCTTGAGACACTTCTTTTCCACATTGTGAACACCTTTTAACTTTTGTCATTTTCTCTTCCCCTTTATCATTTATTTAAAAATCTCTCAACTACATAATTTAGCATCAGACATGCCAAACAAAATATCCGTCATATCACAAATCCCGTTATATTCAAAACTAAGCTCTCTGATTCCGCTTACATCTATATCAAAATCGATCCGACAATTATCTGCATTTAACTCTGAATTATCATATATTACATTTCCATCGCCTATTAATCTTATATGTGCAAATCCATCTTGAATCTGATCTGCAGGAAAATACCAGGTTCCCGTAAGTCTTGAATAATTTTCCCCTAAATACCACGCATCGCACGTACTGTATTCTTCTGTACCAAACGGATCAGTGACAAAAGAATACTCTATTGCATTTCCATAAGTATTTCCCTGAATATCCATTCCAGCCGTTTGCTCATTTCTCCAAGAACAGTTTGTTTCCAATAAAGGCATCAAATTTAACGACTGTTTTTCTGGTGTCTCCAATTTAGCAAGCTCAATCTCATTTAATTCATTACCATTTTTTACTACAATGTTTCCTTTTTCCGTTGCTATTGCCAAATCGCATTTCGTTGCCTCCGTAATCATACTTCCATAAAAATCCATAACCGCATAATAATTTTGTCCATCAGTACCTTCCATATTTAAAAGAACGAGATATTTTTCTCCACATATACTTACTTTTAATGTATCAGTCCACCCATGCCAGAACTTATCAGCATAATCCGGATGGTAAATGTCGTAAACTTCTGCAGCAACAACATCATATATATAAAACTCTTCCCCATCATAAATATAAACAACCTGCTTTCCATCCGCATATACAAACTCAAAATCATCCGGGCTCAATATTTTATCCTCGGTAATAAAATCAGTAATACCGGTATTTTGGTAATTTCCATCTTCGTCGATTTCATAAATTCCATACAATTGATCTCCATAGGATTCTCTGGCTCCGCTCACCGCACATCCATTATAAAAATGAAGATCATTAAAATTAACATTTATATCCAATTTCAAAAATTTCTGCGTCTTAGTATTTAATAACGTAGTGGTCTCTCCATCCGACAAAGCGAATATTCCATCTCCTGCATAATAGGATGATTTCAAATATTCATCATAGGCCTGATATTCTACAGTCCACATTCTCTCAACACAGTTATACACACCTAAATATATTCCTTCTGATGAAAAACCATTTTTTTCATTTCTTACCAGAACTAAACTATCTCCCTCTACCAGAATATCCGTAAATTCGATTTGTTGATCTTTTAGAATCTGATACGTCGAAGATCCATAAACATTAAAAACTCCCAAAAAAATTCCTGTCATTATCAAACATATTTGTACTATTCTTTTCATATTTATATCCATTCCTTTCGCTTCACTCAGACAAAAAACGTTATGAAAATGTTTTCCTGAGTTTTTTTCTTTATAATTCTTCTTATAGGGATCTCGGTATACTGTAAATCACGGGGAGGTGAGTGGGCTGTCCGGCTTGCCGGATGACCGTATTTTTATATGTGTAGTCCGCCTTTTCAAGCACAAATAAGTGTGACTTTGAACACGTAATCTTATCTTTGTATAAACAATCTCGTTTATGGCTTAGGCGTTCAGTCAATGCCGTTACTCCCTATAATTCTCTGAACCTCACGGTTCCGAAAGGAATCCCTATGACTTTAAAAATCGTGTACAAAATCTGCTGTGGCATTGATATCCACAAGACTTTTGTAGTTGCCTGTATTGCTTCTACTAACAATAAAGGCATCACTTCTTATATGGTACGTACAATTATACCTACTATGTGCTAAACTTTGATTATCCATGGATACCTCCGTTGTCTTTTATGTGGTTTGCTAGACCCACATTCTAATTTGATACTACATTTATCGCTCCTTGTGTCCACGAGTCTCCCCAGTTCTGCTGAGGGTTTGAGATTGTTTCAATCAATACTTTTTGTGTAACTGCAATGAAGCAGTCTAAGAGTGTAAAGTATATAAAAGCGAACACTCTTATGAGCGAAATGGAACAGGCACGTATCAAATCCACAAATCTGGATTACCTGAATAAGCTGACCAAGCTGGATCTTCTTGTGATCGATGATTTTGGCCTTATGGATCTCGATCTTGATAAATGCCGGGATCTTTTTGAAGTCCTTGACACCAGGGATGGAAGAAAATCAACTGTAGTCATCTCACAGTTTCCAGTCAGTACATGGTTTGATATGTTTGCTGATAATACCTACGCTGATGCGTGCCTTACACGAATCACAGATAAACATCATACATATCGTCTGGAGATGAACGGTATAAATATGCGTGAAACAGAATGATATCATCTAGCGGTACTTCGTACCGTTAAAAATGGAATAGCCGTTCCGCAGTAGCGGAACTGGCATTCCGTTTGAGCGTAATTTGCACCTCTTCCCTATTTTACTGTGATTATTACTTTTACATTTTCATATGTTTTTTTCTGTTACTTGTAGTATTTCTATAATATTTCAAAGTGCTTGTTTGTTTAATCCATTTATCTGTTATCTGTTTCCATTTTTTTAATGAAATTTTTTTCTTGTTATATAAACATTTGTATTGTACATTTCCATTTTTTACTCCATTTACATACGCACCGCATATTACCTGTTTTACTTTTTTATTCTTTGTCAAGGTATAATACCAATATTCAACATTTCCACATCCACCCCAAGATGCATGCAAACGCTTTGTTATACAATTATAGCTTATTCCTGACATAGGACTCCCAATCTCACCTGCATATCTCAGTTTTCCCCGTGTATAAGTATATGCATATGCTTTGATCGGTGAATTTCCAACTCGCTCTCTTCCATCGGTAACAAGAAGTTCTTTCAAGCCATCTTTATCAATATCCCATAATGTAAAATATCTGTATCTCCTTTGCGTCAGAAATTTTCGATATGCCTCTTGAGCTTTTCTCTTCGTCGAAGAAGAAACCTTTGCCTGAACGATATATGCACTAAAATTCAGTGATGAAGTTTCTACAGTTGTTAAAGTGAATATACTTAGTAATATTATAATAAAATACTTTTTAATCTTTCTCATCATATCCCTCCCTTAATCATCATCTTGTTTTCGTAGAACGAACTATACCTCTCTCATCGGATTTCCGGCGTGTCATTGCAATAATTTTGCAAGGAGCTCCAAATATATTACACTCTATGGTTTCAAAACTATTCGAATCAATTACTCTTGTTACAACTCCATAGTGTGGTGTTTTATCTGTACTCAAATCCACATAATCTCCTTCTTTTTCTACATTCACTCCAAATCTATATCCGTTCCCGTAAGATTTTCAAGAAGTTGTACATTTTTAACTGGATTATCCCCTAAGCTTAATTTCTCAAGATTTTTTAAATTCATTAATGGTTCTACGTCTTCTATCAGATTCCCTTCCAGTTTTAACACCCTAAGTTTGCAGAGTTTTCTGAGTGCAGATATATTCTTTATTTGATTCCCGTATAATATGAGTTCTTCCAGGTTTGTCATTTTCTCCAAAGCATCGATGTTTTTGATATTATTATTAGGCAGCCTTAGTTCTTCCATATTAGTCAGTTCTTTTAATGCCTGTAAATCTTCGAACTCCGCACCCTGAATGATCAGACTTTTTAATGCAGTCAGATTTTTCAAACGATCAAGGGAATCTATGGAATATCCATCCAACTTCAGGTTTTCTAATTTAGTCAATTCTCCTAATGCAGTATTATCATCAACTATGCATTCATTCAGACATAATTCACGAAGATAAGGAAATTTCTTTAAATCCTCTAATGTAGAAAATTCCTGCAATGCAAGTATTTCACACATATCATTCCCTGAATTGTAAACGTATTCTTCTGTCTTATCTTTCCAATCCAACTTCACTACATACTGCGAATCGATACTGATGCCTGTTATTCCTTCAATATCTGCATATGTGACTTCTTCTTTTTTCAAAGCATTGCAAATTGACTCACCAAAGTTTTCATCTTCCCATTGAACATTCAATGTACCTTCATTAGTATCCTGTACTGCTGCTTCTGTCTTATTTGTTGAAATAACTATTGAAAGTAAAAAAACATCCAACAAAAGCTCTTGATTTTTCTTATATTTTCTCTCTCATTTCTAGTCAAACGGATATTCGCAATCCGCTTCGCTACTTGTTCATAACCGGATAACTGCTTCGCAGTTTATCAGAAGGAGCCTGCCCTCCTCCTGATACAAGCAAGTCTCCGCCCACTGCTTATTTATTTTCGCAATTGAAACAGTGAGCTTACTTGATTCGGTTAAAGTATCTACATTTTAATCCTTGTTACTGCAGAATTATTACTGTATACCTTTTTACCATCAATTGTTTTGTAAGCACGAACAATATAATAATAGTTCTTTCTGCGTTTCAATCCTTTATCTATGTAATAATTTCTCCTTCTCGTTATTGTTGCAACCTTCTTATAACTGCCTCCATAATTCTTTCTAAATAACTCATATCCCGTAACATTTCCAAGATTTTTCCATATTATTTTAGCTTTTGTGGAAGAAACTTTTTGTATTTTAGTTATCTTTGTAGAATTTAAAAGTTTTCCCTGGACTGTTAATGAATACGGATGTTTTTCTGAATTAGAATTATAAAGTTCCGTTAGACGAATATAATATTCTCCTGCATTACAAGTACTCCGCAGAATTGTACTATTCTGATTTTTAGATCTGTTATATAACCAATCGTTACTATCCCTCATATAATTTCCTCTGCTATTATATAACGACATTGAAACACCTTGGGTTCCTTTCATAGTTACTGTAATAGTGATATTCATTTTTACCGGAGCCTTGAAATAAAAATACTCTTCATAGCTATCCCATGGATCCATGAGCGTCGGGGGCTGATTATTCCGTGCCACTCCTTTGATCGTACTATTGATTTTTACCTTCTTTGCACTCTCCATCCAGCTGTAACTGTCAGCATGTACCGGCGTTCCAGAAACCATAAGCAGACTAACTACCATTACTACTAGTACAATAAAACTACATTTTCTTTTCATCCTTGAATACATAAAATCGCTCCTTCCTTTTCTCAATTTACTCTCTTACCACATTGTCCACAGAATCTGAGACACCTCTCTTCCACATTGCAAACATCTTTTTATTTTATCCATTTTCTCTTCCCCCCTAATACCTAATATGATGAATTTTTGTAACTTTAATTTTACCATACTTTTTTCTTTTTTTTAGTCATTTGCATAAACAGACATAGTAAAGTACATAATTAACCATTTACTATTTCTACAAGCATCAGTTTTTTAAATTTTTCATTTGTCATAGATTTTTTACTTGAATTTTTACTATCAATTGAAAAATTGTGTTATAATACTTTCAAAATCACTTATTTCAAGGAGAGATTCCTATGCTGAAACTCGCAATATGTGAAGATAATGACATTCAATGCAGACAAATTCATACATTATCCTGTTCTTCTCTTGAAATTCCAGTCGAAATTGATACCTTTTCTTCGGCCACTGATTTTCTCAATCAAATATCCAATGAACAATGCCCTTATCATATTATTCTCATGGATATTGAACTTGGATCTGAATCTGTGTCTGGAATCAAACTTGCTCAGAGAATCAATTTATTAAATCCGAATACACAGATAATTTTTATCAGCCAATATCTGCAATATGCATCTTCTGTTTATGAAACAGATCATATTTATTTTGTTTATAAACAGCAAATGGAAGAATATCTTCCTAAAGCACTTTCTGCTTCCTGCCGCAAACTGAATAAACTCCGTCAACAGTATTTTTGTTTTAATTATCAGTCCCGAGATTACCGTCTCCTTCGATCCGATATTTTTTATATGGAGCGAAAACTACGAAATACTGAAATACATACCAAATCGCAGATTTACTATTGTCGTGAAAAAATTCCGATTCTTATCGAACAATTAAAACCTGATTTTTGTATATGTCATAAAAGTTTTGCGGTCAACATAAATACCATACATACTTTCAGCCATGCTGGCATTGAACTTTCTGATGGAACCCATATTCCTGTAAGCCGAAACTATTACCAGGCAACTAAAGATGCCTTTGCACAATTGTTACTCCAAAATTCAAGTGAGGTTCTGTAATGTTAAAAAACCTGTTATTTGCAATGCTTATTGCTGCATATCATTCAACTATGCCTGTATATTGTTTCATGCAGCTTTTTCCCAGACGAATAAGTTCAAAAGCGAAAGCTTTTGTCCATATTTTAGTTTGTTTTGTTTTACTGTCTTCTTTTCATATGATCAAAGTATATGGGCACAATAACGAAATGACGATGTTAACACAAATAGTCATGTTTCTGAATCTTTTTTCTTTATTCAGAGGCTCCTTTAAAAAAAAGCTGATAGCTTACTTTATCATTCTTTTTACCAGTATATTAACTGAACTTCTGGCACTGAATATTTACATACAAATTTACAACCGGTTTATTCACCAGCATACATATACTGCAATAAATATTTATTCTCTATGCACTTTCCATGAAAAGCTGATCATACAATTGCTCATTTTTTCTTTTGCTTATCTATTTTATAAAAATGTTTTCTCTCTTTTACGGGAATGTATAAATTATCTGAAGTTTACTTTACTGCTGTTTATTATTCTTCCTATTTTCCTGCCCATGATTGCAACAGAATTCCTACAGCATTATAAATTCAGCAACCAGTTTATTCCTGTTATTTTATATATCACTTGCTGCTGTATAAGTTTTCTGTTATTTATACATGGTCTTAAATCCTTAGAACAAGAGCAGATAAATTTCAAACAGAATCTCCATAAAATGGAATTACTGAAAAAACAAATGGAAGTATCAGAAGAAATGAAACAAGAATACATTAAAATCCGCAAATGGAATCATGATATAGAAAACCATCTGTTTTCGTTAGCTTATCTTATAGATATGAAAAAAACAGATGCAGCAGAAAAATATTGTAATTCTGTGTTAAGCAATAACATAGACCATAATAATCATACATCAGTCTGTAAATCACTCAATCAGGAGGATTCCATATTATGACTTTTAAACAAAAAATAATTTTTATTATATCTTTAGCTTTTTTTCAAATATTTTATCTTCTGTCTACTTATACCGGACAATATTTGAATTCATTTTTTTTACTGACCTGTCTGACTGCAACTATCTTATGTTACAATTTATATCAGCTTTTAATGCAACTTTTTACAAGCGAAAAAGTAGAAGCAGAGCTTAATCTGTTAAAAAAGCAACAACTTTTAAACTCTGAACATCTGCTATTAATGAATCAACAGGAAGCCACCTCACTTAAAGCCCAGAAACAATTTTCAAAAAATCTCCAGTCAATACAAAAACTTCTGCATGAAAATGATTGCGAAAATGCACAGAAACTCGTTTACGAGGTCCTTGAAGCTTTCCAGCGTGACCGCTTTCATCCTTATTGCGAAGATAATCTTATTCTTGCCATTCTGGAATCCAAACGACTGTTTGCTCAGCATTTAGGTATCCATACAGACTACAAGATTTTTCTTCCTGAAAAATCAAATATTCAGTCCTCAGATTTATGCAGTGTTTTATTTAACATATTAGATAATGCTATTGAAGCATGCCGTTCTTCTGAATCTGCGGAACCATATCTTTCCCTGTCCTTGACAACCTCTAAAGGATTTATTTCTATCCTGGTTAAAAATAGCAAAAATCCGCAAACGGTATTTGACCATACTACTACAAAAAAAGATTCTTTTAATCACGGATTAGGACTTTCTATTATTGAAGATATCTGCCACAAATATGACGGAAGCTGGCAATGGCATGACTATGGAAATACTTTTGAATCTGTCATTCTTTTGCGCTATTAATAAAACATCTATTTATTTTTCCTGTATTGTTGACGCTTTAATATTATCTGATTATTTTGCATGTATGGCTGTTATTATTTTTCTTTTTAAATTTATTTTTATTATTTTTCAATTTTAGTATTGACAATATCTATTTTATCTGTTATAGTTTAACCATCAAATAAAACAAACGGAAAACAAAAAACTAAATCAAAAAGGAGCGTGAACCCACCGAAAACATAACTTACTTCCCATAATCTAAGAAAGAGAGGTACAGTCCACCAGAAGATTTAAAGATTTTCCATCATAATTAAAACAAGGAGGTACGGACCACCGAGAACGTAAATTTTAATTCCGTATAAGTTTTAAATCTAAGAAATGAGAGGTATATTCCATTGGATAATGAAAATTAAAAGAGTCATCGGCAGAAGAAATCAATCGCTGATGACTCTTATTTTTTGCTTATTTTGACCTCTGTCTCACAGGCATGATCTCATGATCTTCTGCTTTCATATCTTCTTCTTTGTGTTCATAAACATATTAATAACTCCATTTTCTCTGAGGTTCCCATGAAACAAAAACACATCTACCGTCTTATTTTTTTCTTTGTCATGGCTTTTGCTCTTGGCAGTCTTGCAGGAAAGATCTATTCTCATTTTATTTCCGGCTCACAGTCCGACCAGGATTCTGCTGAAAACAGCCAGGCCTCTTCTGTCTCTATGACATTCCAAAACGAGAACTGGGGGCTTGGTTTTCAGGAAGAAGGCAAACAGCCCACAGGAAATGCTTCTATTGAAGAATTGAAAAAATACAATGCCTGGTATGCAGCCGATACCGATGAGAAAAAAATCTATCTTACCTTTGACGCAGGCTATGACAATGGAAATATGCCTGCCATTCTGAATGCCTTACATAAGCACCAGGTGCATGCCACATTTTTTGTTGTGGGAACCCTGATCCGGGAAAAACCGGAACTGATCCGTGAGATCGTAGATGCAGGCCATACCGTAGGAAACCACACCATGACACACCCGGATATGTCCGGTATCTCCACAAAGGACGCCTTTCAGAAACAGCTTGAGGATGTGGAGGCCCTTTATAAGGAAGCCACCGGAAAAGAAATGACAAAATTTTACCGGCCGCCCCAGGGCATCTACAGCACGGAAAATTTAGAGATGGCAAAAGAGCTGGGATATCACACCTTTTTCTGGAGTCTGGCCTATGTGGACTGGTATCAGGATAATCAGCCTTCAAAAGAAGAAGCTTTTGAAAAGCTTCTGGGACGGATCCATCCGGGTGCCATCGTGCTGCTGCATAGCACCTCTTCCACCAATGCATCCATCCTGGATGAGCTGCTGACAAAATGGGAAGAGATGGGATATACCTTCGGAACATTAGAAGAACTTGTGACATCGGAATCCGCCTGAAAAAAGCACACATGATCCATGCATTCTCAGTACCATCAACACGGATCTTCCCGCTTTTGGATTTTCCAGATAAGCGCACAAAAAATCTGCCCCGGGACTATGTTCTCATATGTTCCGGAGCAGATTTTTCTGTGCTATTGATTATAGAAGGTGTTCTTCTTATTTAATTGTCGTATTTACTGGACAGCCTTGAATGCCTCATCAAGATCCTGGATGATGTCATCGATATTCTCAGTTCCGATGGAAAGACGGATTGTATTGGGCTTGATTCCCTGATCAAGAAGCTCTTCCTCTGTGCACTGGCTGTGTGTTGTAGTAGCCGGATGGATAACAAGGGATTTCACATCTGCAACGTTTGCAAGAAGTGAGAACAGCTCAAGGTTATCAATGAAATCCTTTGCCTTCTGTGCGTCTCCCTTGATCTCGAATGTAAAGATGGAGCCACCACCGTTAGGGAAATATTTCTTATAAAGCTCCTGCTGGCTTGGATCTGTGGACACAGACGGATGATGAACCTTCTCTACCTGCGGATGATCATTCAGATACTGTACAACCTTCAGTGCGTTCTCAACATGACGCTCTACACGGAGAGACAGTGTCTCAAGTCCCTGAAGGAAGATGAATGAGCTTACTGGAGAAATGGTTGCTCCTGTGTCACGAAGAAGGATCGCACGGA
>OLQO01001327.1_pt1 | contig 16516 bp, 10 predicted proteins | sample 1672281 | NCBI WGS metagenome assembly OLQO01 (sample SAMEA3136667, study PRJEB25190) | human gut metagenome | biome: human gut; feature: human-associated habitat; material: faeces | place: Austria | collected 2013
TCTGAGCCAAGACCGGTGCGCTCGAACTTTCCGTTGCCGGGAAGCACCTGCGATTCCAGACGGAACACGCCAATCATCCCGGATTTCCCCTGAGACACTGTATAGACCTGACCGGGACTGCACATTCCCTCTGGAATCAGTTTGCCGCCGCCTTGTTCCAGTACAGACACATAGGTTTCCTCAAAGCTGTCCTTGTCGATGTAGGAGAAGTTTACATCATAGAACTCCATGCCGCCAAGCTTTTTCAGCTGTTCTTTGACGCGACGGCGCATTTCCAACGCGAGCTTTAGGATTTCTTCCAGCTGCTCCTTTGTGAACTCGCCGTCTGGATAGACCAGCTTGACCAGTCCATCTACCATTCGTCTCACAGCTATGGTGTCTCGCTGATTGAGGTTGGAACCTAAGCGAAAATACTTGTCGAGGGCATCTCCGTACTGTTCCTTGCGCAGCTCGCGGATAAACTCAGCCAGATAATCTGTGATAAAGCCGTAGTCATCAGTAAAATGCTCTGGACGAAATTTTGGAATCTCCCAACCGGGGAGATAACAGTGAATGCGGTCAAGAAAGGCCGTATCGGTTCCCATCTCCGACGGGAAGGGATCAAACAGGCTGGATGTTTTGAGCAATACATCCACGCTCTGATTGATGTTGCCCACAAAAACCATCGAGGCACTGGCCGCTTTTTCCTCCTTGCCACGGGCAAAGGAGCCGGAAGCCATATAGTCCTTCATGATCTGAACGCCATCTTTGTCCTTAAACTTGATACCGGCAACCTCGTCAAAGGCCACGCAGTCCCAAAGACCGACCAGACCTACGGTTTTGCGTCCCATATTGTAAAAGAGATTGGCAACGGTGGTTTGACCGCCAGACACCAGAATGCTGTTGGGAGAAATCTCTTTGTAAAGATGGGATTTGCCGGTGCTTCTCGGCCCCAGTTCGCAGAGGTTGAAGTTGTTCTCCACAAGCGGCAGCATACGGATGATGAGTAGCCACTTCTCGCGGTAGGAAAGCGCATCCGGCTCCATGCCGATAGAGCGCAGCAGCACATCCATCCACTCATCCTGTGTAAACGCTTTACGCCCTTGTTTTAGTTCAGCAATGTCTACATGGGGCATTTGGATGGGCGTGAGCTTGCGAATACGGATCGGCGTTCCGTTCCGGTCTTCTTCCATGTACTCATAATCCAGTTGAACAATGCACCAGATACCACCGCAGAGCAGCCGGTCAAACTTGGCAGGATATTCTTCATCAATAGGAATGTCTTTCAGTCCGAGATTGGAGAACTCGGCCTCATAGTAGTCCCGCTTGATGTTCAGGTTTACCGTAATCTTGTCGATTACGGTGTAACTGCCCCGTTGTCGGAGAATGGAGAGGATCTTCTGCGCCTCATCCGGGCGAACAAAGTTGTCTGCAAGAATGCGCTTGACATTGTTCACCCCGTCCTCAACAACTTCTGGGTCATCTGAGCTGCAATACTGCCCCAGAAGGAACTCCAAAACATAGACCGGAACATTTGCTCCCTCTTTGATTTTCTTGGTCAAGTCCTTTCGGACGATCTTTCCATCGAATTGCTGCCGTAGCTTATCTTTGATTACAGACCGCTTATCTTCGGTCTCCATAAAATCAGCCATTGATACCGCCCCCTGTCATGCTCTATTCTCAAAACCCATAATCATCGGCAAACGCCAAGTCCATGATGACAGGGTGACGGAACATTTCAAGCCCTGTTGCATCGTCGTACACAACAAAGAAATACTGCTTGTCCTTGTCGTATTTTTTGTCCTTGAACTGGAACTTCATGCGGAAAATGCGCTTCTGTGCGTCCTGATCCCGGCTATCTGCAATGTAGCTATTCTCGTTGGAAATACGCTCGTTATCTTCGGATAGGAAGAACAGCCGGTAGGTCGCGGACTTCACTACATCGCTTACCGGCTCAGATTGGATGAAGTCCAGAATGGTGATCTTGTTGGTGATCTTACGCCCCATGCTCACAAGTGCAATACCAGCATTCCGGGTCTCCATGTGGCCGCGCTCCATCTTGATGTCAAGCACCGGCACCAACATCTCCTGTGGAGAAGAGCCGCCGTGGACATAGTTCTGACCACCACCGGCCACCTTGAATACATCGTCGCTGATGGGGAAAGACACCCATTTGGTGTCTGCGCTGCGCAGGATCGTTCCCATGCTTATGCTGGCAACACCATCCCCGGAAACCGGCTCCGATGCAACCACAAAGCGGCGGTTGACAAAAGCAGTCTTGCTTTTGATGCCGTCGATCTTGTCGCTCTCGGCCACCTTATCCCTCTTATAAATAAAGCCGTGATCTGCCGTGACGATGAAGCGATATGTATTGGCACTGGTGGAGATGCGCCGGATTAGGTCAATAATCTCCGAGGCCGCCTCACTGCAAGCCACAAAGACTTCATCCTCGGTGTTTGGCTTATCGCCTCGTGCGTCAATCTGGTTATGATAGACATAGACCACCTGTTTACCGGTAAAGACGCTACGCAGCTCCGCAACTTTCAGCGACTTGATGCTATCAAACTGCACACAAACTGCGTCTGCGTTGTACTTTTGCAGGATTGCTTCCCGCTCTGAGAGGTTATCGCAGGGCAGACCGTCTACCAGCACCTTGAAGTCATCAGTCATGGTCAGCTCGGTGTGTGGGAGCAGTGCCGCCATACCAAGGCGGGTATAGGAGGGCAGTACACTCAGCTGCACCTCCAGCTTTGCCGAGCACTTGGGATCGTCCTGCATTCTGCGGAACAGTTCCTTGCCCACTTCATAGCGCATGGCATCCGAGATGATCACTACGGTGCGCTCCTTGGCATTTTTGACATTCCGGGCATAGAAGTCCCGCTGCAAGGACAGCTGCGTGAAGGCATCCGGTTCCTGCATGGCGTTATTCCACTTGGGCAGCAGCGTCTCCAGATACTCGTTGGTGTAGATATTCTCCACAAGGTCGCGCAGCGGTTCAAAGCCCGTGGTGTCCTCGATCTGGTCATAGGAGGAGTAGAAGCGGCGGTACTCGTAGTCAAGCCCGGAGTCTGTCTCCTGATATTGCCGCAGGATGTCCTTGAAGCTGTCCGGGCAGTGATAATTTCCGGCTTGAATCATCTGGTATGCGCTGCTGAGCATCTGATACCGGCTTCCGGCCTTTTCTCCGAAGTGCATCTTGCTTCTCTTCTCACAGAGCTGTGGGATGGTCAACTCGTCCAACTTTGCACCGGTGTCCTCGGCCATCAGCCGCTCCACAAGCCATTTTATGAGGATCTGGTCAATGACAGCAAAGGTATCGCAGCCCACCAAATCCTCCGGCGGGTAATCGGAGAAAACCGTCTGTGCGTTCAGTCCCGCCGCGACATGAGCAGACAGCTCATCATACCGGTTGCGATACAGAATGTTGTTCATCAGGTTATCCATGAAGGCGATGATGTTACCGGCCTTGTAGGAGGAAAATACTTTCCACGGCTTCGGAAGCTCGGATGGCACATACTTGGCTGTATAAGTAACGAACATGGTCACAACCAGTTTTTCCAGCGTGGGTTTCACATCCGCATATCCGAAGTGCTGCTCGCACAGCTTCCAGAAGTCGCTCAAAAGCCCATACTTCTCAATCTCAATCAGAAATTTGTTATCTTCCAGCGAACTGTCGGTCACCATGACCCGGATGACTTCCTCAAAGGAGCAAGTCCGGGTGCGGCAGATAGCCGACAGGAGACCGGTGATGATATTTTCCTCGTTGAAGTTCTCGATCTCCAGATCGTAGAAACGCTGCGTTCGCTCCTTGCTGGCAAAGAACTTTATGTATTTTTCGATAACTGGTTTGTACTTTTCATCAATTCCCAAGTCCACTAAAAGCAGTGAAGCACGGTCTGCGAAGAAGCGTTTGGAGTATAACAAGGTGTCTTCCAAATGATTATCTCGGACATCGGGCTTCGGGAAGGGCGCATAGACCAGATAATTGGTTGTGGTGTCAGTCCGCTCCAGAAAGAGTTTGGTGGCAAACTGGTTGTCCGGCTGCAAGAAGTAGACTTTGGCATTGTCCAGCGTTACATCCTGCATATCCTCCACGAACTCGCCGTTGTCATCGTACCAGAAGACAAGCTTGCGGGTATCCCCAGTGAACTCGTCATTGAGTCTGTTTATAATTTGAGTTAAACTTAATCCTGACATATTTTATGTTCCTCAGATGATAAAATGTTTCTCTCTGGCTTGTTGCGGAGTAATCACAACCAGAGATTGGATTTTCCAGATTTTCATTTCATCCTTCAAATGCAACTGCAAGTCATCTCGAAGTTCTGGTTCCGGCTCCCAGTCCCCTTCCTGAGGATTGATTACTAATACCAAACTAATTTGAGTTTTAGACAGATCGGGATTAACCAGCTTCTCTGGTACTTTATCTTGGGAATATTGCTTCAGAAGAATATTCCCATAGAGAGAAAGAGAATGGCGCATTTTCAAAACAATTTCTTGTATGAACTCATCGTACCGTTTTTTCTTTTCCTCTTTCTCATTATCTGGAATGTCCTTCATAATCTGCCTTGGGCATGATTGTTTTGCTTCAAAGAAATAAAGCTTTGTTCCCTTGCGCAGAATAAATTCACAAGTTTTTATACCGTTTTGGCGCAGACTCTTTGTATACTGTTCGCTCGTTTCAATCTGAAAAACCTGATTTTCATGATATTCGCCAAATCGAAGCCCCGATTCCTCTATAATTACTCCCATCACAGCACCTCTGCAACTTCCTGCTTGTAAAGGTCGATAGATGCTTGAATGATAGAGTTTTCCGGCATTCCATCGCTGAGATTACAAACTTGAGGCTCTTTACCCTTGGCAAGAGAAATACAAGCTACTTCATCAGGATATTTTAATGCAATCAAATATAACTTTTTAATTACAAAATACGAATGGGTAGAAATAAATACTTGAATCCCCATTTCGTGAGAAATGTAAGAAATCATGTCGAGGAAATCGCAAATTGCATCTGGGTGCAGAGCAGATTCCAATTCATCGATAAACAGCACGGATTCCTTGTTTACATAGCCGTTGCCCAGCAAACGGTCCATAATTGAAATCTTCTTGACACCTTCTGATGTTGCGCCAATAGAGAACTTCTGGTTGGCGTCATTTTTATAGTACCACTTGCCGCTATTGTCATCATAGTCCACTTTTCCATTGATAACAGCACTCAGTTCTTTTCGCGCTTTTGAAAAAGCAGTGAAATTTTTTCCCTTGGAGGGAGCGATTCGGAGCGCTTTTACCAGATCATAATAGGTGTCATCAAACCCAAAAGACTTATCCACCTCTCGCGACTTCAGAATAACAGAAAAAAGCGAAAGGACTTCTTTTGCCGGGATAAAGATAGAATTTCCCTCTTTTTGAGCCTCCGGCGCAGTCACATTGACAACCTTTGTAGTAGTGCTCTGGGAAAACTGGTACTCAAGGCAGTTCTGGGGATGGTCCGTTTTTAATTTGAAGCGCAAAGACTCACTTGCGGAGCGGTTCACAATATCGCCTAACTTATCAACTTGAAATGTCCAGCGCAGCTTTTCAGCCAGAATCTCATTCATAGAGCGAACATCGTCTCCGCGCTTGTAATCCTCCATAGAGCGGACAGCAGAATACAGCGCCTTCAGCAAAAAGGTTTTGCCTGTTGCATTTTCGCCAATGATAAGGTTAATGTTGGAAAAATCAGAGCACTTAAATGGCGGAATATTTCCGTAGTTTTGCAGTTCAACCGCTTGGATCCTAAAACCCATCGTTGATTCCTCCCTTTCATCCAAGTTAGAGTTTCACTTTATATTATTGTGGCCCATCCGATTCTTTCAGATACACCAGAGAATAAGAGCACCTGCTTATTTTTCTTTTGCCATGATGCTTTTGGAATCTGCCAGGACCTCATAGAACTTGCCGTCCGCTGCGGTCTGTATCTTGCGGTAGTTGACCTTCACACCATCGTCCAAGTCCAGCTCAATACGACTCAGGGCAAGGTGGGCGATCTTCTCATCGTATTCCCGGCATTCCTTCAGCTGCTTGGCAAGTTTATCCTTGCGCTTGGAGGCTGCTGCCACTTCACGGGCATTCCCGCTGTGATCCATCATATCCTGCATTCGATTGATCTCGGACTCATACACACGCTGCATCTTGTGCAAGTAGTCGATACGCAGGTTGCCGATGGTATCCGGCGTGTAGCGGTGCAGGTAAACCAGTGCCTTGAAGCCGTTCTGCTTGCCGCTGTCGAACAGCCAGTAAATCGGACGCTTCTGGTAGATCTTGCAGTGGTCGGCAAAGAAATCCTTCAAGAAGTAGTTGCGAATGACCTCCCGGCTGGTGCTGCCCTTATTGCCAAGGGCTTTTGCGATGTAATCGAGGTTTGCTTCCAGCGTATCCGTGCCGTACACCACTTTCAGCCAGTCGCACAGGCGCGATACAATATCATCGTCCAGATATTCTTCATCGGTGATAGGGATAACATTGTCGGCATCCGGGAAAAACATTTCATCGACCACAACACCCTCATTGCGGTATGCGCGCTGCAATTCTTCAGCAGAAATCGTTCCGGGGCGGTCGTTCATCTTATCCACAAACGCCTGCAAAGAATATGGTTCTCCCGCAAAAAGCAGACCATCCTTGTAAATAGAGTACCGCCCAAACATACAGCCCACGGCATAGGACAGCAACGACACAATTTCATCACGGTAAGTGCGTGTATAGTTGCTGTTTTTCATACTATCCGGCACTTCATCGCGATTTTCAAATACACGGTGTACCGTTATGTCTTTATCTTCTACTTCCGGCGTTAGTTCATCCTGCAACCCGTAAATATCAATAAAAATACGGTTCAGCTCTTCTTCGTTTTCTTTCAGCTTCTGGAACCGCAAATAGCACTCATTGCTCCATCTTGTAATTGCTTCTTTGACATAATTCATGTCCACAATATTGTGCTTTGCATCTTCTGCCACTTCTTCCGGCAAAAAAGATTTGCAGCGCACAAGAGGATGCACCATAAAGTCCCAGCTTGTTTCAAAGGAATCCCAATCATTATGCGAAAGCTCTGTGGACTGCTGAGATGTACACTCCACTTTTTCTTCTTTCTCAATTTTCAAGGGCAAATCAAGCACATCATTTACTGTCGTATTCAATGTTGGGTTAAAAATATTCAACAATGAGCTTGACACAATACAATTAAGATATGCAAGGACATAATAATCATAGTTGACCCCACTTGCAATAATCGTGGGCGCGCCTGAACTATAATGATGCTTCTCGTGCTTTATTTTAAAGCCGTTTTTATAAGATGTTATTAGATTCCAGCAAATACCGCGTTTCCCATTGTATTTTTGATTGTACAATCCTCCGTGTAAAGCATAGCTTTCTTTTGCTGTTTCCGACCAATCAACAAGGTCATAGTCATTTCCAGCCCATCTTCTAAAGACTCCGCCATTTGCATAAGGTTGCCACCGTGTTCTGTTTGATATTTCCCACCAATTTCTAACATATAGTTCGTTGTTGTGCGTTTTATTTCTGCCAGCAGATTCATAGTAATCCCCGATGGTTTTAAAGTCGAAAATCGAAAAGTTTCTCCACCAATACGCCACCGGCGCACCGGGAATCTTTGCGAAATCGTCTTGATTTGCGGTATAGCGGTTCTGCCCTGCAAGGAACATATCTTCTTTTTCCTGCTGGGAGGTTGGCTCAATCAGGCGGCAATAAGTACCCTTATAACCATCCACATGGTTTGCACAGCGCACAAAGGCGGTGGTCTGCACCACTTCACCGCCGATTTCTTCAAAGGCTCTTGCGCCCAGATGTGCCATGTTGACGGTTTCGGTCAGCATCATCTTTTCCCGGAGCTTTTCAAAGCTGGAAAGGAACATCCAGCTATGCTGGGTGATCATTGCCTGATAGCCATTGTCGGCGGTCATCTGGCGGCAACGCTCAATAAAGACAGCAAACAGGTCAGCTTTGCTGTCCGGGTAATTCTTTTTGACAAAGTTGTTGACGTTGGCGCTGAGGTTGCTGGTTCCGGCATAGGGGGGATTGGTGCAAGTGACCCAATACTTCCGCGCCATCGTTTCACCAATATCAATAAGCCGTGCTAATTCTTCAGCGGTATCTTCCACGCCCACACTGTCCATGCTGATCTGCCCTGCGGTATCCTCCGCTGCCACAAAGCGGCGCAGCAATTCCCAGTTATAGCTCTCCACATTCAGGATAGAGCCGTATTCCTTGGCATCGGTCAGGATATCCAGCAGACCTTCCAGCTGCATTTTGGCGGTGTTCTTTTCCAAGTCCGAAAGGCCCGCCCCCAAAAACTTGAGGTGAGACCGGTTGATGGAATTGCTCTCCTGAATGGCATAGACATGGCAGGTGTTTTCGCCGTTGAGGATGCGGCGGTTGTACTGCCGTGCTTTCATCATCACGGCAAAGTACGCCAGCTGATAGGCGCGATCATCAATATCCAGACCGTAAATATTGTGTTCCAGAATGCTCTTTGCAGCATCACGCTGGCTGTAACCGGCACTCTCGTAAATCTGCATCAGCACATCAAAAGCATATACCAGGATATGACCGGAACCCATGCAGGGGTCGATGAGCTTGATATCCTCCGGGTTCAGGGCAGCGTACTCTTTACGAATTTCCGAAAGTTTTGCCTGTACCTCCGGCTCCTGCTGTGCTTCTTCCAGATAGTATTTCCAGTTTTCTTTCAGACCGCAATCCGGGTGTCCTTCCACCCACAGACGGCCAAGGCTATTTTCCACCATGTAACGGACGATCCAGTCCGGGGTAAACAGCTGGGTGGCTGCCGGAATGCGCTCCTTGGAGATCTTCACGTTCTTTTTCAGCAGAGCAAAGGCTGCATCCTTCGGTTCTGTGTTGTAATACTGGTACAGCCAGCCGATGATCTCCACCTGACCGCCCTTTTCGATGTTAAAATCATCCTCGTCGATGTCGTGGATGAGGTGATAGACCACGCCTTCCTGATCCACCACCGAGATGTTCAGCAGCACTTCGGTGTAGTCGCTGGTCTTCTCGAAGAGTGCGGGAAGGATCTCGTTCAGAGCGTTGCACTGCTTGATGAAGAGCAGCCGGAACAGCTCGTCCAGCGCATTGTCGGTTTTCAGCCGCAGGATGGTCTCTTGCTCATCCGGGGTGAAGTCCAGCTCGGCATCAAAGGGGGTCGTGACCAGATCAGGCTCCACCTTGCCGCTCTCCGAGGAGAGAACGCGGATGTGGGAGGGTAGATAGTCGTTGACCTCCATGAAGCGGATGGCAATGAGGCGGTTGAACCATGTGTAGGCCACCTCTTCCAAAATGTACTTGTAGGCCGTAGAGTAATCGCTGTCCTTTTCCTTCTGGCGGAGGATTTCTACCAGCTTTTGACGCTGCCGGATGGCCTCTCCGGTGATGGAGTACGGTTCCGCAGTGCCGATGTCGTAGAACTCCATATTAGGGGTGGACTGCGGCAGGGCATTCTTAATGCCCTCCGCCGTAATGCCCATCAATCCGGCGCGGTACTGGATGTCCGCAATAAGCTTGTTCCGCGCCCAGATTGCAAAGTTTTTGATTGCTGTTTTATTCATTGGCCTTTACCTCCTCAAGAAGAGCAAGGACTTGTTTTCCTAAATTCTCCACAATTTCGGCATACTCTGTTATATCTTCTGCCTTAATAATCAGATGTTGTCCAACCTGATAGGAAACATCTCCACTTTTGGTAATATAGTCTTGATCTACAATGCCATCTTGGTGTTGCAGCAAGTGCCGTTGCTGAAAACATTTCCGCAGCTTTGCATATTGCGCATCCGTAATCCAATCATCGTAGCCCTTGCCGACCAGATCATGCCAAAGCTTATTTCCATCATCTAAGCGCTGAAACACATTTCTTTTCAAGGGTTTTGCCCCTTCAATCTGTGGGTAAACGCATTCACACAAGCGCTGAAATGCAACAACAAGATCTGGAACCGAAGTTTCCACGAGCGAGGTACAGGTTCGGGCTGCTTCATCTTTGCTAACAACTTCCAAGGCTTTTCGGACTACATCCAGATTATTGATTTTCGCCTTAACTTTATCGATGGTATTGAAGAATGTTAATTTTGCAGAGTTATGGCCACAGCAAGGACAATAAAATGCAGATCCAACTACTGCATAACGCGCACCACATTTTTCGCATTGGATTTTCTGCTCCATCTCTTCAAGTGCGCTGGCCGGAAGATTGATAAAAGATGTACGCCCAGAAAATTTCATAGACATTTTGATGAAACTCTTTCGAGGCTGTGAGCGATTGAACTCTCTGGCATCAGCTTCCAGAGCTTGGCCAATTTTTGCAGATACTTGGTTGATTGCCTGCTCTTTGGCTTGCTCAATCTGCTCTGTTGTCCACCAACTTCTGGAAGGAGCCGAATGACCACAAAACGGGCAGAAAACAGCTTCATCAGAGAACAAGTTCTTCCAGTCTTCTGCATTTACTTTGAATTTAGACAGACATTTTTCATTTGGACACTCTTTGTCATAGTATCCATCCTCATCAGGAAGCACATCCATCTTATAAGTCATTGTCCCATTTAGCTGTTCCAGCATTCTGAGCGTATTTCTAAACATAGCAGATCTCCTTAGAACTCCACATTCACAATCGTATCCTCATCCAGTTGCGCTTCCAGCGTTTCGCGCAAAACGGCGATATATTTGTCGATGTCCGCCTTGCTCTCCAGACGCCAAGAGGAAGTTCCAGTCATCATCTTGATGGAAACATTCTTGGTTTTGCGGATCTTCACAGGAGCAGGGGTAATCTCCACCTCATCGGTGGAAGTGCCGCTTTGCTTGGCTTCCTCGGCCTTGCGGCGAGCCTCTTCCGCTGCCCGCTGCTGCGCCAGCTTGTTGTCCAACGCATCCATCTCATTGAGCAGCCGGAGCTTGAGGGCATCCGCTTTGTCTGCATAGCTGCGGAGAGAGGAAACATTGTTGCAATGTTCCGCACCGTCCCGGATCTCTTGGAACTGTGCGAAGTAGGTGCTCCGCTTCTGGTCGTTGTATTCCTTGGTGGATAGGACTTCCAGCACCCTCGACCTTGCCTGATCGATGGAATCCAGCACAGGGGCGGATTCCTGCTGCAAAATCTTCACATAGCAGGACATGAACTTCTCCCGCAGTTCCGGCAGCTTGGGAATGTTGGCATAGGGCTTTTCCTGACCAACGATGGAGCGCATCTGCGCCACAATGTCCTCCAGTTCGGCGTTTACGATGTAGGTCTTGCTGTCATCGTAGATTGCCAGCATATCCAAAGCACGGGTGAAAATGGTCAGCTGTTCCCCAGCGAAGAAAGCCTTGATGGGTTCATAATCCTCGGCAAAGTCGTAGAAGTCATCCCGCTTCTTGGAGATTGTCGTAAAGAAGTCCATAGCAGACTGAATCTGCACAACAGCCAGCATCAGGTTCTTGCCGGTTTCCAGCACCTTCTTGCCGGGATAGCGGTGTTCCTTGTAGTAAACCTCCAACCGCTCCATCTCGTAGATGGTATTCTGTGCATACCGCTGGAAGTTCTTCATGATGTTGTCCTCATCCTCCGCCGAAGTAGTGGTCTGGAATACCTCCTTCATCACATCCCGGACAGCCTTTTTATCCTTATCCGGGACGCGGGTACGCTCTTCCATCAGCAGCTTCTCCACAAACGCCTTTTTGGTGATGAAGTCGATGATCTCTTCCTCGGTCTTGTTATTCAGGCTGACGGTTGCCCCGTTGACGGTGAAGGTCAGGTCGCCGCGCTTGAACAGGCGTGCAACCAGCCAGAACACATCGTCCTCCACAAACCCATAGGGGGCTTTCATGAAGCGATCCTTTACGCTCTTCATGGAGGTCTTCATGTGATTGCGGGTGTTGAGAGAGATAAAGCCCTGCACATCGTCCAGCGCGTGAGCATTGCTTTCGGTGCCTCCCTCCAGTCCGAGGGATAGCTGATTGCTGGTGTGGAGCAGCTTTCGGATCTCAGCCTCGCCCATCGGGGTGTCGATGTAGGACAGCTTGTGGTAGACCGTCTGCACCAGACGGCCAATGGCCTCATTGATCCGGGTGCCGACTTCCTTGCCGTTTACACGGGCAATATCGCCGTTGACATAGATGGTAGCCTCTTTCAGCGCCTCGGTTAGATAGAGCTTTGCGTTGGCATTGCGCTCACGCATCTCCACCCGCTTTGCTTCCTTGATGGTCTCATACTTCGCCAGCTGGGTGGAGGTGTTCTTGCGCAGGAAGCCTTCGATCTTCAAGTAGGATTGGACTTCTTTCAGGAACTCCGCATCGCCGGGAAGCACAACCAGAACTTCCTTGCCTTGACCGGACATCATACGAAGAGTGGCATCATCAGTGCTGCCGTCATACCAAGGAGTCAGAATACGAACTCCCACATCGTAGCTCTGGTTTGCCTTGTAAGGGCGGTCATCCACGGCCTGATTGAAGAAGAAAGCATAGCGGCCATTGAAGGCAGGGTAGGTGTATTTCTTGCCGGGGAAAATGTCCTCGAAAATCATCTCCGAAACCTTGGTGATGATCTCAGGAGTCTCCACATTCTCCTTTTCAATCTCGTTGTTGACTTCCTGTTCCTCATCGGTCAGGAAAACATAGATGCTGCCGTTTTTCTGCACAAGCATCTGCCGCATTAAGACCTTCAGCGCATCCTCTACGCGGCCTTTCAGCTCTATGCGGTCATCGTCTATGTTCTCAATCATCAGGCTGGTGATGTTTTCGATGTTTGCTTCAATCTCCAGCACATACTTGATCATGAAGAGGGTTTTTAGGACATTGATGGCAAAGACATCCTTATCCTTCTTTTCCGGGTTGATGTAGCTGTTGTCATAGGCGCGGATAATCACACCGCTATGACTGTGATCCAAGAAGTTTTCCAACGCATCATAGAAGCGATGGAATGGTACGATCACGCCCATCTCTTTGTTCATGATGTTGACGGCGGACTCCTTGAACAGCGCCAACATGGAACGCTCACCGCCGGAGAGATGTTTGCCAGATGCACCGTGGGTACGGATGGAGGTCAATACGCTGGAAAGCAAGTTAAACTGATACGGAACAAAGGGATAGACCTCTGCAAAGTCGGTTTCACTGGCATATAGCTTTTTCTCAGCCGTATCGTTGAAGACGATGAGGTTCTTGATAATGGTCGCCTTCTGCTCATAAAGCAGCCGGAGGGACTGTGCTGCCGCATCCGTCTTTTCGAGGATTCTCTTCTTGATAACCGCATCCACATTGGCAGAAGAGAGGGAAAGACGGGTGTCAAAGCGTCCCTGAATTTTGGAGAAGTCGTTACCCTTAACCTTGGTGATAGAGTCAATGTCCTGCTGGCTGGTCACGATGACCCATGCCTTGCCCACACATTCCTTGCCCAGTTCTTCGGTCACGGTCTGGAGGTTGAGCATGAGTTTGGAATCCTCTCCGATATACTGGCCGATCTCATCCACGAGGAAGACAACATGGTGGTTGTTTCCCTTTCTGTCAATGTAGGATTTGACACGCTTTGCGAAGTCTTCAATGCTGATGGTATACGGCTCCACGGCCTTTTCGCACCAGTTCCGCGCAGCAGCCTCGCTCATGAAATCCATCGAAACCAGTGCGTCAACAACGCTATCCTGAATGAAGTCGAAGTCCTGCCGGGATGTTTCCCACGGTTCGCCGTATTCTTCTTCAAAAGCGGCTTTGAACTCATCGTAGCGGCCTTCCTCAGAAAGGCGGCGCTCCAGATCAGCAACATGAGGGATAGAGCCGCAGAAGCCCTGCATCTGGTTGAAGACCTTTAGGAATACATTGACGATGGCATCCTTATTCTGCTTCCCCGTAGACTCGCTCTTGGAATCAATGTTGAACAGAATGACATCGGTAGGGGTCTCGGCAGCCAACTTCATGTCGGCAAGCACTATCGGGTCGATAATCTTTTTATCGTCGATGAAGTAGTCCAGCGCCTTTTTGCCGCTCACCTGACGGTTCTCCAGAAGATAAGAGAGGATTTTCAGAAAGTGAGATTTACCGCTTCCAAAGAAACCGGAAATCCAGACGCCCATCTTCGGAGTAGTCCCCACAATGCCCTTCTTATAGGAAGCATAGAAGTCGGCAAAATGCTTTTGCAGTTCTCGGGTCACAACATATTCTTCAAGCTCCTGCGAGACATTGGAGTCCTCGCCCTGTCCAACGATGATAACGCCTTGAATCTCTCTGTCGATCTTCTTGGCAAACATTTCTTTAATCTGCATTGCACTACCTCCATCACTTCACAAGCCGGAAGGCCCTATAATAGTTATCGTCCTTAATCTCGTTGAAGAGAATCAATTCTTGCTCGTTGTATGTGCCGGGGAAAAACATAACCACCGGAGCGCGGAGGTAGGACTGATGAAGATTATTCAGCACATTGTGGGAGCGCAGGAGAGGATAACTTTTGCCCACTCCTGTCAGGAAGACGATGGCATTTTCCGGTGTGTTCTCCTGAATATACTGGACGATCAGACTGTCGTTTTCGCTAACCTTCATGGAGTTACTGACTGCCTTTACGATTCGCCCGAAGCCCCTCTTCTTCTCGAAGTCACAGCATTTCTCTACAAAATTCTTGCGCTCCAAAAAGTCAATGATAATGTCGTAGAGGTCGAAAACAACCAGTTGATATTCGTCGGTGCCTTTCAGATTTTTGTTCTTCATATATTCGATCCGCTCACGGACTTCCAGTTCCTTCTCTGGCGGATAATCAAAAATCCAGTAGTTGACCTCATTAGCTTTTCCACTGCTCTGCCGAAAGGAAGGCTTCTTAATTGCCGTCTCCATCGCGTCCAGCCGTGCTGTTAAATCCATTACTTCACCCCCGTCAATGCCTTCTCGTAGATTGCCATGTCATTTTGCTCCAACCAACGGGATAGCTCCGGGTCGAAGATTGGTTTCAATATAGTTCTGACCGTTTTCGATTTATCAATGATCCCGGCTTCGTAGAGCATTGTTTTATAACAACGACCCAAGCGAACCAAGGTTGCGTCCGTCCATCCGGCCACTTTTTTGTTTTGCTGCTGCTTGTCTTTGAAAAAGACGCGCACATCACTGTCTGTCAGCTCGTTGCTGCCGACGATCATCTTCTCCCGGATGACCTCATAGACAAAATCAAAGAAGAGTGTGTCATACGCCATTGCTGCAATCAACGCATAGAGTTTCTGTGTCGCAAGGTCGCCGGACAGGAAGAAGGGGATGAAACTCTGATCCAGCGATCTTATTCTCCCGGCCACTGTACTATAAATCTGATTGGAGCGCAGCACGGTTGGTGCTGCAAAGATATTTTCGCTCTGTGCAAGTGCTTTTATCTCATCCATGCTTTTTCCGTCGTGAAGAAGCTGGACAACCTTGCGGAACTCGATAAACCAGAAGGACATCTTCACTGCGCCCGCGCTATATTCTTTTCTTTCCATCCTGCTGATTGTTCCTCCCCAATATTACTCTACACCTTGACCTGTCCCATTATCAGGACTGTCCGGTAGAATTTCCATAATATCATCAATCCCGCATCCGAGTTTGAGGCATATTTTCTCCAGCACTTCGACAGTTGTGTTCTCACCTTTTTCCAGCTTGCTCATGGTTGAGTAGCTAATGCCGACATAATCTCGGAACTCTTTTTTCTTCATATCGCGATCAATGAGAATCTTAAATAACTTCTTATAGGACACTGCCATGTCTTGCACCTCTTCTTCAATACTACAATGGTTGCAAAAGTACAATTTTATTATATCATATCTCACTGTGAAAAGCGAGAAAATTTATGCGAACGCATAATATTTTTGCCAGAAGAAAAGAACAGGAATTTGCCGAGTAGAGATTCTCGACAAACCCCTGTTCTTTTCATTCACGCTGAGCGTCTTTGTCTTTTTGTGTCTCTTGTTCTGGAGACAAGTTGAGGTAGCTGATGACATTTGCCCTGATAGTATCGATCTGTTTTGCCTGTTTCTTGAGGTTTGCCCGTTCTTCATAGAGTCGTTGCTGTTCCTGCGTAAGCTGCTCTTGCTCGGCTTTCAGCAATTTGAGGCTGGGCAGTTTTACATCTCCTTGAATGGCAAGGAGCGTGCTTCGCGCAGCCTCGAAAATCACCAGCTCCGCTTCGTGGGAAGAGCGGAAGGCAGCTTTGTCCTTCGCACGCTGGTAGGCTTCGTACACCGGCTTGAGCCTCTGGTAATATGAATGGTGACCTTCGGTTCTCCGCGCGCCCCAGCGCAGAAACAGATGAGCATCGCGCACGCGGCAAACGCGGCCATACGTATTTTCATAAACGTCTCCTTTCCTCCAGAAGAATCTATTTCTTGTTCTTTCTGTCCCTCTATTGATATAGACGCTTGAGCCTTCCGTTTTATCTCGTTTTTTCATATAAATTTCTGTTTTTTCTTTTTTCCGCGCTTTTTATGTGGTATAGTAGAAATATCATTCATACATGAGGAGTCGATATTAATGAAAGCCGTTATCTATGCCCGCTATTCTTCCGACAACCAGCGCGAGG
>OLQO01001334.1_pt1 | contig 16470 bp, 10 predicted proteins | sample 1672281 | NCBI WGS metagenome assembly OLQO01 (sample SAMEA3136667, study PRJEB25190) | human gut metagenome | biome: human gut; feature: human-associated habitat; material: faeces | place: Austria | collected 2013
TAATCGATGCTAAGCAGATCGGACAGGGCGACTGCAGCGAGGGCGTTGGAGATATTGTGCTCCCCGGGAACGCCGAGCGTAAGCTGTCTGGTCTGACCGTTTAGGCTGTGCACGGTAAAGGTTGCGTCTGCTGTTTTATTATAGGAAATATCGGAGGGATAATAGTCGGAAGCAGAGGTTGTGCCGAACGTAACGACGCGGCATGCCAGACCCTCTGTGATCTCCTGCCAGTTTTCGATGTCGCCGTTGATAAACAGCGTGCCGTCCGCAGGCAGAAGCTGTGCAAATTTGCGGAACGAAGCACGGATATCTGCCAGGTCTTTAAAGAAGTCCAAATGGTCTTCTTCGATATTCAAGATGATGCCGATTTTCGGGAAAAAGCTTAAAAAGCTGTTGGTATATTCGCATGCCTCTGCGACGAACAGACCGGAGTGGCCGACGCGGATATTGCCGTGGATGGATTTCAAAATGCCGCCGATAGAAAGGGTCGGGTCGGTATTTGCCTGCAGCAGAATCTCGGAAATCATGGAAGTGGTGGTCGTTTTGCCATGGGTGCCGCTGACAGCGATCGGCGTGTCGTAGTTTTTCATCAGCTGTCCGAGAAATTCCGCTCTGGACAGCATGGGAAGCTGCAGCTCTTTGGCACGGGAAAATTCCTGATTGTCTGCATGTACTGCGGCGGTGTATACGACGAGGTCAATGTCGTCTGTGATGTTTTCCGCTTTCTGGGGCTTGCCATAGTTGACGTGTGCGCCGCTTTTTTCGAGGTGCTCGGTCAGGGCAGAGCGGTTCCAGTCGGAGCCGGATACGGTAAAGCCCTCGGATAAAAGAATTTCGGCGAGACCGGACATGCTGATGCCGCCGATGCCGATAAAATAAACGTGAATTGGATGGTTAAAATCTACCTGATACATAAAGAATCTCCATTTCTGAATTGGAATACTGTACTGGGTCAATTGTAGCGCAAACTCTCTGAAAAAACAAATAGAAACTTCGGCGTCGTCTGCAGCGTTTTTTTTCTTCGACAAAATAACAATGTGTTATCGGTTGACAAAACATACCGGAAAAGACGAAAAAGGACATTTTGTGAATAATTAAAGAAGAAAATGGGAGCGATAGCTTGAGAAAATTGAATATTTTGAATAAAAACATAAACCTACTAATTTGATTTGTGTCTATATTTCACAAGAAAAAAGGTCGAAAAGGGCGTGCAAATGTAAAATTATTATTCACTTTTACAGATGCGTGTGATATACTTTTCTTAAGCCCGGCGACAGCCGTGGGAAAGTTGATAGAAACAACGAGGTGAGGACATGATTAAGAAGGAAATGATTGCCATGTTACTGGCAGGCGGGCAGGGAAGCCGACTGGGCGTGCTGACTGCAAAGGTAGCCAAGCCTGCAGTTTCATTTGGCGGAAAATATCGGATCATTGATTTCCCATTAAGCAACTGTATCAATTCTAGTGTTGATACAGTCGGTGTATTGACACAGTATCAGCCTCTGCGGCTGAATACGCATATTGGGATCGGTATTCCGTGGGATCTGGACAGGAATATCGGGGGTGTTACTGTTCTGCCTCCTTATGAAAAAAATGAAAACAGCGAATGGTACACCGGTACAGCAAACGCAATCTATCAGAATATCGAATATATGGAGGGCTTTAACCCGGAATATGTGCTGATTCTTTCCGGCGACCATATTTATAAGATGGATTATGAAGTGATGCTGGATTTCCACAAGCAGAACGGTTCAGAGTGTACGATCGCCGTTATGCCGGTTCCGATGGAAGAAGCCAAGCGCTTCGGTATCATGATCACCGATGAGAACAAGCGGATCGTGGATTTTGAGGAGAAGCCTGCCAACCCGCGCAGTAACCTTGCATCCATGGGTATTTACATATTTAACTGGAAAACGCTGAAGCAGGCACTGATCGATAATGCAGATCAGCCAAACCTGGATTTTGGCAAGCATGTCATCCCTTATTGTCATAAAAACGGCGCACCGATGTATGCATATGAATTTAACGGTTACTGGAAAGATGTCGGAACCCTGACCTCCTACTGGGAAGCGAATATGGAGCTGATCGATGTTGTTCCGGAGTTTAATCTTTATGAAGAATACTGGAAGATTTATACAAAGAGCGAGATCCTGCCTCCTCAGTACGTTGCAAAGGGCGGTGTAATCGAACGCAGTATCGTCGGAGAAGGCTCTGAGATTTACGGACAGGTTTATAACTCTGTAATCGGCTGCGGTGTTACGATCGGTAAAGATACGGTTGTGCGTGACTCCATTATCATGAACAATACAGAGATTGGGGCGAGCTGTGAGCTTAGCAAGGCAATCGTAGCGGAAAACACGAAGATCGGTGATCACGTCAGACTGGGCGTCGGGGAGGAAGCACCGAACGATACTGCACCGCATATTTACTGCGACGGTATTGTCACTGTTGGTGAGAAGAGCGTTGTGCCTGCCAATGTATCTGTAGGCAAGAATTCCGTTGTATTCGGCATTACGACAGCAGACGATTATCCGGATGGATATCTGGCAAGCGGCAAAACATTGATTAAGGCAGGTGACAAACAGTGAGAGCAATCGGTATCATTTTAGCAGGCGGCAATAACCGCAAGATGAGAGAACTGTCCCAGAAGCGCGCGATCGGCGCGATGCCGGTGGCAGGCAGCTACAGAAGTATTGACTTTGCGCTGAGCAACATGACGAACTCTCATATCCAGAGAGTCGGCGTGCTGACCCAGTATAACGCCAGAAGCTTAAATGCACATTTAAGCTCCTCCAAATGGTGGGATTTCGGAAGAAAACAGGGTGGATTGTTTCTGTTTACTCCTGCGGTAACCGCGGAGAACAGCTCCTGGTATAGAGGCACGGCAGATGCCATTTATCAGAACCTCTCCTTCTTAAAAAACAGCCATGAGCCCTATGTAGTTATTACCTCCGGCGATTGTGTATACAAGATGGACTACAACAAAGTCCTCGAATATCATATTTCCAAAAAAGCGGATGTGACCGTTGTCTGCAAGGACATGCCGGCAAATGTAAACGTAGAGCGGTTCGGTACCATCAAGATGAACGAGGAAAGCCGGATCGAAGAGTTTGAAGAGAAGCCGATTGAGGCACGCTCCAATACCATTTCCTGTGGTATTTATGTTATCCGCAGACGTCTCCTGATTGATATGATCGAGCGCTGTGCAATGGAAGACCGTTATGATTTTGTAAAGGATATTCTGATCCGTTACAAAAATCAGAAACGGATCTTCGGATATAAGATCAAAGATTACTGGAAGAATATTGCAACGGTGGAAGACTATTTCGATGCCAATATGGACTTCTTAAAACCGGAAATCCGTAATTATTTTTTCAAACAGTATCCGGATATTTATTCAAAGGTTGACGATTTACCGCCTGCAAAGTATAATGTTGGAGCGAAGGTTGAGAACAGCCTGATTTCCAGCGGCTGTATTGTCAACGGCACGGTAGAGGATTCCGTAATCTTCAAAAAATCCTTTATCGGAAACAACTGTTACATCAAGAATTCCATTATTTTGAATGACGTATACATCGGTGATAATACGCACATCGAGAACTGTATCGTAGAAAGCCGGGATACGATCCGTGCAAATTCCTTCTATCGCGGAGAAGATGAAATCAAGATTGTAATAGAGAAAAACGACAGATACATTATCTGAAACGCTAGGGGGAATAAGTTATGACGATTACCGACGTAAGGGTTCGGAAAATTGCCAAAGAAGGTAAAATGAAAGCGATTGTATCCATTACCGTGGACGACGAGTTTGTGGTGCATGATATTAAAGTGATCGAGGGCGATAAGGGACTGTTCATTGCGATGCCGAGCAAGCGCAGTGCAGATGGGGAATACCGCGATATCGCCCATCCCATCAGCCAGGGAACCCGGGAAAAGATCCAGGGAATTATTTTGGAAGCATACAATACGGCATTGGAAGAACCGATTGCATAACTTCTTAAATAAATACAGAAAATAAATACAGACTACAACAGACAGTCCCGGTGCAGCGATGTACCGGGACTGTTTTCCTGACCGGATATCCGGTTAGAAAAGCCATCTGTATGTCGCCGCAGATGGAAAGGGCAGCAGGGTACATTCTCACTTGCCCGAGCGGGGGAAACTGTGCTAACATGAAAGCACAACAGACAGCGCCTGCAAAAGCAGAAAAGGGCAGGCAGAAGCAGGAAGGAAACGGACAGAACATGTATGTAATTGCAGGACTTGGAAACCCGAAAAAAGAATACGATAATACAAGGCATAATATCGGCTTTTCCGTCATAGATATGCTGGCAGATAAGACCGGAATTTCTGTAAACACGGCAAAGCACAAGGGACTTTTGGGTGCAGGCTATTTAAACGGGCAGAAAATAATTCTGGTAAAGCCGCTGACTTATATGAACCTGAGCGGCGAATGTATCCGGGAAGTGCTGGATTATTATAAGGTAGACGGCAGCACGAACCTGATCGTGATTCACGACGATATCAGCCTGGAGCCTGGCATCATCCGGGTGCGCAAAAAAGGCAGCGCGGGTGGTCATAACGGTTTGAAGAATATTATTCAGCATCTTGGAAAAGATCAGTTTGTGCGGATTAAGGTCGGCGTCGGGGAAAAACCGGCAGGCTACGACCTTGCGGACTATGTGCTGGGACATTTTGATCGGGAGGAGCAGGTGCTGATGAAGCAGGTTTCGGAGGAAGTCTGTGAAGCGGTGCAGATGATTCTGGAAAAAGGTCCGGATGCAGCGATGAACGTGTATAACGGGCGAAAAGTGGAGAAGGCATAGCATGAAAGTATTGACAGCTCCGCTTTGGGAATTGGCGGAGTTTGAAGAGGGAAAAGCACTTCTGGACAGAGGAAAAGGGCATGTTGCCTTTTCCGGACTGTATGATTCCCAGAAGCTTCATATGGTATATGGATTGAGCGATGGTTTTACACAGAAAATCATCGTTACTTTCAGTGACAAAAGAGCGCGGGAAATCGGCGCAGAATATGGGTTTTACGACCGCAGGACGATGGTATATCCGGGCAAGGATCTGATCTTTTATCAGGCGGATGTTTCCGGCGGCGATCTGGTGCGGGAGCGGATGCGTGTGCTGCGCGCGCTGCTCGAAAAGCGTCCGGTTACGATCGTAACGACGATGTCCGCGTTGATGATGCCGCAGACGCCGCTTTCCGGGATTGTGTCAAGAATACTGCATTTCGATAAAAAATCAACGGTAGACGAGAGGAAACTTTCCGCTCAGCTGGTGGAAATGGGTTATGAAAAGTGCCCGCAGGTAGAGGAACCGGGACAGTTTTCCATTCGCGGCGGAATTATTGATATTTTCGATATGACGGAAGAAAATCCGTATCGGATCGAGCTGTGGGGAGACAGCGTGGAGTCGATTCGAAGCTTTGACGTGCTGTCCCAGCGTTCGGTGGAAAATCTGGATGAGATTGCGATTTATCCGGCAACGGAGCTGATGCTTTCGGAGGCGCGCAGGCAGGACGGATTTGCGAGAATTAAAAAAGAGACGAAGCAATATGCCAAAAAATTGCGGGAGCAGGGCAATCCGGAGGCAGCGCACCGGATTGAGACGCAGATCAAAGAGATCGAAGAGTCTGCGCAGGAGTTTGGCAGTGTAGTCAATCTGGAAAGCTTCGTGCATTATTTTTATCCGCAGACGGAGTCCTTTCTGGAATTTTTCCATCCGGAAACGACGGCAGTTTTTCTGGATGAGCCACAGCATTTGTCGGAGACGGCGAACGCACTTGAGACAGAATTTCGGGAGAGCATGACCGGACGTCTGGAAAAAGGCTATATCCTGCCGGGACAGGCGCAGCTTTTGTACCCCGAAAAGGAAATCGCAGGGAAGCTGTCGCAGTATCGGGCAGTGTCACTCGCCGCGCTGGATGCAAAGAGCAGCCTGTTTAAGCCGGATCGCAGGTTTGAAATCACGGTGCGCAGCATGCCGTCCTATAACAACAGTTTTGAAGCCCTGTTAAAGGACTTAAAACGTTACAAGAAAAATGGCAGCAGGGTGCTTTTGTTATGTGCATCCCGGACGCGGGCGAAGCGTCTGGCAGCCGATCTGCGGGAGCAGGAGCTGAGCGCTTTTTACAGCGAAGACCCTGACCGGGAGGTTTTGCCTGGCGAGACAGAGCTTTTTTACGGACATGTGGAAAAAGGCTTTGAATATCCGATGCTGAAATTCGCGGTCATTTCGGAGGGAGATATTTTTGGCGCGCCCAAAAAGAAGAAGCGGAAAATTCAGCGCTATGAGGGCACGAAAATCCGCGATTTCGGAGAGCTGAAGGTCGGGGATTATGTCGTTCATGAGACGCACGGTCTTGGTATTTATCAGGGCATCGAGAAGGTCGAGATGGAGGGAACGGTCCGGGATTACATGAAAATTTCGTACCGGGACGGAGGAAACCTCTATGTGCTGGCAACCGGTCTGGACGCGATTCAGAAGTACGCATCCGCCGATGCAGCGAAAAAGCCGAAGTTAAACAAGCTAGGAACGCAGGAGTGGCACAAGACCAAGACCCGTGTCCGGGCGGCAGTGGATGAGGTCGCAAAGGATCTGGTGGAGCTGTATGCGGCGCGCCAGAACGGGAAGGGCTACGCTTTTTCGGAGGATACGGTCTGGCAGCGGGAGTTTGAAGAAATGTTCCCGTTTGAGGAAACGGATGACCAGCTGATGGCAATTGCGGCGACGAAGCGGGACATGGAGAGCAACAAAATCATGGATCGCCTGATCTGCGGGGACGTTGGCTATGGCAAAACCGAGGTTGCAATCCGCGCGGCGTTTAAGGCGGTGCAGGACGGCAAGCAGGTTGTTTTTCTGGTGCCGACGACGATTCTGGCGCAGCAGCATTACAATACGTTTGTGCAGCGGATGAAGGATTATCCGATCCGGATTGAGCAGATGTCGCGGTTTCGGACGCCTGCGCAGCAGAAAAAGGTGATCGAGGATCTCAAAAAAGGTCTGGTGGATATCGTGATCGGGACGCATCGCGTGCTTTCGTCGGATATGCAATATAAGGATCTTGGTCTTTTGATGATCGACGAGGAGCAGCGCTTTGGCGTGACCCATAAGGAAAAGATCAAGAAAATGAAAGAGAACGTGGATGTGCTGACCCTGACGGCAACGCCGATTCCACGGACCCTGCATATGTCTCTGGTCGGTATCCGCGACATGAGCGTGCTGGAGGAAGCGCCGGAGGAACGTCAGCCGATCCAGACCTATGTGATGGAATATAATGAAGAAATGGTGCGTGAGGCGATCACCCGTGAGCTGTCCCGGAATGGTCAGGTGTATTATGTATACAACCGCGTCAATACGATTGCAGATATGGCAGCAAGGATTGGGAAAATGGTGCCGGATGCGAATGTGGCATTTGCACACGGGCAGATGTCGGAGAGAGAGCTGGAAAAAATCATGTTTAGCTTTATCAACGGCGAAATCGACATCCTGGTTGCGACGACAATCATCGAAACCGGACTGGACATTTCCAACGTCAACACGATCATCATCCACGATTCTGACCGAATGGGATTGTCCCAGCTGTATCAGCTGCGCGGACGTGTCGGGCGCTCGAACCGGACGGCTTATGCATTTTTGATGTATAAGCGGGACAAGGTGCTGCGGGAAATTGCAGAAAAGCGTTTGGCAGCGATCCGGGAGTTTACCGATCTGGGCAGCGGTTTTAAGATTGCAATGAAGGATTTGGAGATCCGCGGCGCGGGCAACCTTTTGGGAGAGCGTCAGCACGGTCATATGGAAGCGGTTGGCTATGATTTATATTGTAAAATGTTGAACGAAGCGGTAAAGAATTTAAAGGGCGAGGACACTGCACCGGACTTTCTTACGACGGTGGAGCTGGAGGTGGACGCTTATATTCCGGCTTCTTACATCGTCAATGAGCAGCAGAAGCTCGACATTTACAAGCGAATCGCCGGCGTGGAGACGGAAAGCGAGAGTGCAGAGATGAAAGAAGAACTGCTCGACCGCTTCGGAACCGTGCCGAAGTCCGTAGACAATTTACTGCGGATTGCGCTTTTGCGGGCGCAGGCGCACAAGCTTTATATTATGGAAATCAAGGGGCGTCCGGGGGAGCTGCGCTTTGTATACAGACCGGACGCACGGGTGCACGGGGAAAATATCCCGATGCTTTTCGAACAATATGGGAACAGTTTAAAGTTTTTACCTCAGGGGAATCCGGTCTTTACTTATCAGTTCAAAAGGAGTAATGTAGTGGAGAAAAACTCTGAAGACCTGCTTTCGCAGGCGGAACAGATGATAAAAGATATGCAGCGCTGCCTGCTTTAAGGGGCAGCACCGGATCAAAGGAGGAAATTAAGACTTGAAAATCGTTACACAGGTAGGAATTATCTTTTCGATTTGCTGGATTTCTCAGATTATCGAAAAGCTTCTTCCGTTTTCTTTCCCAGCGAGCGTGATCGGCATGATTTTGCTGTTCATTCTGTTGTGCGTACATATTCTGAAGGTAGACCATATCCGCGAAAAATCGGATTTTCTGCTGGAAAATATGGCATTCTTTTTTATCCCGGCGGGAGTCAGCATCATCAACTATTTTGACGTCCTGAAAAACTGGGTGGTGCAGCTGATCGTGATCTGCGTGGTGAGTACGGTGGTGACATTTGCAGTGACGGCATACAGCATGAAGCTCGCGCTGTATCTGATGCAGAAAAAGAAAAGCGGGAGGGCAAAAGAATGATGCATGAACTGTTTATGTCTCCGTTTTTCGGAATCGGGCTGAGCATCGCAGCGTTCTGGATTGGAACCTGGATCCGCAAAAAGACCGGATTGGTGCTGTGCAATCCCCTTGTGCTTGCAATTGTGATCGTATCCGGCGTTTTACTGATCTTTAAAATTCCGTATGAGGAATATAATGAAGGCGGAGCGCTTATCAACATGTTCCTCGCACCTGCAACGGCATGTCTTGCAGTTTCGATCTACACGCGGGCAGAGCTGTTAAAGAAAAACTGGCTTCCCATCGTAGTCGGTGCGTCCTGCGGATCTCTTGCATCGATGGGGAGCGTGCTGCTGATGTGTAAGCTGTTTGGCATGGACGAGGCGATGACAGTCTCGCTCATTCCGAAGTCCGTTACGACACCCATCGCAGTCAGCGTTGCAGAGGGACACGGAGGAATGGTGCCCATTACCGTTGTTGCGGTTATTTTTACCGGCATTCTGGGAAGCATTTTTGCACCGACACTGATCAGACTTTTCCGGGTAAACGATCCGATGATCGCCGGAATTTCCATCGGCGCATGCTCCCACGCGGTGGGAACATCCAAGGCGATTGAGTTGGGAGAAACAGAGGGCGCCATGAGCGGACTGGCGATCGGTGTCTGCGGTATCCTTACCGTACTGTTTTCGATGATTTTGATGCATTAAAGCTGGCCGCGCCGTGCGGTCAAAAACTGAGGCACGGGCATAAAAATTATAGCGCGGATGTAAGAACGGCGCAGCGTCAAACTACTGCAGCGCGGGGCACGAAATGGGGGAGAGCATGGAGAAAGTGGAAAAAAGGACAGATCGGATCAAAATGGATGTGATACTGGCGGCAGGCTGTCTGCTGCGCCTGTTTTATGTGCTTTTTTCCACGATCTATGACAGACAGTATGATATCGGGATGATCGATCTGGATGCCGGGCATACGGTGACAGGCGGACATCTGGCATATATCCAGTATTTATATGAAAACTGGAAGCTGCCGGATTTTGACCCGACGAGTGTTTATCAGTTCAACCATCCGCCGCTGCACCATTATCTGTGCGCACTGTGGATGAAGCTTTGCTCTCTTTTTATTTCCAATACGGATGTGCTGGAGGAGTCGATCCAGGTCGTCCCGTTTGTCTGCTCGCTGCTTATTCTCTGGTTCCTTTTGCGGATTGCAGAGCAGTTTGAACTGACGGAAAAAGCAAAACGCTTTGTGATGCTGCTGTTTTGCTTCCATCCGGCGCTGGTGCTGCTTTCCGGAAGCGTGAACAACGATTGTATGAGCCTGATGTTCACGGTGATGTGTGTGTACTATACGATTTTGTGGAGCCGCTTTCCGACGGCGCATAACATCTTAAAGCTGGCGGTTTCTATCGCGCTTGGTATGTTGACAAAACAGAGTGTCGCGCAGATGGCCTTTCCGATCGCGGCGGTGATGCTCTGGATGCTGGTAAGAAGTCTGGACAATGGACGAGATTGTAGGGCACGCAGCGTAGAGAGCACCCGAAATGCTGCAATTCCCGTCGTCCCGGTAAAGAAGCTGCTCGGTCAGTACGTTCTGTTTGGTGTAGTTTCGATTCCCCTTGGCATGAGCTTTTATATCCGAAATAGGATTCAGTTCCATATGCCCCTCGTGTGGATTTATACGCTGCCGGAGGATTCCTGGCAGTACACCGGAAATGTCCCGGTTTTGAACCGTTTCCTGTTTCCGGTGCCGTCGGAAATGTTGGACAACTTACGTCAGTTTAAGCTGGGCTGTGGCTATAATGTATGGATGCAGATCATCCGTACCTCAGTGCTGGGCGAATGGGATATGGCGGACGTCGGACGCAGTGTAAAGGTGCTGGCAGTGCTTTTGATGCTGGTCGGTGCGCTGCTGGCGCTGGCAGCATGGATGGCATTTATTCGTGTATTTGTCGTTCAGGCAAAACGCTGCGGCATCGATTCTGCGAGCCGGATTTTATTTGTGGTCGGCTATTTTGTGCATCTGCTCCTGTATCTGAAGTTTGCCTATGACTATCCGCAGGAATGCAGCATGCATTTTCGATATATGGAAATCGAGCTGCTGTTTCCGGCGATTGCGCTGGCATTTATCTGGCAGGAGGGCACGAAAGAGCAGCTTGAGATGCGGCGCAGGGAGGGCGATGCGACCGGGCATCCGGCGGTGAAAAGAGCAATATCGCAGGTGCTTTTTGTACTGCTGCTGGCATTTTGTCTGTTGAGCATGGCGATGACGGCAGTGTGGTGTCTGCTTTAAGGAAGATAGAGTACGGAGAAATCTGAATGGAAAATCGGACAGACCAAAGAGTATTCTGGCATGGAAAACTGAAAAAAGAATCCCGTGAAACATGGCAGGCGACGGCGCTTACTGCACTTTGCAGTGTGGCGCTGTTTTGCCTGCTTTTTTCTTATAAAAAAATGTATCCCTTCGGGGATGGATCAGTGGCGATCACGGATTTATATTCCCAGTATCTGCCGCTTTTGTATCATTTTTACGATGTTGTGACAGGACAGAAAAATCTGTTTCTGGACTTTAGCGTTTCCGGCGGGGCGAATCTGTATGCGGATACGATCAATGAGGTGCTCAATCCGTTTAACTATGTTTTGCTATTGTTTGGGCGGGACAGAATTTATCAGGCGGTCAATGTGCTGGTGCTGCTTTACAGCACTGCATCGGCGGTTACAGCGCATATTTTTCTGGAAAAAACAGCATCGGGCAGACGCTTTCAGAATGTAGCGCTCGCCCTTTGCTACGCATGCTGCGGGTACATGGCATATAACTATCAGATCATCAAGTGGATGATTTTTCCGGTGATTTTTCCGCTGTTTTGCCTGGCGCTTTTGCGTTTGCTGCGGGAGAAAAAGGGCGGCTGCTACACTGTTTTGCTCGCATGGCAGCTGATGTTGTCCATTCAGCTCGGGTTTATGACGCTTCTGTTTTCACTTTTTGCCGGGGCGATCTGGTTCTATACCTGTGAGAGAAAAGAAAACCGTACCCGAAAAATGGGGTGTATGGGAATTGATACGCTGATCGGAATTTGTATTTCGGCGGCGGTTCTGCTCCCGTCTGCGATTCTGCTTTTGCAGTCCGCGCGTTCCGGGGAAAATCTGTCCTATTTCGGTGTGATGAAACGGCATGGTTTGGATGATTTGTTTGAGAGGCTGTTCCAGATTGCAAATCCGGTACTGATCGGGCTTCTGTTTGCTTCGGGATGTTTCCGGAAACGCAAAAGGCGCAGCGCTGCGGAACGGGAAACGCACAGCGCTGCAGAACGGTTCTGGCTGTATCTGACGGGATTTTTGTGGCTGACGGTATTGCTGGAACCGGCTAACCTCCTGTGGCATATGGGGTCCTATGTGTGCTTCCCGGTGCGCTATGGGTACATGGCGGTGCTGAGCATGGCGGCACTTGTGGCGGTGAGAAAGGAGCGCGATGCGGATGATTTTCATACAGAAAATGTCTGCAAACATCCGGCAGGGCTCCGCCTGCGCTGTGTGCTCCTGTTGGTTGCTTCGGCTGTATCCGCATTGGGCGCTGTATGCCTGACACTCATTTGGGAAAAGCGTCTGGTGCAGGCGTTTTCCTCGCTGGCGATCAGCAAGGTGTGTCCGAAAGAAACCGCTGTGACAGCGGTTGTATTGCTGCTTGTTGGAGTATCGGCGTGGTGCGGACAAAAGGTGCTGCATGCAAAGACCTCCGGGGAAAAAACAGGAGGGGCAGGGTTCCCGGGAATGGCGGTGCTTGGAGCACTTGTTGGCGGCTTTTGTGTGTATACAATGATCTTACTGCCACCAGATTATGCGGTTCGACAGGAAAATGAAGCGGCGTACCGACAGATGACAGAAATTGCAAAGCAGGCGGAGAATGAAAACGCTGCATCCGCAGAGCCTTCGTGGCTGCTTGCGCGCGAGGCAGATCAGGACGATCTTCCGATCAACGCTGCATTGGTGGACCGGAAAGGCTCGATCAGCGGATACTTTCCGACCGAAAGCAAACAGACAAAGGCGGTTTTGGAAAGTCTCGGTTATCTTGCACCCTGGGTTTCGGTGCGTGCCGTCGGCGGAACGGAAATTTCCGATACAATGCTGCGCAATGTGTTTGTATTTTCAAAGAAAGCTTTGGGGCAGTCGGGCAGCGGCAGCGTACTTTCCAATCAGCGTGCCTGGGCAGAGCTTCTGTCTGCAGAGGATGTTGAAACGAAACATCGACAGACTTCTGAAGAAGAGCAGAGCGTGGATGTGACGACCGGTTCGAAAGAGTATACGAATATCATGGAAGTTTTCCCGGCTCAGGAGCTTGTTTTGGAGGATGGAACGCTTTGTATTTCTGTGACGGACAAGCAGCTTTTGTATCTGGATGCAGGAAGAAGCGCGGATGAAATTTTTGTTTCAGTCAACGGTGAGCCGGTTGAAATTCCGGAGAAAAACCAGATGGCGAGTGTACATCGGCTGATTTGGTTGGGAACTTTTGAAGCGCAGGAGGTGATGATTTCTGTTACCGACTGGATGGGGACGCTGGTCGCAGCACAGGAGATGGAGCTTGGTGCGCTGCATGAGAATGCATGGCAGGCGGCGTTGCAGTCAGGAACCGCCAGAATCCTGCAGCCGTCAGAATGTTCTATTTCAGAGCGCAATGCACAAATTCATGTGAGTGTGTCTGCGGCAGAGGGAGAAACGTTGTTTGTTCCGTTCGTTGCGATAGACGGATGGAAGTGTATACAAAACGGAAAAGCTGTGGATATCGAGCCGATACTTGGCGGCTTTTTGGGGATAACATTGACAGAGGGCGAAAATGAAGTTGTATTTTCGTTTGAGGAACCGGGACTGAAAGCTGGGGTTAGTATCAGCATATTGGGGTTTGCATTCCTGTTGATTCTGTTTTTTGCGAGGCGGAAAGCTGAGGCGGGATGGAAAATTGCAGCAGAGCAGAAGGGGAAGGCTGAAAAATGCTTCGGTATGCTGTATCGGCTGCTGTTGGGAGTCTTTTTTGCAGGAATCTATGTGGTTCCCACGATTGGAATGGTCGTTTCTCTGACTGGAAAAATCGTGATGAAATTTTTCGGATAGTAGATAGAAATCGGACTGGAAAGGTTCTGGGATGGCATGAAAGAGAAAAAAACGGGAAAAGACAGCGGAAGGTTGCTGCACGCAGATCGCAGACTGGAAGATGGAAAATCTGCAGGCGACAAATCGGTGGGCAGGCGGCATGCCAATGGCAGGCACACAGTCCGTGTGTCAAAATTCCTTCAGGTCGCAGTGCTTGCTGCAGGAGTGCTCGGAATGTCAGCTGCTTCTCAAAGCATGACAGAAATTTCTGAGAAAGAGCAGCCGTTATGGCAGGTATGGAGTGCGGAAGAATGTGACGCCGGATTGACGGTAGAAACCGTTGGGGAAAATCTGATTTTACAGAAAAAAGCGAAGCTGACAGCGGACAGCGAGGAAGGCAAGGACTTTCGGGCGATGTATGCGGGGGACGGAAATCATACGGACGAAACCCTGCGCTGGTCGTCGGAAAACGATTGGGAAAACAACGATCACTGGCTGATGGCGGATTTTGGAGAACCGGTCAGCATCGGTGCAGTTCGGATATACTGGGAACGGACGAATGCGAAAGGCTATGCGCTGGAATATTCCCAGGATAAAGAGAACTGGCAGCAGGCGTCTGTTTTTGAAGAGGCGCCGGAGCAAAAAGAGCAGCAGATTGTGTTGAATGAGCCTGTAGAGGCGCGGTATTTTCGTCTGCATGTGACAGACGTTTTGAAAGAGGAAAGCGATTTAAGCCTGTATTATCAGAACGTCTCGGTACAGGAGCTGGAAGTGTACGGACAGTTGGAGGATTGTTTTGTGGTTGAAACACCTGTGATTGAAGCAGGGAGCCGCAGAATGCTGGAGCTCCCAACGGTGCCGGAGCCGTACAGCATTTCCTTTGGCGGGGCGGATTATGATGTGCTGGTAAATATGGACGGAAAAATCACGGACACGATCGCGGATACGCAGGTTGAGCTTGGATTTATTCTGGAAAAAGACGGAGAAATGCAGGAACTGCCGGGAATACAGACAAAGATTCCGGCATCGGAGAGGGTGGAAGTGGACAGAGAACGGGAGGAAGTACCGGAAGCCCTCTCGGCAGTGACCCTTCCAAAGGGCTTCACCGCGATGGAATGGAAGCCCGGTGGCGCGTCCACTGGAGCGGCCCACTCTGACTGGACAACCCGTTTCATCCGGGTCGTGTACCGGGACGAGGAGCTGGAGCGGACGGCACAGCTTTTTGCAACGGAGCTTTCCGGACAGTTGCTGCAGGACGTATCGGTTGAGAAGCTGGAGGATACAGAAAAACCAGCGGAAGGAGATATCGTCCTGGACTTCCGGAAGGCTGTCGGGGACGGGAAAGAATGGACACAGACGCTTGGGGACGAGGGGTATGAACTGAATTTGGAAGCAGAGAGTCCGGGCGTGATTTCGATTTCAGCGCGCACGAAGCGCGGGGTGCGCTGGGGGTGTGTGGCGCTTGGACAGCTTTGGGAGAAATCAGAAGGACAGCTTCCGGCCGGCGTGCTGCGGGACTATCCGGCGTGGTCGGTCCGGGGCTTTGGAATCGACGTAGGGCGCAGACCGGTTTCCCTCGAACTTCTGTACCGCATTGCAGAAGAGCTTTCAAAGCATCAGATGAACACGCTGCAGATTCATTTGAACGACAATCAGATCATTTCCCAGAGCGATTACGATGGGACAAAAGAGGGCGCGCGACAGTTGTATGCGGGGTTTCGGCTGGAATCGGATGTGAGAAATAAAGCGGGACAGCCGATTACGTCGCAGGATCTGTATTATTCCAAAGAAGAATTTGCACAGTTTATCGAGGACGCTGCGGTGATGGGCGTTGAGGTCGTGCCGGAAATCGACACGCCCGCCCACAGTCTGGCACTTACAAAAGTATTTCCGAAGCTTGGGCTTTCCGGTGACCCGGAGAGTGTCGATCAGCTGGATTTGTCCAACCCGGCAGCGCAGAAGTTGGCAGAGACGATCTGGTCGGAATACCTGATAGAGTCGGATGCTTTTTCCGGAACGGGGACGGTGCATATCGGCATGGACGAGTATTTTGGGAATCAGAAAGCCTTTGTGGATTATATGAAAGCGCTTTCGGACTATGTGGCGGAGGCAGCGCCGGAAAAGACGATCCGCATGTGGGGCAGCCTGTCGAAGACCGGACAGGATTATTCGGGGCTTTCCAGAAAAATTCAGCTACAGGTATGGGATACGGACTGGACAGATCCGCAGGAAATGTATGATGCCGGATTTTCCGTCATCAATTCGCTGAGCAGCAGTCTGTACCTGATTCCGGGCGGCGGCTATGACCGTCTGGATCTGGATTTTCTGGAAAAAAAGTGGCAGCCGAACGTTTTCGAAACGCAGGAGCGAACCTGGGAGCTTCCGCGGTGGTCGAGCCGGACGCTGGGAGCCTGCTACATGCTGTGGAACGATTATGCATCGCAGGATGGAAATGAAATTACGGAGGACGGGCTGTTTGAGCGGTTCGCAGAGCCGCTGGACATCCTGGCACGGAAGTTGTGGAAATAAAGAAAAGGAGAGAAAGAAAATGAAAATCACATCAGCTGTTGTATACAAACCGCAGCTTCAGACTGCTCTGGAAAAAAAGACTGCGGACGTATTTTGCAAAAATTTAAAAAAACGAAGCGG